>Ga0181612_120312_pt1 | contig 12232 bp, 11 predicted proteins | sample HoacroProtozoa21_FD_119630 | JGI IMG/M metagenome (GOLD analysis project Ga0181612, IMG submission 119630) | Hoatzin crop microbial communities from Cojedes, Venezuel. Combined Assembly of Gp0051906, Gp0051904, Gp0051908
AGGATGTGGAGTCTCCTTCTCTGGAGATATTCAAGACCCGCCTGGACAAGGTCCTCTGCGACCTGCTGTAGGTGACCCTGCTTCTGCAGGAGGGTTGGACTAGATGACCCACAGAGGTCCCTTCCAACCCTGCCATTCTGTGATTCTGTGATGAAATACAGTCACTTTAATTAACTCAGGAAGACACTGTTCAGAAAACAACAAAATAAAGGGTCCATAAGCAGCAAGACAATAAGTCTGGCCATAGGTGGTACAATATAGATGAAAGACGGAACCAGACGAGGACAATAAGGTGAGAAGATGGAGAAAAGGGTGCCTTTGCTAGGTATTGTCCTCGAGTGAAACAGATATTTTAAGCACAGAAGGAACGAGAAGACAGACTGGTTTCTCCCCTCTGAGTTAGACTGCAGTCGATCATCCCAGTGAAAAACTGGTCTGAGATAAGAGGGAGGCTCCAGTCCCCAGATTAGCTCTGACTGGACAGCATTTGGCAGCCTTTATCTCAGCAGAGCGAACATCTCAAAACTCTTAGCAAGGGCCACGTAATAGGACTCTCACATTGAAAAAAAAAATTCTGAGTCTGAAACAGTCTTCCATTCCTCTCCTGGACGGTGGCAACAGCTGAAGGCCTTGCTCTCACCCTCCTATCACCCTTCACTGGGGTGATCAGCTGGAGTTCTCCAAAACCAAGTAATCACAGATTGCCCATCCTAAACTCCAACACAGGAACGGCAAGGAGGGAGGCAGTGAGTTATCTGCAGGGAAGGAGAAGAGACGATGATTGAGGAGCTCTGTTGCTAGGATGTTGTGAGAGATGTAATTCTGTCTGGTACAGAGGCGGTTATGAAATGGCTCATCTTTTATGATCACACTGGCTCATCTCTCATGACTGTATTATTAGGTGGTAGAAATGCTGCGTTCCCTTCGCATTTCACATGTAGGGAATAAAGAGATGGGCTCTGCCCCACGGAGCTTACAAGCCAAGAAGGAGCAGGTGGCTGCCACTGGTAGTACGAAAGGAGCCCTGAGAAAGTAGCGGTGGGCGTGATGAGCAGAGAAGCCAAAGCACACAGGCAAGGGGCAAGAGTTTCTGACCCCCATCTCATCATTCATTTCCTTCCCACTGGGAGCAATCCCCTGCATCCCAATGCGTACATTTGTCATTCCCTCTTCCACCCTTGCTGATCATTAAGTTCAGTTTCGATTAAATGAGGCCAATTAACACTCGTTGCTTTCCCTGGGTTCATTTCTGACCAGTCACACTAAAATGAGTGGAGGAAATTGCAGAAATTAAGAGGAACGTCGCAATTCCCTTGTTTGTAAAATGAAAGCAGTTGCTTTCCTCGCTTACTGTGGCACAGCCCATCGGAGGCAGGGCGATACGCTATCCGGAAACATCCGCTTGGGGACCATGCCTAAGACCCACAGCTGTCACTGCGCCTCTGATGCTTTATTTTAATCTATTCTAATGTTAATTTTCTAACCATTTCTTAATTGCGTTGGATAATATAATAGGGTATAAATCTTATCAGCAAATCAGACTGACATCAGTTTGTGTTACCATATTACCATGGTTACGTTATTATTACAAGTGAACCTTGCGCTCATGACTAACCACAAACAATTCTAGCAAGTAATCTAAACTGAAGCAAAATATCCTGGCAGTGTTTCCATTTTTTGTCAAACCAAACCAATTTCTCTGGGTGATAGGTAACTGCAGAACACCTATGATGCATTTCACTCTTCTCAGGCTTCCGCAGCCTGCATTTATTCCCTTGTGTTTGTACAGCATTGAAACATTTCCGTGCCATCAATAAGACACAGAGGCCAAATTCCTTACATATGGAATAGGATCTTTAACACAACCTCACGATATTCAGATGACAAGCACTACCCCAGCCTGTCAAAACACTACCATGTTTGTACTGTTATGGCAAAAACCGCTAGTGACTGCTACCTTAGGAACCACTGACAACTTGATTAGATCCCTCAAGGGTCCAGTTTCTCCTTGCTGTGATATGATCTGACTGTGGTCTCCCATCAAAAGACACAGCCCCTCTTTCCCTTACCCCCAGTGCCACTGCCCACGTGTCAGATGAAGGGACAGACATTTCCCGCAGGGTCACTGCAGTGTTGTACAAGAGGGGAACGTGTCTTGGAATCGGGGAGGACAGTGATGCTGGCCCTTCGCTGCTCCTGACTGTTAGTTTGGGCATTTCCGACATTTGGCTATTTCTCTGCTGCAGTTCATTGTCCCACCAGCCGTGCAGGGACCATGGCTGGAAAACCCTGTCCCGAGTTTAAACAAATAACCTCTTCTTTCCTTTTCGTTAACCCAGATATTTCAGCGATCCACTTTAAGCACGAGCAGTTGCACCGGCACGACTGAGAAGGCCGAGCTGTGCAGGAATGAAGAGACGAGAGCGGGAAACCCTCCAGCAAAAAGTTCCATCCAGAGGGAACGTGGAAGGAAGGATGGGCTGTTCGCAAAACAAGAAGTCCCAGGAGGCCATGGAAGAGGATGCAGAAGACAGCTGCTCATGGGGAAGCGACGTTAGGGCTTCTCCAGACATTCCTGTCAGACTATGAGCCATGCAAAGACATTCCTTTCCTTTCTGCAGGCAGCAGCCCGTCTGTTGAGTCTGGCAGAAGGCTGCCTTTGAATCACCCATTGCTGTCTCAGATGGGGTGGTGCTCCCCAAGGCCGTGAGAGATCCACTTCTGCTTAGAAAAGGAGCCGGAGCAGTGCAGGACCTCCAGCAAGCTGGTGAGCCCCAAGCCCAGCGAGGTACCACAGTGCTGGTCCAGCAATGTCTCCTGACTGTGTCAGGTGTCCAGCTGGCAAAGAAGATGCAAAACTCGCTTCTCATCCCTAGATTAGGGAAGATGTGCGAGACAATTGGATGGAAAGCTTGGAAAGCCAGGTAAGATCAGCTCCATATTTACCTCTGTTTTAAAGATAAGAGAGAGTCTGATAAGGACAACATGGGGAGGGGGAACATGGAGTTAAACAAACCGGTGTCACTCATAATGTTCACAGCTGACAAGAAGCAGAGCTTGTAGCTGCCCCCCTCACTGGCCACTGTGAAGAAGCTTTACCAGCATTTTAGGAAATCACTTAACACACCATCTCCTGATGCGAACGGGTAGGGACAGAATTCCCTCCCCAGGCTCACAGACACTGTTCAAATGAAGTCAGAGCTGGACTACTCCAAGTGATACCTTCTCACTTTTTTTTTTTCTTTCTCCCTCATCACCAAGCAGATGATGTCGGTTGAGTTCTGCTGCAGTTACTTTTGGTCCATCCTTACAACATCATGTGTGATGTTCTTAACTCTTTTTTTCTCCTGGCCTGGGTTTCGTATTTGCATTTGCAAATGCCTAACTTTTGGTGACATGGACTTCTGCTTAGTTTAATGCCATCTTGCACCCGTGCTGCCAGTGTTCATCTCAGCACATCAGGCTGGTAACAGCCCTCACCAGCATGGGCTTTGCAGAAGAATGTCTATTAAACTGTGAATAATGAGCCACTGGGAGTCGAAGAACAGAAATGATGGCCTTAAATTACAGTTTGAGATTTAGACAGCATGGGAAAAATTCCCAACAGAAGGAACTGGAACAGCCTGAGGAGGAGAAAGCTTCTCTACTGTAAGATGTCTTTGACAAAAGGTTAGATATGGATGTCAGGATCGATAAGGACTCTTCAAGGGACAGCAATGTACTGAGCACGAGCTCACGCTTTTCATGTCCCACATTAACGTAGGCTCCAATGGCAGCCAGTCCAGTACAGCAAGTCCATGCAGAGGCCAGACCCAGCCCTACCACTGGCTGCCTTCCCTTCTCCTCTCCGTCTGCCTTCAGCGTTGGATCTGCCCTAGAGAACCACACATCCTTTCTTACCAGGAAAGGGAGTCCCACTGAACCTGTGCTTGGCCACACAGAGATCCCTCCCTCTTGCCACCACCAACGCCCCTGATCTAGGCTTCGGAGACCTACCCATGGCAGCTGCACAGAGGACCGCTCGTCCTGCTGAGCTCTCCATTGCTCCTTCACATTACTAAGAGCCTCTGCTTCCCCAGCAAAACCCCTCTGTGTTCCCCTCTCAGCCCCACGTGCCCAGCAGCCCTGCTCTGCTCCAGCTCTCTGCCGAGAGGAGGAAGGGCAGAGAGCGGGTCTCGCCTCCAGCCCTCCTTTTTCCCCACACTGCAGCGGAGAGACAACCACACAGGGCTAGGGAGGAGGGAGGCAAAGCGCGGCAGGGTAAGAGAGGCAATGCTGGGGCCAGCTCTGCTTTGGGGACACTGCAAAACCATGGCAACATTGCTACTGAATTATATAGCAACTGCTCTCTTGTTGTGCAGTGGTATAGGAATATTTCTGCCTGTGTGGACGCTCCCCACATATGGGGCTAACCCAGCCAGTTAATGTATGGTCAGTGATGAAGGTATAGCAATAGTGACAGCAGCATGGCCCACTGCTTTGTCCCGAGCAGGTTTATACATTTCATGCTTTCCCTGCTAGCTGAACTGCTGCGCCTGCCTCCCCACACATCGGTAACAGCCACAGCTCAGCGTGCAACCCAGGACCAGAGAGGTTCATGCTCGAAGTAGTAAGCCCTTCCCAGAAGAAAAGGACATAACTCACAGTACAATTTGCATTCAAACTGCCTGTAATCAAGGCAGAGCTGGCTGCCGTGGTGCTCTTCGGACAGCCTCGGGACCCCTCGGCTGAAGCAGGCCGCGCGATGGGAGCCTGGAGGTGGGCAGAACTGCTCACGGGAAGGCTTTCCACTCAAGCCTGCCTGCACGCCGTGGGAAGCTGAGCAAGATCAAACTGCGCCCACAATATGTTTTAGTTCATACAAACCTGACAGCAACAGTAGGGACTTTTGCTTTTTTTTTTTTTCCCCTCAGAAAACTGTAACCCTTCAGCCTGTAAAGGAGTTCATTCAGTCCCAGCTGATGCTCACTTGGACAAAGGCCCCTTTACATCAGCTCCGCTGCCAGTGAAGAATGGCACTTGAACATGAATGAGAGGCAACCTGTATGTGTCTTGCTTGCACCAAACAGCACGTTTTATGAACTGGCTTTTAACATTCTTTTGGATGTGGGCAAGCTGAGGGGGACTAAATAACTCAACCAAGGTCTCAAGACTTCGGCGGCAGAGGCAGAAGAGATTAGGTGTACCATGCTCTGCCTGGCTTTCCTTCAAACCAGGAGATGTCACATGTAAAGGAAGAAGGTGCAGAAGACCTCGTGGTAGTATCGGTCTGCTAGGCGGTCCTCAGTGCATCACTTCGCTCTTGCTATCTCACCTTCCTGTTCTTTGCATCTAAGAACTTTTTTTGCATTCGAGAACTTCACCTAAAACTTTCAGCTTTATCTCCACGCATTGTCTCCCTGCTGGTTTTCCATACTCAGCGGGTTAACGGGAGTGAGCCTCATTTAGTGTATAACAACAACAGGTCAAGGAACCGCTAAGAAAACCCCCACCACCATAAATCTCTTTGCCTGAAAGAATTCCCTTTCCACTGTGCTAGGGAGAACAAGCACAGACCTCTTGCTGCTGCCTCAGGCACGCGCCTGGAGGAAGGGAGGTGTCGCTGGCTCCGGGCTTTGCATCAGTGAGTCCCATAAAACTCGGAAGGTCGGGTGCGCAGTCATGGAGCCCACGACACGTAAACAGCAGGATCTGAATGGGAACAGACAGGGCTCCGGAGGGACTTACTGTCTGTCTCTGAGCCTTAACTTAAACCCTCAGCTGAGAAACTGCCGGCTGGCTCTGAATTCAGGTGCAAAGTGACCTGCAATGGTACTTGAATCTCTGTTGTTTTCATTGTCCCATCATTTTTTGAGTATTCAGCCTCTTATCAATGTTGTCTTAAGAGGAAATATCACTTTTTAATCTTCTTTAATGAAGGCTTTGTCCTGGAAGAGCACATTTTCTATCAAACCAAGCATCTGCAAATCTGCAAGAGTAAAGGATGGCATTTCAATTTCCAGAAATTATTGGCCCAAAACTTTAATCTGAATCTCACAGCTGAGCTGTTGATTCAGGGCATGCTGCCTCTTTGCATTACCGTTTGCTCTGTTAGCCTCAGACGTGTGGACAGGAACATTTTTTTTTAGGAGAATAGCCTGCAACAGCACTGGGGAAGTTATTCCATTTCAAAACATGTTGGCATTGCAAATCAAAGCCTCTCCCTCACACGGCGCTGCCATAGTCGTGGGACAGCACTGCCAGCCCTGTCCTGGGACCGTCCCGGCAGCCAGCCTGCCTCTCCCTCCAGACCCGGGAGAGGACATGGGAGGGGGGGGCTGCATCTGGTTTGTCTGGAGGAGGCCACCCCAGTCCTGCGATTTTAACTTGAAAAGGAAACCTGGTTTCTAGTAACTATTCTGGTGCCTCTGCAATAGGCTGAAAATGTTGCCCAGAACTGTTCCCGCTTTTCAGATGATTACCTCCAAGTGCTTCTCAGATTCCAACTGTTAGTCTCATGCATAATGTATTTCATTTCAAGCCTTTCATCTGTGCATAAGTTTTCCATCTATTTCCATCCTGGTCTCAGACACTCTTTTACCTGTACAGCAGGAAAAGTTGCTATATTCCCCACTTCTTTCTGGAGTCTCATTTCTCTCAAACACCACTTGCCAGTTCCAGCTCTTGTGCCACCAAAATGCTGTTTCAGGGGATGAGGTTCATACCCATCCTTCTGCTGCAGGCTGTTGCAGACACCCGCTTTCCAGCAGCATCTATGCCGGCTGGAATGTTCCCTGCCTGCAGCTACTCTCTGTTCCCTGCTGTCGGTGACGGACCAGCCCGCTGTGTTCCTGTGATCACCCCCCAACCCACGTCACCCGCGGGTACCCACTCCCTTTAACCAAACTGACCAGGAGCTCTCACAGCAAGGAGCTGGTTACGAGGAGCAGCAGAGGAGCCACCAGAAGAGGACACCTGAAGACCTGCGGTGTGCCTCTTCAGTTGGGCCAGCAAAACAGCATTGTACGTTGACACCCCGGTATTACCGTGCTCCCTTGAGATCACCAGTGGAAACTGCAGGGCAGATGAACTTCTCAAGGAGTTGTGCCGGGGCGTGCGTTAAATATCCATAACTCCCCGTCCTCTCTTGCATAATCACCTGGTGGCCAGGGACAAGTCATTTAGATGATGTGGAATACCAATGAGAGCAGATTTAGAGGAACAAGCCTTCAAAGCAGGAATGCGGAGCTCAGCCATCAAACATCCAGCAGTATCTGGATGCCACTTCTTTCCCAAATCCTTTCAGATGCAGCCTAAGGGGTTCGTATTGACTTTAAAAGCCAGGGGCCCTGATTCAACAAAAACAGCTAAGCACTTAATAACATTAAGCACATGCTCAAGTCTCTTCCTATTCAACAAAGCACTTAAGCACATACTTCACCCCTCTTAGATGGCCCAGAACCAAAACACTGACTTCTCAGAATTTCTTCAATCTTTATTTAATTTTGGAGGAGGGACAGGAATTTGAACCTTGATCCATGTTTTGCAAAGGGTCCCTATTTGCAAGTGAGTCAGACTCCAGCTCCAGACCTACACACCCAAATGCTGGCACGTTCGTCTTTTGGATTGGGATCTGAATTCTTCAGCCTGCGCCTCACCGATCTACGCTCATGTTCATTAAAGAGACTGGACTGCAGGCAGGGAGCTGTTAAACCGCGTTTCTGTGCAAGGTTTAAACAGATGATGCTTTCCCCAACTCCACCTAACTGAGATGCAAAACTGAGGCACCACCTCGGTGCACGTTGTCTGGATGCTCAGCCTAGGAGTGTGCAGGATTTGCAGAGGATCCTCCAGTCTGGCTGCTCTTCCAAACGTTTAAACCCACCACAGCCCAGCTCTGTAGCCCAAATCCCAGAGCCATGCGAAATCCTCAGACTTTGGTTATTATTAGAACGCCATGTAGCATTCACGTAGCGGTTGCAGAGGGAAAGTGCAGAGGGAGCGAGCCCAGGAAGGGGACTGACAGCCAGGAGGGAGAGCCTCAGTCTGCCTCCGAGCTGTTGTTTTAAGCTTTCAACAGGCTGAGGAAAACATCACCACATTGCTTTGCGCACACTTCCAAATGTCACTGCTTCCTCCAACACCACCTTTTTCCCTTTTTTTTTCGTTTTCATTTTGATTTGTTTATAACAAAAGCTGAGATCCTCCAGAGCGAAGCAGCAGGCATCAGGAAAAGTAGCAAACAAATAAAGAAATCAAAACAAAACCATCTGGGCCACGTGGCCAAATCCGAGCCCGCTTCCCGTCTCACACCAGTGCCAGTAGCATCTCGGCGCGTGGAGCTCAACCCTTCCCCTCTCTTTGCTTTGGCAAGGGAGCTCCAGGGCTGCTGGCAGGGCAGAATAAAGCTACGAAATAAAAGGTCAGACCCATTCCAGGGAGACTGAAAACAAATAGACTGCCAGTTGTCTGGGTGAGCAGGGGAAGTGGCACTCAGACATCGAAGGCAGCAGGAGGATGCGAGAGCCCTCCCATAGGCAGTACCAATTGCCTGGAGGAGGAAGAAAATGAACCTGGTTAAAAAGAAAAGGCAGAATCCGAATAACCGCGTTGTGGGCCTGCCAGGAAGAGCATCACTGGAGGGTTTGCTTATTAAATGGCTGCCAGAAGGACAAGAGGAGGAAGGAACATCCATCCATGGGCTATAGAGCCTACAGGGAGTCTGTCGCTGCAAGTGACAAGAGGTCCAGGGAACCAGTGGGCCCTTCCTCGCTGGTCGCGGCAGCATGAGCACGAGGAAAGTCAGAGCAGCTGGAGGGAATGGTTCACTCAGGCTTCCCTCCACCGCTGGTGGGGACTGATAGACACCCAGAGAAACAGCTCCTGTCCTGCCCAGGCAGCTGGGCTCAGGGGGAGTCTGGCACAAAGACTAAGCATGAGGTGAGACAGGCATCACAACTGCTTTGTGGGCAATGCCTGCCTTCAGCCTGCCCTGTTAATTGATTTTCCACCATACCTGCTCTGAACAAAAGCACGTGGGCTGGAGACACCAAGCATCCTTTATTTGGGTGGCAGATAAAGAGGCTGCAGTAAATGCCCCGTCTTACTGAGCTGGAGGCAGAGGTGAAGAGACAAGTCACCATCCCAATCTAAGACACAGAGGTGAGAACAGAGCTGGCACATGCACACAAATCTTACTAGTCACCATCTGGTGCTACTGCCACAAGATCAGGCTCCTTCACACCACTGGATGACACAGTGAAACAGGGATTCCTCCTGGGAAAGATCAGACTTGGAAAACTTGAAGGAAAAAAAAATCCACAGCTTCTTGCAGACCAGCAGCAACCTGAGAGCCTGTCTCGCTCGGCTGGGCTCAGCCGTGTCACCGGGAAGCGGTGCCATCAGCCTTCCCTTCTGCATCTGCGGTCGTGATGCCGAGATGCACTGACTCAGGAGATGATTTCCCAGCCTTTAGAAACAGATGACGTCCTGGTGGAACGAGCGCTCAAAATTACACCACTGCGTTGCAAGAGACAAACACAGCACCCTGCACCGCTGCGATGAGGTAAGAGCTTTATCTTTCGGGGACAGGTATATGAAAGTATTAACCACAGAGTATTTGAGAGGGCCACAGTGTTGGGGAGGACTGGGTGGCAAGTGTTGGTACAATAACAAGGGTTTGGCTCCTGGGTGTCACTCGTTGCCCTAGAGAACATTCCCTGTCCTCTCCCATCCTGTTCTGAAGCCAGAGCGAGATAAAAGGTGGGGAGAGGATGGACCCAGTTAAAGAACCACATCCAGACCGTAGGGTGCTGGCTTGATTGCACTGATCTGACCAGACCTTCCCCACCACTCCCCAGATCACAGGTCATTTCCAAGTGAGTGCACCAATCCTAAATGTGGGTGCAACCCTGGGTTTACCACAGCAGGGGTTTTGCCAGCACTTCCAGCTTAATGCACAAAGCCCAGACGATCAACACTGGCTTACCCAAGCAGCAGGGGAAAAGCTCCCCAGGCCGTTGTCTTTCCCAAGAGAGTTTTCAAACACTCCCTTGTCTTTCCCAACCACCTCCAGCAGCTTATCCAGGGGACCTTTTAACTAAAGTGACTAAAAACCATCTTTCATTCCTGTTCCCTAGTACATAGGGTGGCTTATTTTCTATTCTACAATTGCAGAGACCGTCAGAAACCTTCAGCCCTTGGAGAGGACGCGATGGCTGCAGCAGCCACCCTGGGAGATTTATGAGGGCAGCAAGCTCTTGGTTTCCCTGGTCACCCTCAGAGGATTTACAGCCCCATGCATTGAGAATGAACAAAGACCTGCTGTTCCTCATCGGAGACCTTATGATTCTGTCTGTGGGGAGGAGGCTTCAAGCATAGATAACCTTTGCAAGGAGAAACAGCCATCCCTGGATGTAACTCGAGAGATAGGCAGAAAGAAAAGCATCCGCAGTGCTCTGGGAAATCTCAGAAAATGAAGCTAGGAGTTTGCGTTGTTTGTAAGGGTGGAGAAGAAAGGTTAGTCGTGGGGCAGCGGGAGGAGGAAAGGAGGGTAGTAGCAGAGTTTGTTCATGTAGATTTGGCTTCTGGGCTGATTTTCTCTTGGATGTGATACATGTAAAAGTTGCTTCTGAACAGGACTCAGGTTCCAGATTCTTCTTCTATCTGCAGTGCACACGGTGCCTTGAGATCTGCATCAGTAGTCCTGGACTCCCATTTTGAGTGGGCTGCGCTCCTTGACATACAGATACGAGGCATCTACAGGCACTTTTTGGAGTACAAGGGCTGATGATAAACTTTCAAAGGCTTTGCTGGAGCCTGAGCACTTTGCCCCCTCCAGCTGTGCTGAGGCTCTGATCTCCCCGTAATCAAGAAGAGCATGACCAGCAATACTTTCTAAAAGACTTTGCTGCAGAGCTGTGATCCTTGTGGTTTTCCTCTCAGCTTGTTATCCAGTCTTAAACGACTGGCATGAGACTTGCGCGCCTGGATTCTGCTAATGGATCTGACCATGAATCCCACACAGCTGTTTACTGTACCCTTTGTACTGGAGTCATCAATGAAGGAGGAAGGACGGTAAACAGTAATTACTATGCAGATTTCAAAGAGAAGTGCATCTGTGCCTCTGGTTTCTGCTTTGTTTGGTGACATCTTCACAGGACAAAGTGGAGTTTTTTTCCTTAACCCTTAAATTAGCAGAGGAAGTATGGATTTGCTGCACTACTAATTGTCGTATGCATTAAAAAAAAAAAAAAAAACCAAAAAAAAAACAAACAGAAACACCATTCCCTGGGACTGAAGATGCTGCATCTCAGTAAGTGGCTTCCTGGAGGAACATATCCACAAAGGAGCAGATTCCCCTCCTAATTAAAAGGAAATCTCTGAGACAAGCTTTTCTACGAAGGAAACAAAAAGGCAGAGCTGACACATCTAATGCATATATTAACACTAAAGACATGGAAATTAATTGGATTTATTACTAGTCACAGCTGCAAAGATGGCTCATTTCTAAGTTTATTTTACAGAAAGTGGCAGGAGGAGTGGGATTTAATAGTCATCTCGGTTAAGCTAATGAGCCAAAACTAATGGTCTCTTCTTGTTTAGAGAGGCCCCAGCTCAGTGGAGCACCTAAGCATGTGTGCAGCTCTCACCGTGGTTTCCAAGGGAAGCTGTGCATCTGCTGGAGTGTTTCTTGATGAGCAGGATGCTTACAGATGCTTATGGTCTGGGAGGGAGAGGAAGCATTTTTCTGAACGGCAGTGAAAATCAGTGGGGTGTTTGGATCATCCCATGTTATCATTTCTGTCCAGACAAGAGGAAATTACTTTCCAGAGAGAAAAAAAGACCATGAGAAACTCAGTGTCGTGAGGAGTTCCCCACTGTTATTAAGTTCTTAGTGTGAAAACAACAAAATCTCCCCTGCACTTGCAGGTGATGAAGTGCAGCGGAGAGGACTGCAGGACTCACACCCCATGCACAGGGCACAGCTGGGACAGACATGATGGCAGAAATTCAGTGACATTAACTGCATTTCTATTACCGATAAAAATTAAGTAATTCCAGCCTGCCTACAAAGAGGAATTTTGGCTGTCCCAGAAAGACGGGTGGATCCTGCAAGAAGGCTAGCTGCTGGAAGGGCTGGGGCTGGGCTTCCTGCGGTCACCAAGCTGCAGGAGGATCATTCCCTTTTTTCCTCTCTCCTTCTCCTGACTGCAGGGTATTACCCCCTCCCTAGCCCAGCAGCGCACAATAT
>Ga0181612_153754_pt1 | contig 12232 bp, 9 predicted proteins | sample HoacroProtozoa21_FD_119630 | JGI IMG/M metagenome (GOLD analysis project Ga0181612, IMG submission 119630) | Hoatzin crop microbial communities from Cojedes, Venezuel. Combined Assembly of Gp0051906, Gp0051904, Gp0051908
TGAAGTTATCTACCCCCGGATGTCTGCAATCCAGGGATTAGGTGTGACAAAGCCATCTTTTCATCACATTCTTCAGAACAAAAACAGGCTTAGTTATTATTTCTATCTTGTTCTGATCTGACAAGCCCTAAGTCAAGGTTTATATGCCTACAAAGTTACAGAAGTCCTCAAAAACCACCGTGTATAGACTGGTGCCGCTCCATTTCTAAATTTCAGCCTTTCAGCTTATTCCTAGCAATGCATTTCAGACTTTCAAACCTCACTTCATCATTGTCGTGTAACTTCTTGTAGTATTGATATTCATTATTCTTCACTCTTCCTAACAGTTTGCTCACCACTACCCGTCACAGCTCTCAAGAAGCTATTTTGTCCTGAATATTTGAATTACACACTAACACCAGGGTCCTGTTTGAACACATTGGGTGGATATGGAATAGAGGTCTTGCACTTAAACCACATAAATCAATGGGGTGTTTCAAAAAGGTAACATGAAATATTTATTATCCAGTTTGCAGAGTTCACATATATTGCTTCCTACCAATAGTTTAACAGTGGTGGTATAAAATTCAGATTTTGGAAATAATTTATCACATTCTGAAAGGATTTTGGTTTGCATTCCAGAGTAAAAACTCAAGTTCGATTTCATACTGAAGTCTGAACGCTCCCTCCCCGCCCCCTGCTCTGAAATCCTATGTTTCCCATTTTTAGACCTCTCCTTTCATACGAACTTCTCTGAGCTCCGCGAGTGCTTTCAGCAGTCAGCTCACAGAAAGCTGTCACCAGTAACACGGCTGACAAACCACTGGGACCAACAGCATCCACAATGAACTGACACCCAAGAGCATACTTGTGTGAACAGCTATTGATGTCCCTCGGCACGGGTTTCTCAGCAGCCAGTATTGTTCCTTCTATTCAGACAGGCCCTCCATCCAAATAAGCGGCTCCCTGGGATCTTCCGCATTAAAAGGGCAACAGCTATTCTTTTCCTCTGACTGCCTGAATTGAAAGGAACACAACATGCTAACACAAAACTGGTAGCAATCATGCAACATACGACCCCACAGCACTCGAATGATCTATCCATCATTCCAAAAATCAATTCAAGAGATGTGCCTGCTTTTAAATGAGGTATAAAAGCCACACATACAAACTGCATGAAAGTTTTAAGTAAACAGCTAAAAGCACAAAGGAGTTCTACGAAGCACTCCTTTCATTTTTTTTTAAATGTCCATACTACTTCTAAAACAGAGATTAACTTAACCCCAATTACAAACATATCACCTTTAAAAATCACAATACGTTGGACAGATCTTAGTTTAAACCTGAAGCATAAAACGCTGTCTCTTTTCACAGTTTCCTGAACTTCTCACCAGCCTACTGTGCTGGGCACAATAGGTATTATTCTCTTTCTGTTGCAAGAAAAATGCAATTGAGGAAGTAAAGATCTACCCAGGTCAAAGCACTAGAGTATAGTGAAATAAAGAAATTCAGAGATTTATACTCTCAAGAAGTGTTTGGGGACAGAGAACACACAGAGAATAAAATAAAGTCTGAATCACTGTATAGCCTGGGTGCTTCTTCTTTTTAAGTGAACACTGACCGGGGATTGAAGCCTAAACAGCAATGAACAAAAGTTGACACTGGAAATCAGTCTTCAAATACATAACTATGCTTCCAACAGATGTTAAAATTTAATTTCTCTGATAATGCTATATTGCTATTATTGTTATAAAAAGATGCTGCAATTAAGGTCAGCTTACCTCACTGTTTTTCAGGCACACATAAAACTCAAAGCATTGGCCAATACATAAATGGCCTAAAAATATACTTTTCCATATGCTGTTACTTTTAGCCAGAAACGTGTAATTTCTCGCTGGAAAAGATATTGGTTATGGCGCGTTCAGCACTCCTGTCCAACAAAAATCTCCCCTATAAACCTGTGTTCCAGTACGTGACTAGTGAAAACACTTAACTGCAACACTTCATAGTACCAATATTTTATGGCAATGTATTCTCATGTCAAAAATAGGGAAGATATGCAGCTTGAACTCATCAAACAGAATCCATCAATACAGCATCTAGGTTAGAAACCTAATTTATTTTGTGCATCTACTGCACACTGATGGAAAAAGGGTTCAGCTGTGCGAATAAGCCATTTATTTTGTTGCTCATAAGAAACTAGAGTAAGACCGAAGCATAATCAAAAACTATATATTCATTTGCTTAGACACTGAATGAACTTCTTGTCCACTGATAAGAACTGAAGATTCCCACTAGTTTTGCTTCCTCTGCGAGTCTATGAAAGTATACGCTAGCAAAACCAAGCCACAAGATGCACAGATGGGTTGCTAAAATACGTCCCACATTTTTATAGATCTTAATCTAGTGAGAATCAGTCTTTTTCAGGAAAAAAAATGTGACTAGTGTTCTACATTATGACAACAGGCTCCTGTAACTTAAGAGTAGAGTGAATTTCTGTCACAAGGTCAGGCTGTTGCTAACACGAATGTACCAAAGAATTCACCTTGGATTCAAAACGAATTAACAACGACTTTTTCTACTAAGGTCAAGTTTTTCATCAAGACCACCACAGTGGAGGTGAAGGAGCAGAGCAGAACCCTGCAACCTGCTGGGGACACCGAGAAAGGGGTAACGCCATCTGAACTAACACGTCAGTGTACCTCTCATTACCACCCCATTACCGCTGCGCTGTCCTGAACTCGCACACCTTTGGGAGTCTCTGCCTCCTGCCAGTGTGAACGCCAAGCTGAGCTTCCAGGCAGTTGCTGCTTGTTTAGTTCTGATGGATTACTTCGGCTTTATTTGCAGTGTTTGAGTAAAACAGAAGCCACTGCAGTGTATCCAAGCTCACCTCATTTCACAGCTTCTGAGCCAACAGCAGCTTCTCCCTCCCTCTTATAGCTGAGCCTTAACTGACCAATGCATTCCAGTGACAGCACGCCTTGCAGAAAGACGACTGGGAAGTACCAGGACAAATCCCCAAATGCCAGGACAATACAGTCCACAGCCACACCAGGTAAATGCTGTAACAACAATGAAGCAGCCGTCTACTACTTTCAGGAAAGCCCATGATGAAGCAAGTAACATTCCAGGGAATATCCCACCTGGGAAATCGCAGAGTACTTTCTCACCTGAGACCACCTCTCTACTTATGTAAACGCAGCAGAGTGTTAATCAGGCTCACCTGAGCCTGGGGTTCTGGCAGTTAGAAAAGTGCTCTTGTATTTCTACTTTATCTCATTAAGTGGCACCTTAAAATAGATAACCATTAATCCTATTGTTCTATTTTGCTTATCTACCTTAGGGCAATAATATCAATAGAAATCTCCTCAGTAACAGGAAAAGCTCATCAGCATATTTCAGGAAGGACTGAGTTTGAGGCAGAGTGGTTAAGATGACCAGGAAATTTATACCCAAATTAAAACGTAAATAAATGCCAAGGATTTTACTCCCAGTGATTATTTTGAATAAATCAGCTCCACTGAGCAGACATGATTTCACAATATCAAAAAGCCCCCACGATTTAACCCTCTAAATGAACACTTTGGCAGTAATCATTTACCTTATTTGTCAATTTCATATCTTTTCAGTAAGATTTTTAAATAAATTAAATCTTCACAATACAGAGTTGAGATCAAAGACTCAGGAAGAAGGCTTTCTTCAGGGAAGAGTGTTCTGCATCACACACGCTAGATGCGTGTCATCTTGTCCCTATATCCTATGCTTGCTCTGAATCTAGGTCGCATAGGAAATTACTGTAATCTGTCTTCCTTTTCAACTGGACGATCACTGCATGAGCCAATTTTATAGTTTTAATTGTCTTTAGTGACTGATTTACTATAGCTCTGTACTGCAGTAGCATATAAATGCACCTATCGAGCAAGACTGCAGCTGCTGGTACAGATTTTCCCAGAGCTCAGATACAGTCTCTCGGGAGCAGCAAACCCACGTAACGGGCTGAAACCGGCAAAGGGAAAATGTACCACAGACACTGCACCGATCCCTGCGTGGGGCAACAGTAACCAGGTCAGATGTACACGTACACCCTACTGAGGCAAGATTTACTCACTGGTAATTCAAAACGCATCGTCTGTTGCAGGTGAGAAAGTTACACAGTCTGCTGCCTAAAATTCCTTGGTTTTCCCCCATCAGGTAAGCTGTTCAAGTAGTCTTTCCTTTTAGCAGCTAACAAGCACTTAGTTCTCATATCTAATACTAATGAAGAGATTTTCTTTTCTCTTCAGCTAGAGCCCTGGAAGGTGTGTTAATTATACTGCACTCTCCAATTTTTCACCTTCTCCAGACTAGTGCCTCCCCCAAAAAACCAACCCTGTTTCTTATTCTGTTCTACAGGAAAACATTCCCTTCATCAGTGAAGAAACCATACACCATTTCCATGGCAGCTACAATCGTCGTTACAAATAAACTAATTCTACACCTTGATTCCCATGGTATTTCAAGCAGATTAGCAATGAACTTGACTAATCTCTTGTTCTACTTTAAGGTGATCATTAGCACCATAAATAGTCCCTTGGAATTTTGCAAGAGGTAGCAGTAATGAAGCTGTACACTAGTTAATGTACATCATCACATCCTTTCTGCAGTGATACCAGTTATATTTCCTTGATTTAAATAATAACGTTCTTGTCTTCATGATCCCCCAGAAAATCTTTGTACTCAACTACAGTGGACGATATCCGACAGTTATTTTTTTTCCTGCAGCAGTTCCACTACAAGGAAAAGATCGCAGCTCCAAGATCACATAATCCAAGGAACATAACTTGCATAGAGGACCTTGGGATTCTCACCTCTCTTCACTGCAGCCAAGCACTGGCAATGCCAGACACCAGCACAGTTAAACCCTCCAGTAGCAGCTGACAGCGCTAAGACCATGGCCTCCAGTATTTTGACTTCACAAATTTATATTTTACCTTTTCCAAGGGGCTATTACCCATGCACACAGAGCAACAACTTCATTTATGCTTCCTTCAGAGTCCAGATGCCATGAAATTTAGAAAAAACATTTCTTTTTATTTTAGAAGTGTTTTTTTATCAGACACACAATGTTACCAAATATTAATCCATTTAATTTTGAACTACTTTTTTCTTTACTTAGAGTTTAACTTCCCAATCTTCTTTGTACCACACTCTCTGAATTTATAGGACTCAGTGGGCTACAAATCAGTACACACAAAAATTTGCTTTGCTTTACTGCTTTGTCTCCAGAAATCTTGAAATGCTGCACGACAAATGGTCCATGACTTACTGGCATTTCAGCATCCCACAAGGGTTGAAGCTAAAGGTTTCAAGCATTGCTGAGCCAGCCCGTGGTTGCATTAAAGATTTAGCAATTCAGAGCTGTAAACTACAGTTTATTCATTTGTCAGTTGTAAGTTAAGTACTGATGCCTGAGCTCTGGAGTAAAACACTAATGCTAATAATTTTCACTTTATAGTCTGAGCTGCTTATCTGCTGCTTACATGTAAAATTGCAATCAAATCCATTTCAGAAATGTCAAAGAAATGGAATAAGATAGGGCTGAGCATTTTGCTTTTTAAGATGAGTTTGAAAAATCAGCATATTTTCTGGTGAAGCTCAAATCATTTCAACCTCTCAGACTGCATTTTGCTTTGCTTCAAGACCAATCATTCATTTTCCATTTGAGCAAACCTCAAAATATAGAGAGATTCAACTAGAATGAGCACTCATGGCACTGTGGTCCTGCTAGTTAGCTACAAATTACCGTCTGTGGAAACAGAAAATCTACAACTGGTTTGCGAGCTACACACACATTTTGCCATCTGCTGACTGCAAGCGGTTAAAAAACCCTAAAACTCTAAAGCTACCTCCTGTCCCACTAGACTGGCTTTTAAAAGTATTAATGAAGTCACTATTCCCGAATCTGTGATAAGACAAGCCTACAAACACTCCATGGCTAGCGCAGATGAAGCACGTAAATGTTTCCTACCTGTGTTTCACAACAGCAGTGCTGTGCATAGGTCAGAGTTACACACATACGATCATGTCCTGTCTTCCATTGTCTCTCCGATTCAGATACGACAGATGTTACAGAGCAACAAGATGGTCAAAGACTGGTCCATTATTTTGCCTTCCATGTATCTTTACAGTGATTCTTCTATGATTTATAACACTGAAGAGAGTCACTAGGTTTTCAGGAAGTAAATTAATGTAAATCCTTGTGGATATAAAAGTCAAATCTTTACTAACTTCAGAATGGTCAGAATCAAATTGCAATCCAATTCACATAAAAGATACCAGACTTCAAAACTTCCTTCTACGAAAATTATTCATGAAAGACTTATTTAACATTCAATTCCATAAAATTACAAACTCTGCATTTAGCATGTGGAGATGTAAGATTTACTCTCAAAATACTTCTTTTAAAGTCAATTTATACTGAAACGTGATTTTTCAAATACAAAATAATCTATATATTTAATCACCGACACACCATTAGACCAACCGAAACACCCACCCACCTAGGAAAAAGGAAAAAATAGAATCTGCCTGCCCACATTAGAACAGCAATGACACCTGAATTCCCTTGTAATTATGCTACTAAAGCAAACGGGCAAAATTTTCTCTGAATCCATAGCTATTATCACAAAACGCACCACATCATAGCTATGTAAGTGTTTATTTATGCCACGTGTGCTTACATACTGAGATAAAGCACACTACGGTGAATGAAAAGACTTCCACCGGTTCCAAAGGGTAATGGTGCGTACATGAAGTAGAAGCATACTACAATTCATGAAAGTTGGGAAGTCATCATAGAAATATTGGCACATATCACAAAAAATTATCTGCCTTTTGGATGTGCAATAAACATTCCAAATTTAATTACTGATAGTCATCTGTGACACCATTTTGTCATATATCAGCATTATCAGAAAGAAGAAAATAAGGCAGATTAAAAAATCTGCTTTAAATTGGAAACACAGAGCTTCACTCCTTTGTTGCTTTCACTTTCATTCCCAGTGTAAAAAAAATTAAAATAAATCTTACAGCTGAACTATCTTATTTTCTTACACACAGAAATATATACTTACATGAAACTGAAGTATTTTACATCTACACACACAAAACCACTAGGTTTTGTGCATTTGCGTGGTAAGCATTTGTAGAAATAGAAAATGAAATTGTTATTTCAAAGATTGTACCCACTTTAAAAAGTTCAAGCTTGGTACGTATCAGTTTAGCAACAAGTCATAAAATGTGCAACACGCTAATGTATATGAGAGCATACATTACTGCACCTACAAAAAAGGACACATGAGCAAAACAGTGGAAGCAAATCTAGTGCTGAGGAATTCGTTGCAGTATCTGTGTCGATACGATGTGTAAGTGTCACGCTCTCTCAAATCTTGTTTGTACGTAGAATCATTGTGGAAGTGTCATAGCTGGCACATGAACATTTGTGGGTACATGTGAGTCTGTGGAAATTAGAAATTCAAGTTGCACCAAAGAAGAAAATTACCTTTGACCTTTTCAAAGGCACTGATGACACTGACTGCACAACATTCATCATCTGGAAGAAGCCTCATTTGCAAAGACTCCACCACACAGGCAGAACACTGCACTCCAGCACATATCAACCCACTCATACAAAATTGTCCACCATTTTTTTTAAAGTCTGAGCCACCTTTTGATATACTACCTTTCTTGTAACCATGGACCTCTCGGCAAACGACAGCTAATCCATTCACAGATATCTCGGCTGAAAGGCAGCTGGACACATTCCCCACTCTCCACATACAGCGCATCCGATACGAGCACAGCCCTTGCTTGGGCCATGATTTCCTGTCACCATCAAAAAAGTAGGCACGTGAAGAGAAGAAAAGAATTTAAAAATTTATGAAAAGTTAAACAATGCAGCATAAGCCAGGAAGTGTCCACAAAAACATACAGAAAAACCAGTAATAAAAGTGGAGACAAGCAGAAGCTATGCAGAACTACGTACAGTAGAGACGATTGCCATCATTTCATGTCAGCAATGAAAGGAAATATAAAATCATTAGGCATAGGGTGACAAGATATAAGCTCAACCTGTAGCAGGGATTAAACAAGCAAAAAATGCAAATAGATCAACTGCAAAGTGAAAATCACCTGCTATTTAGAGAACTGTAATACTAAAATCCAATTATATATATTTGAATATTAACATTTCTTCAAACTCTGCTGAATCTGCCAAGACAGACAGCTTTATCTAAACAAGGAAGGAAAGACATGGGAAAAAGCATACAGACCTTGTGAATTAAGGCAGTAGAATCCCAACTTTTAGTCTTGTAAAAGGCCAAACTGGTGTTTAATAACACTAAACAGTCCTAAATTGTCTATAGGAGAGAACACTTACCCCGAGTACTTGGAGAATTCTGGGAGCCCTCCCAGGTGGCTGCACTTTCAGTTGCCCAGATACTTCTAAAAGGCTGCCGTGTATCAGACATTTTTGTTTATATTCTTGTTATAGTGGAAAACAATTAACTTTCTCAGTTTGGAAAGGTTATCAAAGCATAAGACAGAAGAGTACTCTGACCCTCCCCTATGAACAGGTCATTATCTACAAAGCTATCCGAATTTCTAGCCCTGATTCAGTGGTTACTATTGGCCACCACAAAGCACTGGGATCACTGAAGCACAAGGCTGCCCAGGCTCTGTGTCCCCAGGGAACAAGAGGCAGCTGTGGCAGTTGTGTGGGGCAGAGCCTCTCCTATCACAACGCTGAGAGCATTTTGCAGTGAAGAAATCAGGTCTGGGATAACAGGGTAAAAGGGCAGCTATAAATTTAGTTCTGCCTGGAAACAAGAAATATAGGACAGATATGAGACAGAAAAACAGGCCTGAATACTAATGAAATGGTGGTAATGGAATAGGACCAGACAGGAATGTTACTAGAAATAGCTCTTGGTGTTGTCTTCTGAAGATAGCTTCAGACTGAACCATGAAAATCATTGAATAAAAATTCAGAAGCTTTTATGACGGAAAAACAAAGAGGCAAGGTAAGAGCAACACTGATGAATAACAAAATTAAAATTAACTCAGGAATCAAGAATCACAAAGATCTGGGGATCATCACACACCTTTGCAAAATTCCTGCCACCAATGGTCTCTATAATTCATTCACTTACGGCACTTGCTGCAAAAAGACTAAGAGATTTAATGAAACCTCACAGAATTCAAGGAACTCTTCACAGCAGGTCAGTCTGCATTACCTCGATTGTAAGGTGCTGGGAAAGCACACCATTAATGCTCTGCAAAGAGCACTGGGTGCTGTTTTATTACAGGATGGTGTTCTAATTGTCCTTGCTGCTAGAACAGTCCTTCATACTGGAAAGCACTTAGCCCAAGACTAAATACAAGGCAGTCGCTCTGCTAAGGGCTGTGAAAGGTTTCTTCAATACGTTTCTCTTAAACAAAGTACTTAGAAGAGCTAATGCGAACCAGATGTTTCTGAATTACCCCGGAGAATACAAAAAGACCTATTTCATCATTATGTGGAATGAGATATTACCCAAGGCAAATGCTGGTAATAAAATTTTCCCACAGGATTCCTGTTGATATCAGGGATATTATCTTACCCTAAATATAACAAGAACTTAATTTTCATAAAAGAAGCAAGTACACAAATTTGCTGGAAGGCAATAGCAAACACACTAATGCACCTTTGAATAACAGGTTTCCTACATAGCTTGCCCGTTGCAAAGGTTTCCATAACTTTAAACAATTTCATCAAGTCTAAATTTCAAAACACAAAAAGATATTTTATTTTTCTAATGCCTAAGAAATGGGGACTGCTGAATTTTCCAATTTAAAAAGAAAAGGTAAGCGAGAGAAAAATTAAAAGAATCCATCTTGAGAAGACAACGTGTAGGCAAGCCAGTTACACAAAGAAAATCACACAAAGGAAAATTTTCCACGATTTACACAGAAGAGAGAAGTTAAATATCTTATCATTTTCCAACTGGATCACTTAAAATACCTGGAGCAGAAACATCATGAGGAAAGACAAAATGGACAAGTCGAAACTAGTGTTTCCCAGGAGGTGAAATCGTGCCCCATAACAAATAGTTAGCCCCAAAGTCTCACGCAGCCAAGGAAACAAGTACTGTATAGCCCTAACGCTACTACGATTCTCTGGCATTCAGCTCTCCAGTCACTCCAGAACCGAGTGGAGCACACTGGGCCCTGTCAGCAGAGCCTGCCGTTACCCTAACTCTGTTTCCACCGGAGCCAGTAACCACTGACTTGAGCAGGAAAAGCAGTAACACAGCAATGGCCAAATTCTGAAAATCCTAGGTCTCGTTGCGAAGAAAGCAAAGGGAAATATAACCCTTACCCATGTCCTTATTTAATTCTCTCCACTCTCTGAAACCCATCGCACTCCATCCCTTGCCCCCACAAGCTGCAGCTATTTACGTATCGGCAAGAGATGTGGAACATCTATAGCAGACTGACAGGTAACAGTCTTGTCTTGGGTAGATGTCTTGAAAAAACATTTCAACCACAGATCCACTGAGGGATTCTTGAAGCTTTATTCATGCGGGTTTGAAAGCCAGCGGAGAGCCAACTGCTCCTCCTATAAAATCACTAGCCACAATGAAATTATTGGCAAACGTTTGGTCAATAATCAAAACAACTACTGAAATTTCAGTTGAAATAACTGATACCATATAAAATGAAATAGGCTTATTTTTATGAAGGACAGAGAACAAAATGGTATAAGAATGCTAAGGGATTATCCATCCAGCTTAATTAAAGGAAGGCTTATGTGTGTTGTTAGTGATAGATGCATAGAAAAGGCTTCATCAAGTAGAAGAGACTATTTGTATGAGACGTTTTGAAGAATACAGAAGTGGACATAACCATCTCAAATAGATAAAATCACTTCCACGTCAGGAAAAAGGCATTACTATTTTTTTAGGGGGCGGGAGGGCATACAAACATGGCTGCACGTAGTTTCTACATGCTGCTTCAGGCTGGAAATTACTGGAAAGATTCTGCTGCAGTTCTACAGCTAAAAATGATGATTGCTCTGAACACCCACAGCAAAACTGCAATCTGTGGTATTTGGGTTGTTAAGATCTCATTTGGCCTTCATAGTTTGCACAAAGAAATAACTTGCTTGTTTTCAATGAAGACACTAAATGTTCACTTCAGCTATGACTGAAATAGCCAGTAGAGTTATGAGTTATAAAAAGTAAGTAGTATAAATGGAATTACACTTCACTATAGTTAAAAGTCTTATCAGAGACAAACACAGGCACACACATCTATGCGCAAGATCTTTACCTCATTATAGAAACAAGTTCCAAATCATGCGGAAAAACTAAGCACTGTTTCAGAACAAAGCAAGGCAATGGCAACCAGAATGAGCATTCCAGTTTAGTAAAATCTGACACACTCAGGAAAGCAGCCATGTGCTGAAGACCCTCTAAATTCTAGTCCACCTCTCTACCAGTACTTACATGACTGACATCAAGCTCTTTATAAAAATTGGCATTTCAGTTTCACAAGCTATGCATTGCAAATTATAGAAAAAATAGGTGAAAGTAGATCTCCATTTTTCCCAAAACACACTTGTTCACTAAGAAAAGAAACAATGCCTTTTAAAGGAGTGGATACGAATAGGTTAGCAGATGCACACGGTAAGCCAGGAAAAAAAGAAGATATCAAAAATACCTCACCTTACCTTGCAGACATTAGTAGCTGACAGTGCTGCCTATCAGAGAAGGAAACAACCTTGTAAATAGTAAAGAGGGTCTGGGATTACTGGCAAGAAACCAACTAACTGAGTAGAACACCTGCCCCTTTATCTCTTCCCCACGAACTAGAGGAAAAAATCTAAGCTTTCTCTCCTCATGCTCTGCTGTCCGCTGAGGTGCTTCAGGTCATCGCTGATGCCATACCTCTCCAGGAGACACCGGGAGCAGAAGAGTTAGATAGCAGCAGACTGGAAGATGCAAGGCTGAACTCCAGAAGGGAATCATGTTCTCCTTTTGTGACTGAGAGGACAACAGGGAGGTAGTGAACCGTCCTCAGAGATTTTACTTCCAGTCATAGAATCAGAGAATCATTTAGGTTGGAGAAGACCTTGCAGATCACCAAGTCCAGCCATTAACCTAACACTGCCAAGTCCCACTAAACCATGTCTCTAAGCTCCGCAATCAAAATCTTCCCTGATGCAACTTCA
>Ga0181612_161290_pt1 | contig 12231 bp, 9 predicted proteins | sample HoacroProtozoa21_FD_119630 | JGI IMG/M metagenome (GOLD analysis project Ga0181612, IMG submission 119630) | Hoatzin crop microbial communities from Cojedes, Venezuel. Combined Assembly of Gp0051906, Gp0051904, Gp0051908
AGGAGAGGAGAGGAGAGGAGGAAAAAGCAAAAGAAAATTAAAATAAAATTTCAGCCATGCGTTTAGGATTAATAGTATGACCATCTGCTAAGTGCAGGACATTTAAGGACATTTAATACTTTTATTTATTAACAGAAGTATGAGAATCTAGTTATTGGCGTAGTGTGTCATGGTCCACAACCATTTCCAGAATCAGAAACTACATAACTGAAATCTCCACTGTTGCTTGTGAAAGATTAATGGCAGTAAGTGAACACATACTTGTAAGTAGCTTAGTAACTTAGCTAGTCACTAAGTGCATAGCAGTGTGACTACTATAAATTAAGAAAGGGCAAATTTGTCAGCCATGGCTTGAACAGATGTACTTGAACCTACTGATCTAGAAGTTGTTCAGATTGGGACACCTCTTGGAACCCTTTGAAACTAGGGCATGAATTGGGAGAAGCCAACGAACCCCCACATCTTCATGTGATATAAGGTCCAAAGTAGACAGTGCAACCGTGGTATCACCAGTTCAGTGGGAGGGGTTTTATGCCTGCTGAGTAGAGATTGTGCATTTTTCAAGGAGGTTAGGAACTCCTCTGGCTGAGGGCATGAAACAATAGCCTTCCATGCACACAATGACAATTATAATCACTAAATTAGTAAGTAAAGAGTGTTTCAGCTTTTTTGATCAACTTTTACTACTGGAGAAGGATCTCTGTTAGCATTTGGAAAGAAGAGCTTCTGGGATATTGATCCCCAAATGATACATGAATATCCTTGAAGTCCATTATTTCCAAATTCTTATGTTGTTTTACAATGATCATGCTTATTCTACCAACAGAATCATAGAATCATGAATCACAGAATAGTTTGGGTTGGAAGGGACCTTTAAAATAGGATTGGATTAATATGAACAAATGTTAGAAGGCTGCATCCACATTAGTAATTCTTTATAGCCAGTACAGGAAAATTTATGGTTTTGGGACTGATTCCTATTGTAGATGCTTGAAGTATGTAAGGTGAATCATGACACACAGTGGCCTACTCTGTAAATTTAGAGGGCGCACTTTTCAGTCACTATACTATCTCTTTGTTCACTCACTGTGTTGGCACAAGTCATCCCACCAAATAAATCCTTTGGATAGAAGATTATGTAGTAATGCAGCATACCCTTTGTTAATAAATGGCGTTCTACAGCAGCTGAGTGGATTATAAATAAAGTATTTTATAATTGTTATAATAATAAATCAGAAATGTGCTTTACCAATTACTCTTGAATTTTGTAATCAGCCTGACTGCTAGGCTTTTTTCCAACCCTATAGGTCATACTATATGATTATCTTTCTGGCAACTTACAGAAATTCTGTAACTGTAATTATTTTCCTTAATAAATATGTTTTAATATATTATTTTAGGTTCTTGCAGTATCTAACAAGATGCCTTGAAAACAGTGCTAAAATAGCTATTAAGGTATTAAATACTTATAAGTCAAAAGTGATAGAGTCCAAATTAGTTCGTTGTAATAAAACTCATTGTCTGAAAAGAATGTTACCTGGTTTCCAAGGTACCTACAAATGTAACAAATTGTAAGACAGAGGTATTACAGTAATGTACAAGTCTGTGCAAAAATGTGCTAGGAATTGCTGATGAGATAGTCTATAACTATTTCTTTCTTCTTATTTCATTTTAAAAGTTTCAATTATTTTTAAAATTTTCCCTCCCTGTTGATCTCATCTTCAGCAAAACTGAACTAGGTATAAAGGTAAAAGGTAATTAAATTAGGAAAGTAAATGAATCTGCTGTGTTGGTTAAATTTCTTTGCTTGTTCTCAATTATTTAATCAAAATGCACTGTAAGCGCAATTATGTATCTGGGGATAGGATTATCTGACATAAAGTAAAAGAATGACAGGATTTGCAGACTTTGTAAATTAAATTGTGTGATTCATGCCTTTTCCAAGGACCTGAATGACATTCAAATGATGCCACCGCTTTATGCTTGCTAATCATTCTTAGGAAATAAATGGGAAAAATATGCTGATGTCACTTTTTTTAATAATGTTTTCCCACAAGCACCTTTGAAAGACATGCACCCTTCACTTTATTTCTATAATTGTACTGTAGACTTTTGAATAGGTTTGGGGTTTACTGATTTTTTTTTCACTCGATCAGAAACTTGCAAAAGTATCTAATATGACCTCTCTTCTTCTGTGTGGTACTAGACCTGGAAGACCTGGAACAATCCCCAGCTATTTGCACTAAAAGGTTTTTAGACATAAAAATAAATTTCATAAATTCGGTGCTATTTGGTAAGGATACTCTTACAGGAACTGGAAGGGACACTGAAGGTAATCCATGTGTGATTTTATTGAATGAAATGTATTTTAGGTAGAGCAGATAAATATATTTGCATTTTGTCAGCTTAGGCTCTAGTGTATGAGGAATGAACCTTAACTGAGAAAGAGTGCACAAATGGGTTTGAAGTATTTAATTGGATGTATGTACTCATGGACATTTTACGAAGGTAAAGGAGGCAGCAAGGTTCTCTGGTTGTGTGAGCAAAAAGCTGCCCTTTACCTGCAGTCTGTAACTTTCAGTGCTATGAGGCCAACAGCCAGTCTCTGAAAGACTGACATTCAAGCCACACAACCACCTTAGTCAGATCAGCTCAGAACTGAGTTATTGTAGCAAGGATAGCTTGCTATGTTTTCACCTATTTTCAAAATGTCTTTCTCGCAGAGTAAAACACTGTCAGGATGATCTAAGGTGAAGAAAAACAGAACTGTAATGTTTGCATTCTGACTCTGAGAAAAGTAAATTGTTAGTAGCTGCAGGGAATGAAATATTTCGTTTCCAAGGAACAGCATATATTTTCTATCATACAAACATTCAGTGGGAGTAGAGGAAGAAAAGAGTGAAACAAAACATAGTGTCTGTTACAAAGAGAAGGGGAAAAAGCTGATACAGAAGCGCACACGCTATTTACAATCAGAGTCACACTACAAGAACTCAGAAATTCTTGCTTGCTTGTTCCTTTCGTTCACAGATCTACCACCCAAACCTTCCCTACAGGTCAGGATCAGGTCCTGTAAGCCAGGATTAGATTCTTTCAAAGTTTTAGACAGAATTTTATACAGGATTTATATGGACAGAAAGACATTGAATGGTCATATGGCAATAATTCATTGATTTTGATTTTATTACAAACCATATTTTATGTGCCTGACAAAATGTTATGCTTAATGTTTGTTTTGTAGTATATTTCGGAGTCCAAATGCGAAGAGCACCCAAGAACAAACTCTGGACTACTTTGTTGTATTGACTAAAGAAAGCATAAAGTAATTGCTGAAACTCCAGAAATAAATGAAGTAATATGAAAAGTATAAAAAACATTTTTGACCAGAAAGATTAACCTTCACCAGACCTGTAGGAAATATTATTCCCTTTTACAGAAGTAAATGTATTCATTCCCTTTTATAGAAATAAATACCTGCAGTATGTTTCAGATCTGAATGTTTGTGTATGATATGATTCAATATACTTCAATATGCTACCTCAGTTATGTTCAGGCTGGTTTTATTTTTCTTCTTTTGACCTTGCAATAAGATACTGACAAGAAGAAAATAATTTTTCCTGTTTACCCAGTTTTAGCTGAGAAATAGGCCCATTTAAGAAGGCAAATCTCTGACTATGATGCATCATTGACTTACTGTAACCTTAGGCATGCTTCTTCCACCCTCAAACTCACCTTCCATAAACTAACTATATAGTGTGTTTAGGAGACTAGAGCTGCAGAAAATTAACTGTAAAGAATTAATGCTTTCAATTTCTTTAGATATTTGCATACGTCTGAAATTCCCGCTGCTCTTTGCTCTGCATCTTTGAATAGGGAAGTAAGGATGGAAGTATTAATTGTTATCTTGCTTTCTTATTTCAGTTAAAACCACAGAGTTAACGTATTTTTATTGTTTTTAAGCCATAAGATGTCACGCATTCCTGTTTTCCCAAGGATCATCAGGCAAAGAATTATTTTCCCTAAAGTTCACAATATTATTTCATTAAAGCTTTAAAGCTAAATTATGTTTACTTATATACCTTATAATGAAACAAAGAATGTGAGTAGTTTTGAGGATAAAATCATTTGCTTATTCTAGGAAAGCCTTTTGTTTGATGTTAGAAGAAAGCAAATTTATGGTTGTTTTAACTAGTTTATCAAGTTTCACAGGTGTTTTCTTATGTTTATTTTGAAAATTTATTTTTAAAATCTGTTTTCCTCTTTTCTGTTGCTACACAAATAACCCTAAGAGTAACAGAAGAAACATTTAATGATCTGGTTTCCCTTGGTGAAGCCATGCTGACTGCTCCTGATGATTTCTTGTCCTCAATGTGCCTGACTAGCATCTAGTTCCCTGGATCCTCCTTCCTGCCCTTTTTGAGAATAGGAGTTACGTTTGGTTTCTTCCAGTCTTCGGGTGCTTCTTCCAGTCGCCATGATTGATCAAAGTTTATTCAGAGTGGCCTGGCAATGACATCTGCCAGCTCCCTCAGCAATTGTGGGTACATCCCATCAGGGGCTATGGACTTATGTATGTCCAGTTTGCGTAAGTATTGCCTGACTAGATCGTCTTCCACCAAAAAGGATCTTCTAAACACCATCTTCCTTGCTCCACACTTTCCCTCTGGTCTCTGACAGCTGGGACCTCTGAAGGCCAGTGCTGCTGTTAAAGGCAGTGGCAAAGGTGACATCCAGTACCTCAGCCTTTTCCACGTCCTGTGTAACCAGGGCCCTCATCTTGTTGAGCAATGGGCCCATATTTTCTCTAGTCCTCCTTTTGTCACCGATGTATATATGTAAGCCCTGCATATCATCTTCGACGTCCCTGACCGCATTCATTTCCATTTGGAATTTAGCTTTCCTGACTTCATCTCTGGATGCCTGGACAATATTTCTGTATTCCTCCCAGGTTACCCATCATTGCTTCTACCCTGTGTATGATCCTTTTTTGTGTATGATCCTTTTTTGTGTATGAGTTTGGCTAGGAGCAACTTGTTCATCCACACAGGCCTCCTGGTAGTTTTGTCTGACTTCTAATTCATTGGGAAGGAGCTCTGTTGAGCTTGGAGGAGGTGATCCTTGAATATCACACAGCTTTTGTCAAGTCCCCCCCTCCCTCCAGGGCCTTATCCCACAGGACTCTTCCAAGGTGTGAAAGGCATGCTCTCAGAATGATGTAGCCTTTTCATTGCTAGATAAAGTAATTTCTATTCTTGTTCTATTTCTGTGTGTTATTCATTCTTGTACTGGTAAATATTTGACCAAGGGAAAATTATCACAGAAGTGCTCTGCTAACATCTGTGAAAGCAGAGATTCTCTCTCTTCTTCCCGTGCTGTGTTCTTCCAAGGTATTCTCTTTGATTGAGTTCAAATGCCACAGAGACTAGAATCCATTGGACTCAAGAGCTTTGCCAAAACTGTACATTAGACTATCATAGCAGTCACCTGCAAAATAAAGTAGGGGAGACGTCAACAAATAGACCTGCTCACGAAAGACAATCCTTATTTCAGTGAGATAAATCTAGAAGTCTCAAACAATGCTGAGAATTACCAAAAATAAAATTCTCCTACAAATGTGTTATCAAAAACTTTTTCAGGCTCAGGTGAGAAACAGTGAAAATACATTTAATCAGTGCAATTGGTTACAAATTAAAGGAAAGGCTGCCAAAGTGGAGCGAACAGCTGCAAGAATCTGTGAGAAGGAAATCAAATGATGCCTACAGGTTACTGCATGCTTCATAAAAGGTATTTATAACACCCAATTCTCATTAAAACCAAACAACAACAGAAAAAGAGAGCCTGAACCACCCTTGTAATAAATTCAAATAAACTTGGCTGTGCCAAAAAATTGGGTTTATTGAGCACATTCATTGCATTTTTGGAGGGTGTGGGAGATATGGGATTTTAATTACTGTACTCCATGCTTTGAGAACATTAGCAAATAAGCCACATATTTACTATAGTTCAGTCATTTTGACAGTTACGAGGTTGCAAACCATACCTGAATACTGTTAATAATAAGGTGTATACAGATAATAATATAATGCTTTATCTTTCAAAATTAACCAGCAGAGGAAAGTAATTTAACAAAATTTGCTAGCCTTGATTATCTAAATTTCAGCCACTTAAGATTTCCTCTTACACAAAAAACACAGTATACCCAGGACCATAAATTATAATCAACATTCCCTCAAACGATCCAAAAACTCAGTTATTTAAGCTGCTTTGCTGTCCCCTAGGATTTTGAGGAGAATTATGTCACATTGTGGCCTAATGCTAGTTACATATTATTCTTCAGTATTTAAAAGAGTAAAGGAAAATATAACAGGGAAAGGAAAATACAACAAAGAAAAGACAAGAGGAAAGTACTTCCCTCGTTATAGAAACTACATTATTTTTAAATTAAAATGACTAAGAAAACTAGCCATTCTTTGCGGCAGATAAATTACTGGACCTTATCTGATCAAACTGAACCTGAATCTGTAAATAATTTGGTTTGTTGTTGTTTGTTTGTGAGTTTAGGATGAAAGGCTAGACCTTAAAAAGGAATTCTATATCTGAAATTTCGAACAATTCTTTAGGTGACTTTTGCAGGACTATCCTCTTGAGAGAGGTGTGGGAGCCCAGGCTTTGTAACCAGTCCCTGAAAAGTATTAAGGTCTCACCAGAGGTCAAAATATACCGGAATACTGTGAGAAGGCTGACCGAAACTTGGTGAACTCTGTGTGAATCTAACTGAGAGCTTCTCCAAATGAAACACTGAGGAGAAACCCAAGTCTGAAATCCTGCCTCTTGCTTACCACAGCCAAAGAGTCTGTGTGACTACTATTTGATCAAGGCTGAGAAAGCACTATCCTTTCTTCCAAAGGACACTCTTTCACTTCAGCCTTTCCAGGTCTGCCCACATCTTAGGGTTGAGATGAGTATGGATCCTTGTGGTCAGTGTGCTCACACAATAAGCAAGGAACCCAAGCTTTGTCTTTTCTGCTGCCTGTAAAGAGCTCAGATCTTGTTTCCTGTTGCCAGCACAGGACCTAAATTGCCAACCTAAAGCACAGTGTGTGTGGGGACTGTCTGAACCCCTTGTACCACAGCCTTGGCCAGGGGCAGAAAGGAACTCCAGGCACTGTGGGCAAGGAAGAGAGCAGAAAGAGGAATTAACCCACTAGTACCTCCTGAGTGAGGAATTCCCTCACCTGGAAAAGGAATTTCTAAGTGTATTCAGTTCAGAAATCTCAGTATCGCACATTGAAACATTCTGAGATACAAAGAAAGACAACCTGGATTATAGAAACTAAGGCTCTGCTAAGGAAATGTTTCCACAGCATGCCCGGCACATCCCGACCAAAGCAGACAAGGGGCGTTCTGTAGACTTTTGGGCTGACAACTTTTACAGTACAGCCCACTGGTACGCTGGAGCACAAAATTTTCTCTAAGACTCTTACGTGTGCTACTTCTTGGATGTTGCTTCATTATTACCTGGCCCAGCAAAAATATTTTGCTTCTTCTCATGGCAAAAATAAAGTTAGAATTCTCCCTGATTATTTTTCATAGTAAAATATATTCCAGTTAATGTGACTACACTCAGACAGGGAGGGACACTTTACTGGGACTTCTCACAAGATACCAATTTAATCTAATGGTAATGATTATTGCTTAATTGAGATAAGATTAGCATAAATTCCACCCAACGGGGATATAGTAAGCTGATGCCAAAGGATTGCATGGTGTTCAATTAAGTGTTTAATCAATGCAAATTTCCTAGTTTATGTCAAATAAAAAAAAGTAAGTATATTAATAATAAAATAACAACCTACAAAGTACAGCATTTATGATCCAAAGTGTTCCAAAGTGCTGAATGAATACTGCATTATTTGTAAGGCAGAAGTTATCATCCCAAATTATAGGAATTACAGGTCAAATAAAAAAGAGAAGGTGTTGATATACACTGCAGTGATGACAGTGTGAAGACAGAAGTACACAAGTGTTTTGTTTATCTCTTTTATTTTAAAACCATTACCCCTTGTCCTATCGTTACAGGCCTTATTAAAAAGTCTGTCTCCACCTTTCTTATAAGTTCCCTTTGAGTACTGAAAGGCCACAATACATCTCCCTGGAACCTTCTCTTCTCCAGGATGAACAGCCCCAACTCTCTCAGCCTGTCCTCATAGGAGAGGAACAGTTGGAGATTTCACAGCCTCACTGTGCAACCAAAATAAGGTCAGCAGGAAGAGGAGGCTATAAGGTACATATTCTTGTAGGTTTCACTGCCTTTAAAAATTGTTTAATTACACAAGAGCTACTCAGAATCAGCTGTGCCCACATTTAAGGGAATGAAGCCAAGCCTATATCCATAATGCCTCCTTTTCTTGGATCTGGGCACAGACTCAGACTGGAGCTCCTTAGGAGAATACATGAAAAGCAATTTTGCTCTTCGAGAAAGAACAGTTCAGGTCCCTCCTGCCACCAGAAACAGAGATGTAGAGGGAAGGGCAGAGATGAGAAAGACTGAAGGAAGAAATCAGGGTGTTCAGGAAAATGTGGTTTGCTGCTGCTGCTACTTCAGCCACAGCCAGCCTGACCTTACAGAACTTCCGTATAAAAAAACACAGTCAACACAAACATAGCTCTTAGAGTGCTCCACTATTCAGCTTTTCCATGCAGCATTTTTATTTTGCTATGCCTAAAGCCAATTTAGTCTAGGCAGGTGACAAAATCAGAGAAGTTGAGAAACAGGGTTTATTCCTCTTCAACATCAGTTCAGGCTGACCCGAGTTCAGGCTGTCATCAAAGACAGTATGCACATTTTCTCTGTGTGATAATTTTGTTAGCTTTCAGCTAATGAGAATCACACTATACATTGTGCCTTTCGTAATGCAGTTGTATGACAGGACCTGATCAGTGATTTCTGATGAGGACCTTTAATACTGAACATTTGCCCCAAATATCAAGCAGTAATAACAATGTATCATAACAAGTGTCTGCAAGGTATTCAAAAGCAACATTTCAGCTGAAACATTTTTCTTCATATTCCTCTCAGACCACTGTCAATGCTGCTGCAGGTGTAAATTCATCCTGCTCTACAGGCATTTATACCAGGTTCTTCATTGAAATGATTTTGCTCCATCAAAAGCTACCATACTTCTAGACTTCCCTCTCCTTTCTCTGTCTGCTTTCCCTTGAAGAGATCTCTTGTCATCAAATTGATCTAAAGACCATTAATCATCAAATTTTTCAAGGACATACATCTTATCTAAAATTTATCCTGATGCAGAACATGTTTGTCCTTGTGGATTATTTTTTTTTGGAGCGGAGGTGGGAGAAAAGGAAAGACAAGAAGAAGAAAAAAACCAAGGCAAATCCCTAATTAGCAGAAAGTAAAGAGAAAAAGTCAGATTTCTGAAGATTCACCGAAAATGACACTACATTAAATATCTTTATGCGTTGATTTTGCTGAGAGTTGTTTTAATTTTAGATTTTAACAGTGAACTCTACTGCAGCTAGTACATAATGAATCAATGTCTTCTTTAATGACATATGTAGGCTGGCAAGCAGGAATGTTTTATTCCTGTCCTTTCTTGTAAAAGCCTCTGTAATTCTTTTGCAGCAGGTATTGAGAACTATCTTTTATTTTACAGCTTGCTAGTTCTTCTATTTAAGTTGTGATTATTCTAACAAGATTGATTGGTTGTAAGGAAATGTAAGCACTATTTTCTGGACAAATCTTGTAAACCCCTTTTAGTGACGCAAAAAATCAGCTCGTGTTGATGGTTTTATTAGTCATTTCTGTCAAATCAAATACCTTCTGCTATGGAACAACAATGCCCTTTAAAGACTTAGAAATGCTTAAATGCTTTCAGTTTTCATTATTGCAGTGAATTTTTCCACAGATTTAATTCAATACTGTTCTAAATGCATTTTGCTAAGTTGTTACATTACGAAGTTACTGATTTGCATAACAATCTTAAAGCTTGTGCTTCAACATTTTTCCAGAAAAAAAATAACTCAACAACTTCTTTTTGTCTTTGAGAAAAGCCAGACTTGGAACTATGAAGAGATTATGACCCTATAGCAAGGGTTACATGTCATGTTAAAACTTCATTCAGATCTCTTCAATGTAGGTTGCTGTATAGTACTCATCACCATAGTTTCTGATAAACATGTTAAGTAAGGTGAAAAACTTTTCCACTGTATTTGTTCTCTTCTGCTTTTCTTGTGAAGAATTATATGCAGTGAAACACTTGTTTTAGATATTTTAAATCTTGCAGACACCCATATCTTGCTAGTTCCTTGTTATAGACAGTGAGGTTAGAAATATGTTTAAAGTAGGAGATATGCAACAAAGGCCTAGAGCTTCTGGAGCTGTTCTCACTATTATCCTGAGGTGGATAATGGGAGCACTCTCAGGACAATCAAAGTATATTTTTTTTCCATGGAAAACTGCTTCGTACTAGAAAACCACAACTGCAATGAGTCTTCTGAAAGCATTTCTTAATCCTTTAGTTACCTCCATCCACTATTTTGAGCTCCTACTAAGCAAGCCTCATAATAGTGAAGGAGAATTGGATTTAATATGATGCTAAACAGTGAGAGAGAGAAAGAAAAAGAGAATGGATCAGAAGGTTTGTCTGATATAATAGCCATTGTTGCTAAGGAGATATACTACAGTGTTCTGTACACACTGGAGTTTCCCAAATGCTAACAGCTTCATGGCAAGATATACCATACTGCTGCAGTCAGTTTGAAAGGTGACAAAATCATGCATAACTGAGACCAGACCATTGTCAGCTATGATAGGACAGACTCTTCTAGACAGCAAGAGATGACCGGAATCATTACTCTCAGAAGCTGTGATTACTCCAGTTTTGCTTCTCTGCTAGAAAACTAGATTGTTTGGTTGAGAATGTGCACCTTCAACCAAAGAGTACTGCATCAGAAGTAAAAATTTTAAATGTCTTTTTTCCTCTACCAATGCAACATTTTTCTTGCTCAGATTTGAGTTCTGAAAATCTGTGTTATATCTTTGAACTGCCTACTACCTGTATGCAGTGTTATAAATGAATGTAGCACAGAGTAAGAAGAAATTGTCTAGTACTTGTAAGTCTAGTTGCTGGTTTCAGGCACAGGCAAATCAAGCAATTGACTATGGTGGCTACTGCTGGGAGAAGTAGCTTTGCTGAGGAGCTTTCAAGGTTCTCATGACTACTTTGCCTCTGTCAGAGATAATGGAAATCAGCTGAAAGAGTGGTGCTGAATACATAGCTCTATCATGAAACTTCTCAGCCTGACTTTTGCTGCTACTGCCGCCTCTAAGGGAAGAGGCAACATGTGAGATGATAACTACTAACCTGGCCTGGAAAGGTAGTACAGATGCTGAATATGGCTAGGAGGTGAATTGACCTTGTTGGGATACAAAAAAAGGGTTCAAATGGCTGAGAATAGATTACCTGTTCTTTCTCCCTTTAGGGAATATTTGAGTGATTTTAGGTTATTCCTCTGGATCTCTGTAATCTCTCTTACATACAATAGTATTATATCATAAGCAGCAGCGTTAGAAAGGGCACCCAGAAGGAAGACAGCCTTCAACTGACTCTACCAATTTAGTGGATGTTACTTAGCAGTGTCATTACAGTGGCGTCCATCCTCTAGTGTGCTGCATTTAGTACATTTGTTTCAGTTAGGCAAGATCAGAGTCCACCATTGGTTATGTGCTCTCTTATCTCATTTGGCATGGTCAGTGTCAGTTTATGTACAATGGATCCCAAACAACCTTTTCGAATTTCGGCCAGACTATTGCATGGTTCTGATGGGGGTCATGTCTCTGACAGTCTACCAAAGTTTGAAGAGCCGTACGTAGCGGAATAAAAAAACCTATGTGTCACCTGTTGCAGCTGATCACCAAACTTCAAAACAATCTCACTTTTTCTGTCTATATGTTTTTCATCTCTGCGTGTGACCAAGGTCCCACTATCACCCTCTCATTCTCATCCTTATTTTTCTGTAAAAAGAACATAAGGCTTTTGTAAAACAACTTTGTGATATTACCTCCATTTGTACCCAGTCAGCTGGATTTACTGAATACATTTGAACAAACTAAGGCTGTATACTTAAGCAGCCTCCACTGACTTCCTAGTTTACATATTGTGATGATAAATTAAGGATTTATCTTTTGTCCTCCAATACCCAGGATAA
>Ga0181612_102038_pt1 | contig 12229 bp, 5 predicted proteins | sample HoacroProtozoa21_FD_119630 | JGI IMG/M metagenome (GOLD analysis project Ga0181612, IMG submission 119630) | Hoatzin crop microbial communities from Cojedes, Venezuel. Combined Assembly of Gp0051906, Gp0051904, Gp0051908
TCTGTTCTAAAACCTCACTTTTTGATGTTTAGGAATCTTCTTTTAATAAGCAGTTTGCATCCACTCTTTCTTACTGCAGTGTTAGTCTCTATAATAACTATTTCTGTTCTGAATGTGTTTATGGATAACTTTCATAGCTCTTTTCTCAACCTCTGTCTTGCTCTCTCAATGTCTATTTGATAAATAAATCTGTTACCTATTGTATCAAGGATTACTCTACAGTCTGTCTCTGGAAAGTCAGTCTCATAATGATGTGATTCTTCATAGTGTGCATTGTTATTACAGCATTATATAGAACTCTAGCAGATACAGCATATCTAACTTTCCTATATATGGTACAGGGAGGAGGCAAATGGACCCCACTAAACTTCCTTTACTACCTTTGTCAATTTTAGTTTTTTAAATTTCCTTCCTGAAACTGATTCTTTTTTTAGTATTTTGTCTATCCCCAACAAAAGGTTGGATGTTTCGTGTCTCCATAGTGCAGATGGTATGTTTTCTTATAGCCATTTTTTGCCTTTATCAGATGACAGCGTCTTTTAATTTCAAACAATGTTGTCATATTCAAATGGGCAATATCACTGCCATGGATGGATATACTTTTTATGGAAAATCAGGTACTATTGAGTGGGTGAAAATTATCTAGAGAGAAAAAAAGTGACATGCTAGATAGAAACCTCATTATCTAAATAGAATATTGAAAACATAGTGTGGAAAGGGAAAACTTCTTGCTATATATTTAATATCATCATAGATCTCCTTCCAATGTTTTTATCAGGCCTTTTGTTTCTGGATGAACCTAATGAGGTTATGCAAAGAGAATTAATAAAAAAGTCAGATCTTTAACAACCAATGTAATTTTAGCCAAAAGTGAACATGTGTTAATTAGCAGTTTTCATCAGTTGAAAAGTAAATGTTGAGTGCTGTATTAGAGAGTAATTGAGGTAATGACAGCTGTATTTTTGTTAAGAACTACCACGTAAAAATGTGTAATATTTGTAAAGTGATGTAAATGTAATGCTTCTTAATTAAGCTGATTCATAGAAATCTAAGAATATAAAGGCCAATGCAAAGGCATCAAAGCAGCTGCTCTAGGTTGTATCATGAAAGGAGCCAGCCTGGAGAATCAGAGTTATAACAGGTTCCCTCGTGGACCTTGAATATGAGGCCAGTGAGGCAGAGAGAAAAGGTTTCTAGTATTTGTCTTTCTAACAAGCTTTAGAATAAAAAGTTTTAGTGCTATTGGAAAAATACTATGTTTTCTTTGTCTTATTGCCCTCCTTTTTAGTACTGCTTCACACGATAATGAAAATTGATGGATGAGGAAGGGATTGATTTTTGTGCAACTTATAATTATGTTTGTTATTATTAAAAATTCAGTCTTTCTATGAACCACCAGATAATATAGCTTGTGACTTGAGAGAGTTCCTCATCTCACACTTACTTTAACCTCTTGACTAACAACTACAGTTTCAGTTCTTGTTCTTGACTGCTATGAAATAGATCTTAATTTCTTAACTAAGCAAAATTTCATAGGTGGTATTTTTGTTGTTGAGACTATGTATAATTACTTAGAGGTGTTTTCAGATGCTTAAAGGTGGTGATGTTTAGACCAGAGAAAATGCAATTAATTTGATGAAAACTCAGGCAGAAGGTCATTTAAACCTATAAAGCCCAGAGGATGAGAATAAGATATAAAACAGTTTTAAAGTGGATATATCAAACGTGTGCTGCTTTAACAACAAGTACACAGTTATTGTCAAGAAAGAATTCTTTTTTAATGTTTTTAGAACAAAGAAACTTAAATCTCTTAATATCTGCTCCATCAGCTTGCTTCAGCTTGTAAATTATTCATATAATTTGCAGTCTTTAAATGTAGTTTGTAGATGCCTTTGGTTGCATTCTGTTTCTATCCCTGTGCTGTAATGCATATTGTAATTGCTGTAATTAATAACTATTAATAATAAATTTCTATTAGCATTGCTGATTGGTCAGGATAAGAAAGGGACTCTCTGAAATTTATGTCATCCTATATAGTTAAATTTCTTGATTATGTAAGTAGAAACATAATTGTAAAGCAAGAAAAGAAAAGTAAAGGTGTAGGCACTCTGCCCCTCGCTGTGTGCCCCTCTCCCCTGCGATGTTCTCTGGACATTGTCCTGGGTAAAGAGTGCCTATGTGGTTAGTGAGCGTCAGACTTTTTCTACCAGAAAGTCCTGATTCAGATAATGAAATTTTTAAATGTAGATCATTAATATAGTTATTTTGGTTCTGGAACCGTAGTCTGCAGTATAGCCACCTCCATTAACAGCAATAACAAAGTACCAATTAAAGGCAGACAGTGAACATAAACAACATAGCTTTCAGCTACAAAGATGAAGAAACTCCTCCTTTTGATTCTTATGACTCATGACCCTATTTTAAAACTGTCATACCTCAGACTCAGTGTGTTTCTTACATCCAGATTCTGCACATGCATAGGAACAGAAAGTGCTTTTTTTTTTTTTCTTTAGATTACTGTTACATGAAGCAGCTATTCTTCTGCATGGGCACAGACTTCCCAAGAAATGAAGGGTAAGGGCATGGTCCGTGATGATGTTTTATCTTAGTATTAGGTGAGTTTATTGGGAGGAACCCTCTGCACTTTCAGCAAAAACTACTTATCCGCTATAAATGCAGGTTGTCTAGTGGCTAGAAGGGACATGATCTGATCCAGTCCAGGATCTCTCTTTTGACTCAGGCTGCTGTAGCACTTGTTAACAGATCCAGCATACTTAAGAATGCCAGGTGTGTAATAGTCTATAGCTGGTAGGCCATTAGTTGAATGCAATAAAGCATCTTTTTCTGGCCTTGCAGTTCAATTAAAGACCTCTGCAAAGATTCCAAAATCACATAGTCCCAGCATATTTTTGAATAGGTAATTAATAACAGAGCTACAATAATATCAGCTGAAGAGTGAAAATAACAAGCATCCGTTTGTGGAACACTGTTCTTTGTATTTTCTCATACTTTTATTATAATTCTTTGTGCAAGTAGGCTAAGCAGTCTGCAGAGTGACTTAGGGGGATCAGCTGAATGCGCTAATATGTAGTTGTTGAAGAATGGCACTCTTTCCTTTCCATTCTCGTCTGAATTAACCATTCTGAGATGCAAACAAGTTTAAGCAGATGAAAAAGCTGCTACATACGTCTTTAAGACTGACTCTGTGGAGTCAGCAGCTAGAAACAAGAGTACTGAGTCTGGCATATTTCTTTAATTAGCATGAGGATTTATTTGATATGTTTCCTGATATGGGATCTACAGTCTGACAATCCTTAGCCAATAAACTGGCTGTGGCACTGTGATCTTGCTGCTGATGTGCGCAGCATACAGATGACTTCAGCTAAATTGATGTCCTCTTCTGTGTTCTAATATGTGCTTCACAGAGGTGAAAACAGACAGATTTGCCTTTGCCAGCTATATCATTCACTTTTTTAGACATCTAGCCAGAGTTCATGATATGATCATTACAAAGCAGAAATGGAAAAAATATTCAAAGTATGACCAATGTAAATACACCTCCTAATGAATATTCTAATTGAATTGGGTTAAAACACATGTCTGATTATTCTCACTAAACATCACTGTAAATAGCACTAAGCGATCTCAGAAAGAACTATTGCTCCTTCATGTTAATATTTTGATCATAGGTGGTCCCTGAGGCTACAAGGCACTCATTTTCTGAATGTGTCTGACTGTGGTTCCACCCAGGGCTGGAAAAAGAATTTCGTAGTCCCATCAGATCTTGAACTGATTAGAAAGAGAAATATTTCATTAACTTTTTCCTTGGGCATATTCCTCCTTATATTATAGACTTATGTAGTAGGAGAAAGGAAGGAAATGGGAAATGTTAGAACCGCCGGATTTGCTGCCGTAGCTAAGAGCAGCCTGCCTTCATGCAGCAGGTTCTTCTGAGGAATGATTTTCTGCTGTGAGGAGATGTCAGGCAGGTGGTCTACTAGGGGTGAGTAGTTTCATTGCCTGCTGTGGAATAGGATGATAGAGTTTATTTGTGACAAGCAAGTAAACAAGTAGTGATTGTATTTGGTTTCTTAAAACCGCACTTAAATATTGGTGGTTATTGTTGGGAGGTCGAAGTACTTACTCTAGGAGATTGCTGAATGTGATACTCATGCTGAAGCAAGGAAGATGCTATAAATTTTTTGGTCCCTTTACAAATTCTGCTTCAATTTCAATTTTTTTTCCATGCTTCAAGCATGACCTTGTATACAAGCTGAGGAAAAAAAAACCCCATCGTTACGGAAGGAAGATTATCAATTTGGTCAATTAGACAAGTGGCTGTGGAGTTCTGACAACTATGCTCAACTCTGAGATGATTGCTAGAATATATCCTAATCCAGAGGCAGTTCTGTTTACACTTTAGGATGTGAAAACATTTCCACTTGTTACTGAGAATGTAACTTTCTTTACAGTGTTCAGAAGACTGGTAAAGCAGCCTTTGTAAGGTTTTACAAGATGCTATCTGAAAATTGAAGGTGCTTTTTACAGGTACCTACTGAGAAGTCAGGAAGATTTATAATTATTTTTTACTGAATTGTAAAGGATACTTATGTGTCTAAATAATAAATCTTGCTGTACTACTTTATCACTTGGCAGCCCAGTAAAATAGTTAAATTAAGAGTTTGAGTGACTATATCCCTAGCTAATAAGCTTCCTAAAGCTTCCTAATTACACAGAAGTCACCGCAAAGTTGATGCTTTCAGAACTGAATATTACAAAACATTTCTAACATACCACTGTAACACCAGTACCTTTCAAAATTACCCTGAAGCATTTCCAATGTTTCTAGCTCAGCCTCCTCCACTCTAAGTACTCTGATTTACCTTCGTCTAGGTACTTTTCGTACTACTGCTACCAACAATAATCTCTCGCATCTAAAAGAGAAAACACCTTCAATCTATAAGTTGAAATTTAAGTAAGATATTTATCATTTCATAACCAAAAATCAAATAACTTTTACAGTATTAGTGAATGAGACTATTCTTTCTAGACTTGTTTCTATTTTAAAATATTGCAAGCAATGAAGATAGACCAAACTTATACTGATATGCGGTTCTGGTTTAGCTCATGAATTTTCTAGTTTGATTTCTGTTTACCTGGTGTTTTGGGGTGGGAGGAAGGGAGAGGTAAAATTAATGTGCATTCCCTGTTCTGCATGAGACTGTTGAGCCTGTGTTATTCTACGTTGTTACTACTTGACGGGTTTTCCTGATGGGTATGTTACACAGTCTCTTTTCCAGTGTTCCTGAACAGTGGTTTGGGGTTGGATTTTCTGTTTGATTGTTGTTTGGTTTGGATTGTTGGAGGGTTTTTTTTGTTTGGGTTTTTTTTGTTTTTTTTCTGAATTCACTCCAAGGAGAAAGACAAAAAAGGATTTCTGGGGAGAGTTGTTCTACCATGTTCTAAAGAGAATTGGGAAATCCTATGGAAAACAGGACAGATGGTTCAGGAGGCCTCATCCAGTTGTTCTTAGCAGCAGGTGGGTGTTCAGTGTTCTGGATCTGTGTTTCAGAGAGTACTCTAAAATACAGAAAATTTTATTGAATTTCAGGAAGTACTGCTGCTTTTAATGGCAACTCCCTAAAATGTAAAAGCCTATAAAATCTGCTGTTACATGGAAAATTTAGAAAAGAGAGTAGTGTAATGCTTCTGAATACTGCACTGGTAATTAGATATTGGATGGCATAGCTACTACTGATTATTGACTTCCCTGTTCTTCATCTACTCTAAGTGCTCAAACGATAACAGAAAATGTCACTGCTTTCCCTGAAGGTAATTGGAAAATCTGATTTGTCTTACGATCTTTCAGTGAAGCTAAAGACAATAAATTACGAAGTATATTTTTCTACTCTTTATGGACACATACGTGGACTCCAGCTGCTTGCAAAACAGCTATCAGTGAAAGCAACATTTTAAACTGAGCACTACATGTGCAAAGTGGTAAAAAATATGAGTTAAATTTTAGAAGAACGTCAAAACTGGAATCTGAAGGATAATGCATTAGTGTTCTGCAAGTATTTGTAAAGTATGGGACAAGCAGCTGCTAATTTGTGTGTGTGCAAAATTTGTGTTTACTTTGCCCTGTTTGTTTTCTTTTTTTGTATTTATAATTCTGCAGTTTCGGGATGCTTTGTTCTACTTGGCAAGCTTAACTTTGCCATTATGTGTACAACGAATAACGCTGTCCTTCAGTATCTCCTTGCTGCCAAATCGCAAAGTATAGGCTATGCAGATGTTATAATTATTTGAAAGCCTGCTTGTATTCTAGGGGTTGTTTTTTTTTTTTCCTTCCTCTACTGAATGAGAACAATTTTTATAACTGCTGAAGAAAACATGAAAATTGTTTTTGTTTCATCCTAATGAAAAATATCCACTATTAAGATTATTTTATTCATGATCAAAAATTTTTTAAATGCTTAACACTTAGAAGCCTACTGAACACCAGAAGGTTTTCTGAAAATTTATTGCTTAAAAACAGATACATGATTTAAAGGACAGTTTTGCACTGATGCTTTCTATATTATGTGCTGTATGCATATATTCTTTTTCAATATTTAATGTAGTAACTATGACCATCCACACTGAGAAGTGTACTTGTAATTTGTGTGTCATTCCTATAGTTTTAGCAGGACTACATTCTGCTACTTATTTAAGAAGAAATATAGGAATTAGTGTTTAGTTAATTATTGAAATGTTTGCTGGCATATAGTACATGCAGAGGACAGCTGAAACAATACAGAGATAAGGGAATTTCAGCATAATAAAATGCCTTTTAACAGAGCTTTCAATGAATATCAAGACTGGAATGAAAAGGGACTAGAGTCTTCTGCAATATTAATGTTTGGTGCAGAAGAGCTTTGTACAGTGTTTTGTGTATGGGGGTGCAGCTAGTGGTTTTAAAGTATGTAATGTGGTGGGGCGTAAAGGTCGGGGAACACGAAATTAGAACCTCTGGCACCATTCTGTTGTTTTTACAGGAGACGGAAGTTGTGGAGAGCTGAGTAGACAGGGGGAAGACTGGGGCAGTCCATGGGAGCTGGCTGGAAAGAAAAGCTGACATGTGTTACTCCTGCTGTATGAGGAGCCTAAAGACAGTTGCCAGTAAGATGTCCCCAAAAGAGGAAGGACACTGAACTCCACCTAGCCAAAATTCAGGTTAATTATGAGCTTAGAGAGAAAGCAACCCTTCCATCCCCACTCCTGTCTGTATTTCTGTACTGGTAGGTTTACATGCATATATAGCACATATTTCATTATGGAGTTCTGTTAAAGCTCCCCAGGGAGTGCTGTCTGGCTCTGGTGGTGTGCTACCTGTTATCTGGTCTGGGTGTACTCTCTGCTATAGAAGGGTTCCCAAGTTAGGACCTCCGCAGTTTCTTCCTCAGAGAACCATTTCAAATAATTCACTTAGCTGCTTTGTCATAATCTCATCCTTTCTCAGTACTGTCTTCATACCATGAATACCAATTTGCATTATAGACACTCTTGCAGTTTCTCTCCTTCTGAAGTGTTTGAAGAAGGATTTAGAACTAGTTTTGATCCCTGTATCTAGTTGCGACTCAAACTCTTTTGTTGCCCTTCCTGACTATATCTTTAAATTTAATCTGCTGAAGTTTAAGATCCTTTCTTTAGTCTTCCATTGGTTAGCATTTTAGTATTTTAAGGTTATCTTCTTATTTCTGTTCTATGCATAGGATTCCACCTTTTGAGTGGAAATGTTTCTGGGTGAATTGTTATAAACCTTCCCCTATTAAATGAAAATTCAGGACTTCAAAATAAAATAAAACCTCACTAAAAGCTCAAGACCAGGCCTTTGATTTGACAAGTATGTGAAAATTCATGTCAAATTTTGTGAACAAAACCCCTTCCTTACCAAAAGAACTCTGGAAGTAGAGAAGTTTTGCAAAGAAGGAACAAATGAAATCTAAAACACAATGAGCACATAAGCATATAAGTAATGGCATAATTTTAAATATTTTTTATTTAAAAAATTTTCTTGAAGGAAAGGAACTATAGAAAAAACACACTGTGTAAGCCATAACCTTCATAAGTCACCTGATGTCCATTGTGTCTTTTTCCCAGCTTCACCTCCTTGAATATGAAAATTCTAAACTTTTTTTAAACTACAGTTGCTAAAGCATCCCAAGCCTATCTTTGTTCTTAAAACGTTAAGTACAGTAAATAAATTGCAGCATGTTGTCCTTTCATTGCATATCAAAGACGGTGTGGGCTGTTAAGTATTTGTCTTAATATACTTTACATAATTTTTCAAATAGTCCTCTGTATACTGATATCCCCTTGCTTGTAGGTTCAGGATGCTGAAAATTCTGAAGTTTGTTATCATTTATGCTTATATTTGTTATATGCTTTAAGTATAATATTACATTAATACATCTATTGCTGGCAATGCTTTCATGTGTTTCCAGTAGAATACCTTCTGATCCAAAGGCATAAGTCAAAGTTGTATTCTTCCCCCTCCCACTTTATTTGTGTATGCCTAGACAGACTGTCAGTTGACCAGGTATCTGTGCAGGCCGCTGTATTAGTAGTCTGCGTTATGCAAGTTTCTGCAGGAGAAGAAAAAAATGCGGTGAGTGGCCCTCTAAGACTACAGAAACAGAAGACAGACCTTTTGTGCTATTTTTATCATGTCAGAGACTCTTTTTTTGGACAGTGGATATGTTTCAACATATTCACAGCAGGATACTCCTTGTCTGTAGAGTTTGGAGCTCAAGTGTGCCAAGAGGTTTGTAAAATAATAATGAACTAGATGGTGTTGATATGAATAATGCATGTTATGCTGGAGACAAAGTGAATTTCCTGTATTTTGTGGGACCCATATTGCTAATTCTGATCCACTTGTACCAGAATAGGGAATTCGCTTTCCTGGAGTTGAAAAATCAGAGCTACTGTGCTATCAGTGCTAGCAAATACACAGATAAGCTGTGTACAGGGAAAAGAATTTTACTCCTGTCAACTAGTCATAACCCTGGTCTGAAGACCAGGGTTACCTGACTTCCTCAAAGTGTATCGCAGGTCCAGGTACCTGTTTCTTTCAGCCCCCCTAAATGGAAAAAGACAAAAGCACATTGAAAAAGTCATTAAACCATCAAAGTTGGGAGAATTACAGAAACAAGATAAAAAAGGAGTTCTTACAGGATACAAAAAAGCCTTAGTGCTTCGATTCTAGTTTCTCGTCAAACTCCACATTCATCACACTGAAAGGATTAAACACCATGGCTTTTTGAAAATGTGTTGACCTTTATCAGGTCCTTTGTAGATGCTTAAAGTTTATAAAAGAATTATGTGAAAGGATGGAAATTTTGAGAAAAGCTGTAATGAGAAAGACGTGTGAAGTACATTGGTTTTGTTATTGGCAAGTTCTAGAGTACAATACTTAGAGGACCACTGCATTTTATGGGAACATCAAGCACTTATGGGAATAGAGCAGAAAAGCTGAAAGGTTGGGAGATACAACTGATTTTTAATTTAACCTTTGCTACATTATGAGTAGATGAATTAAATAAATGTTTACAAGTAGTCTGAAGTCCAAGCTTTGTAGTATAAAATAAATGTTTACTTCGTTTATTACTTCAGTACTCAAAATTATAAAACATAAATGGTAGAGAAATCAGCAGATAAACTGTTTTCTTAAACAGAGTTTGAGTGAGATCAATAGATAAATATGTGGAATGGAGAAGATAGAATTATAGTACTACTAATGAAAAATCCATTGTTACTCAAGTGTTATTCTTTATATTTTATGTACTTATGCATCTTTGCAGGAAAGAGGAGGAATCATTGGCAAACTATTGGTAGCAGTTCCCTAGAGATTGTGAGGGACATCTTTTATGTTCTGAACACTTGGGATTGGATGTCTAAGGAAAACAGAGAGAACACCTTAATTCCCAAATGGAATATGTTAGAGTGTTTTAATGTGCTTAGGCATCCTGAATTTTCATATAAAGGAGGTTTTCTGTGCCAGAGCCACAACCTGGTGTGAGTATGTAAAGCCTGCCTAGTGGATTCTCTGTGCCTTTCAGTGTTTAGCAGCACGGTACCAAAGTACATTTGTGGATCGCGTGCTGGAAACATCTTTAACTTTCTAGCTGAGTATCCAGGAAAAGCAACTCTCAGCTGGAGAGCTGGAACTGAAGAGGGCTGAGGACAAGAGATTTGCCAGATGGGAGAACCGGGGAGAAAGAACAACAAAGAAGCGTGTGGTGTTCTTGGAGAAATGATCCATGCACAAGGGAAGACATAGAAGAAAACCAGAAAATGTGGCAATATCATGGATGTGAAGGAGAAACCGATAGAGAACATACCAGTAAAGAAAAGATGAATGTAACAGGGGAGGCTGAGTAATATGAGAGTGAAGTTTCAATTTCATTTGCTGGTCATTTGAAGTAAACGTAAATCTTTTCAAGGTAGTGCTTGTTTCTTGTTTGGGTTTTTTTTCCTTGTTTTGCGGTTTGTTGTGTTTTTGGGTTTTTTTCTCCCAAGACTTAAAGGCTAGGACACAGCTGAAATGTCTCTGGAGCTTATATGGGATCTGACCATCTCAGAGAGCAGCAGTATGGCACATGGCTCTCCATTGCTCCCAGAGGAATCCATAAAATGGTTCACTATGCCTGGAAGAAATTATTACCGAATCATGAGGTAGGACAACAGTCAGTATTTTTACTTTCAGGTTTTGTGGTTGTGATATATGCTTTTATGCCTGCTGGACTGCCATGTGACTAGATCCTATTTCCTTTCACCCACTTGTCTGAAAATGTTCAAATAGTCACAATGGTACCTTAGGCCTGAACATCCATTGAGGTATGTGTTGGTAATGAAAGCTAAAAAAGTTGGAACATAAGAGGGACTGAAACCCCATTGTGGTCTAGCAGGCTGCCTGTGCAGCATTGGATACTGGAAGCCCGAACCTGTGACAGCCTTTGGCATGGAGCTGCAGATTGTAGGAATGCAGCTGCTGAGGAACCCAGCAAGCAAGCAAGCTGAAAAAACGAAGGCAGTATTCTGCTGACTTTTTTTTCTCTGAGGAAACTCATCAGAATCAAGATATCTCCATAAAATATTGAACTGAAAATTACCACTGAAAACATACCTCCAAATTTTCCAACTGACTCTAAACACCAGGTTTATACTTCTAGTAATGCAATGTTACTTTATAATTGTTTTGGTAACAAGAGCTCAAGGAAGATAAATGACCAACAGTTGATACGTTGGAGCCAAGGCTGCTTGTCTGAATTCTCAGTGAAGGATCACTTTCATTTCCTTTATTTTTTTTTTTTTTTCCTGCAAATTTTGTCATGCACAAAGCCGAAACATAGGAGGAAGAGTGTCCTTTTTCCTCAAAATCCAGAACTGCACTGTCTTCAGGTGGTACCAACTTGCTTGGGAGGAGTTCACTCCGGTACCCTGGATACTGAGACTTAAAATATTTAGGTGAACTAATAATACCAAGAACTGGAGCCCATAGATGCAGTTTTATCTGTTTTATGATTATATACAAACTAGATATACATCTAGGTATCTATCTGGATCTATTAGATATAGTTAGAAGTATAGATAGATCTAGAAATATAGATAGATCTATAGCACTGTGGGAACCTTCTTGAGCTTAATGAGACAATTAAAAACTGTATTAAATCTTTCAATTCTATCTACGTATTTTACCTATTTTTATAGGTATTTCAACACGGAAGAGCAAGAAGGAGGAACCTTTCGGACATGCATTTCTTTACAGAGTTTGGGACATTAGGACTAAATTGTATCGTGTAAGGAATTTAGAATTCATCAGGCAGGCCTGCATTCTAACAGACTTTACAAACTTAAATGATGCAAGTGTAAAACAATCCTCCTAGGTACTACGCGCATAAAACCCAACTGTGAACACTTATCACAAAACACATGATACATGAATGCTACAGGCGAGAGAGCACCAATTAGGCAAGCTGCCTTCCAGATGGTGCAGTCTGATTTTTGGGTAATTGCTTGAAATGATACAGTGAAAAAAAACCAAAGAAAAACCTTAAGTGGAAGTAAAAAAAAAAAAAAAAAAAAAAGGACCAAATCTGTAACAGTGTGCTTGCCCTTTAATTTTAGGGGGATATTATGTGAGAGAATTAATGATACTGAAACACTCGGGGCAAAGGGGAAAAAA
>Ga0181612_181965_pt1 | contig 12229 bp, 5 predicted proteins | sample HoacroProtozoa21_FD_119630 | JGI IMG/M metagenome (GOLD analysis project Ga0181612, IMG submission 119630) | Hoatzin crop microbial communities from Cojedes, Venezuel. Combined Assembly of Gp0051906, Gp0051904, Gp0051908
CGTTTGTGGAAATCCTTCGGCTCTTGCTCCTGTTGGAGCTGTCAGGTTGGTTTGACAAGAAGGGCGTGCGTTCGAGAGGGGCAGCAATCGCTATTTCTGGCAGCAGGAAAACACGCAGGCAGGGATGGGGTTGTCATTCTCTCTGGTGTTTTGACAGGAGCTGACGATCTTTTGTTTAAATCTGTGGGTGAAGTCAAAATGGGTGTTTCGAAGCTGATAGGAAGACAGCGTGTGATTGAGGATCTGAGGTGGGTCCCATCTAGATAATCAGCTCAGAGTTGGGAAATTCAGTCCTCAGGAGAGGAGCAAGTCCTGAACGTTGACGTCGGTCTGCCTTGGCTGCGGCTGAGCGGCGCTCGGGGGCCAAGGAGGGCTCCACGCTTTGTTTTAATTGAATTTCTGTGTCCTGCGGTTCTTCTGCTCTGCTTCCCCCATCCAAACTCCACTGAAAACTGAGTGCTTTAAGGAAAAAAAACAAGAACCGTCAGAGACAAATCATGCCATCTGGTGACCTTAATTTCTAACAGGGAACAGGTAAACGTTTTGTAGCCAGAAGGATGGGTAAAATATCCAAAGCAGGATGAGTTATTTTGCCAACTGCTGTCAAGTGTGTCCGCGATGTTGTTGTGCTGGTAACACACGCCAAGGACGGTGTCATTGTGTCGTGCACAGAGGGGCTGGGAAAGGAGCTTGGAGGTCACGCAGTTGAAGCCAGACCCATCTAAAAGGACATTTCTCTGGTTTTGCTTCATTCCCACACTGTGTTGGCTAGTACAGACAGCCAGAGCCTGGGTAAAAAGCAGAATGAGCTCCGCTTGGATGGTTGGAAGCAGCTCTCCCTGGCAGGCAGGGCTCGGGATGACAAGGTCTTACTTTGGTATGACCCGAGGAGAGCCAAGCTTTTGACACTGAAGCTGGGGAAATGAGCTGCCTTGGTGCTGATGCTGGCTCAGAAAGCCAGCTCCCCCAGTTTGGTGGTGGTGGTCGCTGGTGAGCAGGAGCTGTGAGGAGCCATCCCTGAAAACGGCGGCAGAAGCCGATGTGTCCAAGGAGCCAGTCGCTCCTTGTGTGAGTGAGGGCACAAGCCATGAGGGTAGGAGCAAGTCTGGTCTTTGAGGGACCTTCCAGAAGGTCTCAGCTCCTGTAAGAGAAAGAAGACTGCTGAGTCAGGAGATCTCCTTCCCCGTGAGAGTCTGAGCTCTGTAAAACCTTTGAATTCGGTCTTCAAGTGGTCCGTCCCCATTGGTGAAGCTGGGCGCTTTCTGAAGGGTCGTTCAAACTGGTGGTGAAGTAAGAAGCCAGACTAGGTCTGATGGAAATGCACTTGTCTAAATGTCATCTTTCAAATTCGGCCGAAAACTGAACTCTTGACAAGCTGTGCCCTTATTGATCTTAGTGGTGCGATCTGAATTGGGGCATTGTTTTTGCCAAATTCTAAAATTGCTCATTGTTTCCCATTATATCGTCCTTGTCCTGATCCGTTTGATTTGCGTGCAGTGTTTTTCTTTCTCCCCGAGTCACGGGGGTGTGCTGTCACCCAGCTGCGGCTCTGTCAGACCGGCTTCTGTGGCGAGCAGCCTGGGGGTTCAGTACTCTCCTCTCACCTCGTAATGGAGTTGTGTAGTTTGCCTTGGTGTTTTCAGTGCAGTTTGAAAAGTTGAGATAGAAGGTGGGATAGAAGGGCAGAAGATGCTTATTTTTTCCTCCTTTGATCGCTGAAAGCCTCGCTTAAGAAAAAAAATCAAGTGACTCTGACTCACACAGTCATCAGGACATATATATATGGCCACTAATATTTTTGAATGCAGAAAAAATGCCTTCAGCACTTTGCTGAACAAACTGCTGATACATGGCAGCTGTTCCTTTGTCAAGCCAAATACTAATGTTGTGCTACTTCCAGCAGTCATTTTTGGATGTGTGGTTTTTCAAGAAGGCCCAAAACAAAAATAACATTTGAATTGCAAGCTTAGAAATGTGTGGTTTTACAGAGGCTTCAGAGCTGACAAAAGAGGGGTTTTTATGGTGTGGCAAATGTTAGTAGTCCAAGTGCATAAAATGTATGTTATATAAATAATGCAGCGGTGTAGTTTGGCCTATTCTCTCTGCTTTCTGCAAATGAGCCTGAAGCATTTTCTTGACCCAAATCGTACATGAAAATCAAAGAAATAACTCTTCTGCTGTTCTTAAAAGTAAAAGGAGCTGTAAATAAAGTCTCGGCTTTGAGAATATCGGTGTTACTTTTTATCTGAGAGAAGAATAAAGCGTTTGATAATATATTTAATCTGCTGTACACCTAACTGTGATGCTGATTCACACGGGATTGTTTAAACCGGAAAGCGAAGAGGATCCTCTGTCCACACCTCTGCAGCAAGCAGGCGACTGCAGGGCAAACATTGGCTGACTTTGAACCCAACATTGCTTCAGGCATCCCCTGCTACGGATGTTGAAGTAATGGGGTGGTGAATGCTCCAAGAAAATCAACAAGGCTGCTTTTGTGGTTCATTTTTATTTATTTTCTTTTATTAGACAACTGCTTTCCATTATAAATAAATAAGGCAAGAAGGTTCTCCATACTGTTACAGAGCTGGTAGCCACAGTCGTGCGTGTGGCTCCAAATGTTTCTCGAGTTTGGGGCCAGAGGGCACCTGAAAATGCAGAGCACGGAAGAGCGGAGTGGCTGGTGCTGGGCGGTTTGAGGAGGAGACCTCTGGAGCGGGGGCGGTTTGGGCATCGCACTCCTGCCAGCTTACCTCCGTGGTACTCAGCTTAACAAAAGAAGGTATTGTGGGGGGCTATTTTTGCACTAAGTCCATGGTGAGTGAAAGGAAGGTGGCTCCTTGTGACGCCAAGGCCCTAGACTCGGAGGATAATTACATTTTAACAGTCTTCCCCCTCCAAAGCCACATTCTCATTTAGTTATCTCAATGTTGCAAAAATCCCAACCGTTTCCCCAAGATTTTGGGACGTAAGCTGGTGAAAATAGAATCCAAATCTGGCCTGAAGTTTGTCTCCAGGCAGGTACGGAATAGGTAGCTTACACTGAACTGGTTTCTTGTGGCTCAAAGCTCAGGGTGTCGCCTAAGCTGTAATGAAATGCTGCTTCTCTGCCTGAAACGCGCGTCTGACCATGCACAGTCAACATCTAGTTCACGAAAAATGGAAACTGGTGATTCCTGAGACTGCAGTGGCCTTTTGGCTGTGTGTTTGCATGTCTGTGGAAGCAAAAGTGAAGCGATTTCAGTGCTGGAAGGTGAGCTGGAACGTGAGAGGTGACAACCTTTGGAGACAGTGTCTCAGCCAAGAAGGATTATTTTCAGCAGAAAACTGAAATCTGTCCTCTTGGCTGGGGAGATGTTCAGAGGAAAAGTGTGGGGCGATGTGTGCTCAGTGCTACAGCCAGAGCCAGAGCTCCTGGTGCTGGAAATGCTTTATCCTTCTGCTTGCACGCGAGTCACTGGTAGCCAGTTCTGCAAGCCCACACAAGCTGTATTTGAGGAGTTTGCTACAACGAGGCAATGGCAACCTCTTGAAGAGCACAGCGCAGAGGGCCGGTATCCAGGCTGTGAGATGAAAGCGTGTCTCTGATACTGTAATAGCACTTCTCGTCTAGCTTATGGGAAAGCCATGGTCACCAGGTTCCTACCAGGCATGGTGCTTCACCTGGGCTGAAATACTGCGGCAGGTTTAAAGCGAGGAAATCCCATATGCCTACAAAGTCTGGAGAGTATGGACTGAAATACTAAGCGACGCTGACAAAGACAGAACAATCAGTTCAATGTTTCTTTTCAAGTTTTTCCAGTTGCAATGAGCTTGCATTGTAAATAGCTGAAAAACCTGACTGTAAGAGAATGGCTTAAATAGCAAGAACATACTGCCCTTTGGGGAAGGGGAAGGCGTAGGTGGAAGTCTCTTGGGTGCAAGCGTAGGTTCTTAGCCATAAAACCAAAGAGGAGGATTGGGCTGGTGTGCTGGAGCAGCCCCTGAAGTTCTGATGGCTTTTTATTTTACTTTGAAACACTGTGCTCCGGCTGTGGCAGGATGCTGGAGGACATCCAGGCTTTTGCTTGCAGATAATGGGGCTGTAAGACGAGCTGAAAAGGGTGGAGGAGGTGATTTGCTTTCTTTTTTCGTGGTGTGGTTTACGTTGCTGTTGTGATGTCTGGCAGCGGCAGCAACTCATGCAGAGATCCGTCGTACGGTTTCTGAAATCCTCTAACTACAATGTACAATTGTCCCAACAAGTTGCCCAGAGCCCAAGCTTAAAGAAAAGTGAGTTGAGGCTCCGTGACATTTGCTTTCTGTAGACCTCTTGAACCTTCAAAGCAGCGGGGCCACGTGGCGGTTCCTGGGGCTGAAGAGAAGACTTGGCTGTTGCGATTGCACGTGGGAGTTTGCAGAGAGGCAGGGCTCATTTGCTGCTCTTGTTTTTCACCTTGGTGGCATTGATGTCTGCTTTTGTTTTCTGGATACGGGAGAAGATCTCCTTAAAAAGAGCCTTGTACTCGGGCTGGCTTTGCTCCAGTCGCTTGTCCACGGCCTCCACGTGTTTGCTGATGGTCTTCTCCATGGTTTTACGCTCTTCCAACTCGTGTCCCTCTCCTCGGAAGTCTCTGAAGGAGCTGTCGCGAGAGATGGGCCGGGATGTTTGGACCCCTGTGTGGCGCACGCTGTCCTTGTGCTGCCGGCATTTGCTCAGGAGCTCTTCGTACTTCTCCAGCAAGGCGTGATACTGCTCGTCCACTTCCCTTAAGATGGACATGCCCCGTTTGCGCACATTGTTAGCGTGCAGCGTGTAATTGCCCTCGTGCCGGCTCACGGCGTCCTTGGTGACGATGGCATTGAGGGCTGTGTCACTGCAGCTTTTCCGGACAGGGTGGTTTGGAGAAGGCGTCATTGATGGCCCATGACTTTTTCCTCCTTCCTCCTCAGAGAGGTCGATGTAGTCGGCTTCTGGGGCGTTATTCAGCGGCTCGAGGAGGGCCTCAGACAAGTTGTCTTCTCTGCTGAGCAGATACTTCTTGACTTGTTTCATCTGTTGTAGCTCTAGAAGCTCTGCTTCCAGTTCCTTGATGCGCAGTTTGCAGTTCTCCATCTCGCACACCCGCTGCTCGAGGTCCGAGTACTCCTGAATAACAGAGGTGTACTCTCGCTCAACCCTCTCCTTCCGCTGCTTCTCCTGGTTGACTTGGGACCTCAGGGAGTTCACCATGGCTTGGAGACGCTCATTCTCCCTCTCCAGTGGCTTCTGGTTGAACTCTGTGGAAGAGCTGTGGACCTGGAACGCATCTTCATACCTGAAAGAGAAGACAGACCCTTGAGAGTGTCTGACCAAGTGGCAGTCCGTGAGGGACTCAGTGTGTCTTATTGTCATCTAAGTGACTCCACTGATGCCCAGAAAGGAGGTAACCTGAGCTCATGAAGTGCAATATGCCTCCTTCTGCATGTCAGGAGACCACAAGGTGTGGCTAGGGCTCTTCTGGACACAGAGACCAGTCTCTGTCCCAAAGAACCTGCAGTCTCATTTGATAGCAGTAATGAAAGACAGGAAGGATATGAAACCCTAAAAGGTGAAAGATTCGTCTGGTTAACAGACAAGCCACCAACGTTGCTGTGAAGCAAGGATGAATGTTCAAGTGCTACCAGTCTGAGCTGAAAGTAGAAGGCTTTGAGTTTTTCCTGCTGGAGTTCACCAGTTGCTCACTGCACCTGCCAACAACCCCAAAGCCCATCCAGCCAAACCCAGAAGCACAGGGTCTGCTGTCCTGTGTCTGGGAGGTGCTCCAGAGAGAGTGGGACAAGATTTACACAGCAAGGGAGGCAGACAGAGACTTTTGACAGAGTTGCCTCTTCTTCATTGCCTGGGAAGTGACAACAAGCGCTTCCCCCTTCCCTCACGTTGCTGTTGGGAAATCAGATTTTTCTCCTCCTGCATGAAGAGCCCATGGCATCCTATCTGGTTAGAACAGATTGGAAAAAATGCAAGCACTGTGGCTTCCCCTGGGAGGCATGACTGGTGGCGGGGGGTATTGAACAGATTTCCAAGTTCCTGAAGGGCAGCCTGACCTTCAGAGCCAACTGCAGATCTGCCAGCCGAACTGAGGTCCCGAGGCACTGGAGGAGAGTGGGGCTGGGGGGGACGAGAACCACAGAGACATGAAGTGGATTTTGCTGGGGGTTAGGTTATGCCCTCGTAACATCCCCGTTGCTGCTGCAGTGAAAGTGTCCTTTGTTCACATCCTCTGGCAGGGGATGCTTTCAGTAGCAAAGTTTATCGATTGCTGATCTATTTAAAGAAGCCTCTGTTATGGACAAAGCTGAGTAAGAAATGCCCTCGCGAGGTCAGTGAATTAACACGGTGGGTGAGTTTTAAGGAGGATCAAGTGTGCAATGGTGCTGAAGGTGCTTCTACAGCACTTGGCAGTACACGGCGTGTCTTGGTGTGTGGCTGGTGCTCCTGGGGGGTACGGGAGTCATACAGCACAAAATGCCCCGCTCAACTGGTTTCAGTGGGCCAGAGATGCTGGTCTTGTGCTGGGAAGCAGCTGCAAACGGAAAACGGGCTGTGCTGGTTCGGGAAGGGAAGCTGTGTAGGCAGCTCAAGGTAAGGATCCTCTTCACATGATGTGTTACTGGGTGGGCTGTACTGGGAGAGGCTGGTTTGAGCTATCTAGGATTCAAGCAACGCGTCCTGACCGGTGAGTGTTCCTGCACAGCTCCCTGCCAACGTGCCAGGACAGTCACAGCCCCTCCAGGCAACGTCTGTCCCCTGCAGCCTGGCTCAGTGCTGCTGCGTAAGGTGGCCAGATCCTCCTGGGCAGCTGTTCTTGCCCTCTGAAAAACAGCTTACATCTCCCCGTTTGAGGCATCGCTGATCACGAGGGCTCTGCTTTGCCAACGCTGCCTGCTCAGGTGGGTGGGCAGGAGAGCGGGTTGTCCTCCTTCCACCTCCAGCATCGAGTTTCAGGCTCTGATGCAGACCCTGGATCTCTATAGGGGTGTACGTGGAGTTTTATGCACCCGCAGAGGGACTAACCCACAGGCAGAGGAGGTGGGGGAGAAGGTCGGAGGGGTTGCTAAAGGTGAGGCTCTGTACCTGGGGCTGGAGCACAGCTCCTTGAGGCAGGGGAAGGTGTGGATGGTTCGGCGCCGCTCCCTCTTTTCCCGCCGGATGCGGAGCTGCTCCAAGCTCCGCATCTCCTCCACCTGCTTCTGCAGCTCCTCCACTTGGTTCTGCAGCCCCTCGATCGTTTCTGTCAAGCTGTGGAAAGAGGAGGGAGCACAGGTGAGGAGTGGGGCACTATAGGTCCTCGAAAGGTGTTTTTTTTCCCTGTGGAGAAAGCCAGTCTATGGAAGGTGCTTCCAGTTTCTAGCGTGCGCCCTGGGAGCGTGATAGCACTTGCTTTTCAGGGCAGTGGTCGGTCTTTCTCTGCATGGTCACTCTGGAATAGATGTGTTTGTAGAAAAGGGTGGGGGACTGAAGCAGAATCAAGGGGTTGTACTAATTTGAGACCCTCTGTCCTCAAACCAGTTCGCTAAAACTGTCACCTCTGGGACATAAGCACTATCCTGGAATACAGCTGCACTAAAAGCAAGCAGGCGAGCTATTCACTCTCTTCCTCTTGTTTCTCTCGTACAGATGAACACAGAGAGACCGGGCAGAGCTTTAGTTCTGTTCTGGCTGTGAACAGTTTGTAAAACTCTGTGCTCTGAAACTCCCTCTCTGCGCAGCTGTTTGCAAAAGAGGCTGCATTGCAAGGCCGTGGCTTACTCTGTTGTTTCCAGGGATGACCTTGATCACGGGCCTGTTTTAGGAAAGAAAAAGTTATTGACAAACTGGTGTTTCAGCATGGACTAGCCAGGGTTTCACTGAATGCTGGATCTGTGCCTGCTGGGCTGCGTGCTGGGGACATTCCCTGATATGATTATGTGCCTCTTCTTCAAGGAAATGCATCCGAGGAGGAGGAGGAGAAGCTGCTGTGCCTCTCTCCTGGCAGCTTCACACTCCTTTATCCAGCCCTCGTCCCAGGGGTGTCTGTGCTGTGGCTGACCTCTGCTAACCAGCATTGGTGCCATGACCTTGTGTTGTAAATAGCTGCAAAACCCGACTGATGAGAGAATGGCTTAAATAGCAAGGACACGCTGTGCTTTGGGGCAGGGGAAAGGTGAGATGAAGGTCTCTTGGGTGCAGCATCGCTGCGGTGGGAGGAGGGGAAGCCGTACCACTGTATCTTCTGTTGGGATGTCTTGCTTTCCAGCACGAGCTTCTGGTTAGCTAGCTCCAGGTCCCGTGCTGTCAGGTCCAGCTGCTCGTAGACTTTCGCATGCTGTTCGTTCATCTGCCGCAACATCTCTAGTTGCTTGGTGAGGTACTGCAAGAAAAAGTGAGAGGGAAACACTCCACATCCAAAATCCAGGTTGTTTCACAGGCAGAAATTCCTACAGCCTTTGCTTCCTCTGCTAATGCGTTTTGTGGCTGATTTACCCTCTGCCTGGTTGAACCCTTTTGCACAGGTGAAATATTCATACCCCTGCCCACTGTAAATACCTCTGTGTCTAAAATAAGGTTGGGCTTCCCGTGCCCTCTGTGAAGGGCACTAACCTCAATCTGTCTCAATTCAGCTGTTTTTTAATTCCTGGTACCCAAAGAAAGCTGATATCCCTGGGCCTGCGACCCTTCGCCAAAGTTGGCTGCAAGTGGCCAGTCGGTGCCTGGATTGTCTGACAGCTCGATTGCAGAAGCTGCGTTTCCTTGGGAATTCAGGCGAAAACTCTGACGCGGTGAAACGTGAGGAGACCGGCGGTTTCTGTGTGTTTGCAGAGCCTTCTGTGAGTCTGTCATTGCAAGGTTTTATCCTGCAAAGGCTGGGAGAGGGGCATCTACCCAGGGGCTCTCTCTCAGCTGGACCAGATCCCGAATCCTACGGTGGATGTGCTCCTGAAGGGATGCTGGGGGGGGATGGCTAAATCCATCCACCAGCTTCCTTGGATATCAGCTGCCAGACCCCTGCAGCCATCACGTGCTGCTGTTGTGACCTCGCAGCCCTCCTCTGCCCTGTGTCCTTTTAAATCAGGGGGGGTTCCCATCTTTTCCAGTGGATGAAAACCCTCCTGGCACAGCAGGTTTAAGCCTCTAAGATCAGTTCTGTGGGCTCTGAGAAATACTGCCCTGACCCCAAAGGATGCTTGAAACAGTGGTTTAGATTGCAGCTCTTGGAAAAAGAGCTATTTTATGCCTCTAACAAAAGGGGCTGTGTTTTGGGGGTGCCGAGGGGCCAGCTGGGAACAAATGCGATTATGAATAACTGGAATCAAGGGAGAGCTGCAGCAGAGCAATGAGAGAGGAGTGTGAAGGCTGGTGGATGGGCAGGGAAAGGCCAAACGTGCCCCAGATGCAAGCTGGTGCCAAAATCTGGCGGGCACATCTGGGCAAGGGGTGGGGATGTGAGCAGATGGAAAATACCAGTTAGTGGAGCAAAAGGACCCTCACCAGAGCTGGCATGGGCTTGAGCAGACCTTAACCCATCCCTCTTCAGGCACATACAGAAGATACTTTAACTCCCACCACCATGGCGCATCCCTTCCTTTCTACTGGCATCTGAGCTGTTGGCACTGGCAGAAGCCCCCTCTTCCCCCCCATTGCCCGTAGGTGACAGCGGTGGCCGAGCAGCTCCTGTCCCCACCCCCGGACCATGTCCCTACCTCGATTTCCTGCACTTGCTCCTCGTTGGTGGCATACATCTGCTGCAGGGAGTCCTCCAGCTCTTTGTTGCGCTCCAGCAGCGTCTTCCCCAGCTCGGCGGCCAAATGCAAGTCTGAAAAGCAGACAGGACAAAGCTGCTGCGGCACCGTGGGTGGGTGCGGTGGGGTCCCCGAATGCCACCGCACCAAACACAGCAGCACATTTTGCAAGGTGCTGGTTTTGTCGGCAGGTTTTGACATGGATGAGTGCTTATGGGACATGCAGGATCTGGCCTCTTTTCTCTCACTGGGCTGCAGGAGCAAGGGGAGGCCGAGCTCAGGACATCTGCAGCTCCTCCATGCAGTGAGGATGCGGTGCCCGGCTGGCTGCATAACCCTTCTGCACTGTGCTGCACACTGCGTAGCCAGGATCAGGCCCAAGGGAATTGGCTGGGGCAGGTGCTCAGCACCTCCAACCCCTGTTGCTGAGACGTGTCAGGGTGAGAGGGGCTCAGCATCCATCAGAATGAGAGCGAGGGTTGGTAAAGCCCTGCGGGGCCTTGGGGATGCTCTGTAAATTATATTATTATCTCTAATGAAGGGAGTGCCTTGCCTTCCCCGTCAGCCTCCATCCATCACCCGCTAATAGACTGACATGAGTAATAAAACCACGCGTGGCCCGAGGGGGCTGGAAGCTCCCCCCGCATCTGCCGCCCGGGCAGGGCTGCATCAGCCGGGTCTGCGGCTCTTTCCTTGGGGCAGCTCCGGGGTGAGGACAAACCGCTTCGTATTCACTCTCTGCCACCTCTAAACACCCTTACGAAGCTACTGAAATAGTTGGACTTTAGGAGAAGTGGAGGGAAAAGTAGATATTGACATTATGGTCACCTAAAATACCACGTTTGCTGCCTCCTGGGTGAAGAAAAAGCCCCAGGACCCTGCAAATCCTGTGTTGGCCAAGCTTGAGCACCTCAGGTGATGCTGTTTGGGGGTGGCACAGCTGGCTCTGATAACATCCCCCTGCTTCCACAGAAACTGGCTGTCTCCTTAAAGCCTGACCTCCTGGGATCATGTGGGTTCCTGTTTTTCCTGGTGCTTTTAGAGGTGAGTTTCTAGCTCTGACAGTGGCAGACTGAAAAATCTGACCTTAAACCTCCAAAAAGGTAAGGAAACAGACCCTGATGTGTGCCACTGCTCTTTCTGGTATAGTTATCACATGGTCTTGGGTAACGAAGGATGGGCAATCCTGCAGGGTGCGAGGGGACCTGGGTCTCCTGCCCTGGTGTTTTCTCAGCCTAATGTAATGCTCCTCTCTAGTCTGCAGTTAGCAATGTGTTTTGCCAAGGCTCTGCCAGGGCTGAGAGCAGCAATAATTTCTTCTAGCAGTTAATTTGGCTACACAGTTGACTGGGAAAGAGTGATACTTGGTCATTAGGACAAGAAGAAGGGGAACCAGGACATCTAGGCTGTGTTCTGAGCCTGGGAAAATCCCTGATCTCTCCCACTTGAGGTGGCACATTGTGAAATGAGTCTCACGCCAACCTCTGGGACACACGTGCTCGCTGGGAGGAGTCCTGCCGGGGCTTGGGACTGGGCTTTCCTGAGGGATGATGCCGCGCTGCGGGAAGTGCTGGTGTGTTATTAATTTGTGTGATGCCCATGTTTCTTTCCATGGGGCTCCAGTGGAGCTGGAGTGCTGGCTCTCCAGATGTGGTGCAGCCAACAGCTGCTCGGTGTGTCCTCGAATCTCCCCTGTACCATGGGAATGTGCTCTCCAGCTGTGGCCTGTGTTGCAGGGTGTTCTTCTAGGCTGTGACCTTTTTAATTATAATCCTCATCATTGCACGGTGACCTGGTCTGGGGGCTATCAGTGCAATCAAGATATTGGCACATTTCCTGATGGACACACCTCCTCCACCTATTTTTTTTTTCAAGCACCAAATTTCCCCAGTTTCCACAGTGCCCTTGGGAGACCGAGTGTTTGCTACACCAGCTGGGGACAGAGGAACAGCCAGATGCCAGCAGAGATGGAGGACAATTTGTGCCTCTAAGCTGCTTGGGGCTCTATTTAATGGCACCTCCACCTTGCCAGAGCCGGTGTCGTTGCTGGAGACGGGCACCTTGCAAATCGCATCCCTTGCAGCAAGTGGGGCCCCGGCAGAGAGATGTGTGGTGAGAGGGCTCCGTGCTGCACTCCAGGTAATGAGTCGAGTGTGTCCCTGTCCCTGCAGATTACACCAGTGCTCTCCCACCATATGGCATCCAATTTAATCAGCTGGGCTTGAGTTAAGTGGATTAGGCAGTGTAAGATCCTGCATTGTAATTTAAAGGGCTCTGTCAGCAATAATTTAATAGGGGAAATGGGCAGCGTTTGGGGACAAGTGGGAAAGAGGAAAGAACAGGGCTGAGCTCTGAGGAGGAGATTGATTCTTCGTTTCCATTGTGAGCGTAAGGGCCTGGGAGACCCCAGGCTTGAAGGGCACAGGGGAGTTGGGTCTTTTAGTGTCTTTTAACTGCCTCAGCCGTCGTCACACACACACTCACTCACTCA
>Ga0181612_145011_pt1 | contig 12228 bp, 9 predicted proteins | sample HoacroProtozoa21_FD_119630 | JGI IMG/M metagenome (GOLD analysis project Ga0181612, IMG submission 119630) | Hoatzin crop microbial communities from Cojedes, Venezuel. Combined Assembly of Gp0051906, Gp0051904, Gp0051908
TTACCCGTTTTTCTGTGCCTTCACCATAGGTCCTGCCTGCTCCACCCAAGCCACAACTAGAGACTGGTTATTGCAGTTCTTTGGAAAATTCTGCACAGAAGCATCTTACACTCAACTGGTTTCACTCTATCACCAACCTTTTGATGCGGTAAGTCTGTACATAACCAGGCTGCCTTTGCACTCAAGAGAAGATGTGCCAGAAAATAGGGAAATAAAATTGCCCAGGTGTGGGGTAACAGAGTTCAATTCCTCTGTCTTTCTCCAGTATGCGGTTTTGGACCTCCTCACTCCCACTCAGATTGGTGACATGATGGTACATTCGGACACACTGACCCGTATGGATGCAGCAGTCCAGCTTGTCCAGTTCTTCCAGCAGAGTGAAGCTGAGGATGTTCAGATGATTCTGACACAGTTCACCAAGGCTGCAAGCATGGTAGACACTACCCATGTTCTCTCCAAATCCATCTCCCCTGCAGAGACTTGCCATCTTAAAGTTGTTAGTTGAAAAAATGGCTTTGCAAATACTATACTTTTGAAAGTGCAGTTACAACAGTAATCTTCAAACATCTGTACACATCAGGTCCTTTCAGTGACAGACTGCACTCTTCAGAGTATTGTTCACTTCCATTTTGAATACACCAAAATTCTGGCCTAGAAAACCACTTCAAGAGCTCCCTCCCCAACTGCAGCATTACAGTTCTGGTTGCCCTAGCACCAATGTGTTCATCACATAATCTTGTTTCAGCGTAAGATCACAGTCCTGCCAAATGATGACATCGCTCGCCTGCTCCTCCTGCAATATCTGACCAGCATGTCCGAGCAAATGAAGACCTACACTGCTGCTGACTGGAACATCACCTTCCGAAATGAGCTGCACTTCCTGAGTCCTGTCCTCAATGAATCAACCCTCGCCCTCGTTGTGCTACAGGATTACAACTCCTTAGTTGCTGTGTAAGTCTTCTGGGCGTTGTTGTGATCTCTCTTCTGCCAGTAAACGGGGCAACACTGTTACTCACAGAGTCAGGTTGAAATCTGAAAGAGAGATGATGTGCTGTCAGCCTGGATGGTTCTAGTCTGGGTATTTTTTCACTTACCCACACCTTACTAATTTTCTCAGCAGATTGAGATGAAGTTACAGAGCTGAGCCATATCTTATCTCGGCCCTGGTCCACAGATGCTATAGGGGTGGAATATTAAGTCCCTCAGCAGAAATTTCCAGGTGAAGAAACTGTTCACAATACCTCGGAGAAGAGACTGTTCTTCTCATCCAAGGCTCCAGTTAGAGGAAGTTACAAAGAGTAAGTCATCCCGTGCATTTCAACAGGGTCCTTGTTTTTTGTCCACCCAGGGTTACTGCACTTGATAACACCTACGGATACATGACTGAGTCCTCTAGAAGAGATGTAGCACTCTGGATTGCGCAGAACCTCCAGATCTTGAAAGGTAACACTGGGAAGCCACACATCTCAGCCAACAGATTCTTCCAGGAAAGCAGGGGCTCAGCAGGTAGACTTCTAGGATGTATTAAACAACAGCAACATGGACTTCTACACAAAGGCGAGCACCAGTGCACTACTGGGCTGCCCAAGTAGCAAAATGCTGTCTTTCCAATGCTACCTCACCCCAGCATGCCTTGTGGGTCTCTGGCGACTGCCCCAAGACATGATGTATATTTCTGGAAACTGTTAAAAAAAGGATTGAGGGATATCTCTGATATCTTGACCTGATCTGAGGATCCTCGTTTTTCTGTCCTCTCTCTCTCTGTTGCTATTTATTGCACATTGATATTACTTTCTCAAAGTACAAAGTCTCATTTCCCCTTGAAAAAACTCAAATCCCATCTAGTCCAGCATCCTGTATTCAGCACTAGTCAGGAGCTGATGTCTAGGGAGGCATAAAGAAACCCAGTCAGCCTAATCTGGTATTTCCCTTTTACTTTTCACTGGTTTCCAAGTGATCTATGGCTCAGACCTCTCTTGAGATAGAAGTAACACTGCAATGCATCAGTAAATAGGCAGCTATTCTTCTAGTCTATTGGCATCTGAGTTTTCCACATTGCTGCAACAACTGTGTCATTTAGAAAGAAGGACATGCTGTAGTGGGTAATCCCCAGAGATTCACTGCATCTTTCCCCTGCTTAGATAGTCCAGTCGAGCCCACTACTGAATGGATACAAGTCACCTGGAAATCCTTCTTCCACAACATAGCCCTCCAGGAAGTCAGAGCAACCAACAACAACTTTGACCCTGTATGTATGATCTCTGCACTAAGTGTATGCGAGTAACTGGGGCTTTCAGAAATGTTTATCATACAGTAGAATGCATTGCAAGGTTTAATTTCAAGATTTGTAAGTAGAATATATTTCAACTTCTACTCAGCAACTCTAAAACCAGAAATAATAATATGTTTTCAAGTAGGAAGACACTGAAAGAAGCTCCGGTTTGGAATGGCCACCCTTCAGACAGTCAAAACAAAAACATGCCAGTATTTTGAAACTCTTCCCTGTGCTGAAATAGCTTTGCCAGGGATGTGAAAAATAACTTCAGGATATAAGCAAACCTCTACAAATCGTGACCCATACGCATACAATTACGAAAAGAAAAGTGTGAAAACTGGGGGAAAAAAATAAAATTTCAACTAATTCTAGTGAAGAGGGGATAACCTCATCTTCAGTTGCTGACATTTGTATTTCCTAGGCCAAAATTCTGGATGTGCTGAGCATCGAGCAGCTGGTGGAATACGCTCTGACTTCTGACGCGCTGGTCAACGCGACCACAATGCAGGACATCCTGAATGCCCTGAGGGGTGAAAGCCCTCACATCTCAGAGCCTAAAATGAGCAAATTCCTGATGAAGTTCAACCTGGCTCTGACACAGGTATTGTAAACTTCATTATAAACATTTTTCCCCTTCCAAACGGCAGGGATTCTCAGGCAGTTCACATGTGAGAAAGTCCTGCTCATGGTGCCAGGTAAAACAGGGATGTGGACGAAAGGCAGTCATCATCCTCCTTGCTGTGCCGCCACCAAGCAGCTCCCAAGTAACAGGCATTTCCACTCCCCACAGGAAGGCATTGCAGGCATTAGAAACGATGAAGTAAGGACGGAAATGCTGACAACGCTCTTCACCGACCTGTCCAAACACTTTTATAAATTTGCTGAGCTTGACTACGAATTCTGGTTCCTGGAGAACCTAAGATTCCTCTTGCCCAGCATAAACACAGATCTGCTGGAGTTAATCCCAGGAGACCTCAGCTTCCCAGCCTACGCAGCCACGTGAGTACCACGCGCCGAGGCGAGCTGCCTGCCAGACTCACACCGCGGCAAAGCGCGGGCAGGGGAAGCAGCGCACATTTGAGCAACTTCTTTCCCAGCATAAGCGTGTGCTAACGTTTCACGTGGATTTAAAAGAAAGTCTCAACTTAATTTTTGCACTAGAGGAGATTCAGGCAGCGTTCTCCACATCTACATGCACAGTGTTGTGCTCTACCTAGGTATCTGCACACACCCTCCCCTCCTTTTGTTCCCTGCTCTGGGACAGCTCACTCTGAGGCGGGCGTATGCCAACCCTCCCACGGCTTATAATGCCCGTACCTTCTGAACTTCTTGTTATTACTATTATTGCTGTAATGTATTACAGTTGGGGCCAAGACTTACACTACATATTCTTATAAATTACATTATTACTTTATTTATTACAAGTCTCTAGTGTCTCAGACTGATGATATCTTATTTCTTGACCCTTGCAGAGTGCAAGGCCTAGATAACGTCTTTCCAGAGCTTCCACAAAACACATCCCATGCTATCTACCTCTTCATCAAAAGGATCCTGGAATCTCAGCTTACTTTTTCAGGTACTGGCCTGCTTTCGGGGTTGCTCCATGGGATATTTGAATTGTAGCTGTTTGTCATATCTGTGCTAAAATTTCTGCCAACTGCCTGTCCCTCCTCACTCACAGGAGCAGGTACCACATGCGGAGGTTGCCCAGCAGCCTTTCAGCCACTGGGCTTCCCAGGGCAGAATACTGCCTTTGCTCCAAAACATCCAATACTGATTGCAGCTTACAATCAAGGAACCAAAACACTTGGGCATCTGTTCTCTTCTGTGATGCCTCAGCACCATGGCTCTCCCAGAAACACCCCACCAGGAACGCTCCAGTAGCTGCCAGAACCACACAGCAAACAGCAGCTCGCTGTGCCCAAACCAGCCCCAGAACCATCGGGGATCCCAGCCCTGTCACCCACAGCTCCCCAGAGCCCGCTGCACGCCGAACCCATCGCAGCCTGCAGCTGCTCGGGACCGAGGGCGAGCATAGGTTGCAGACATGGTTTTTCATCCATGTCACATAGCACTGACAAAAAAGATCAGTCATCACGGTGTACTGACAGACTTTTTGTACCTTTTCAGAAAAGGTCTTTCCTGGCACGTATGACAGCAGCCGAAGTTTCCTGGAACTTATCTTCTATCGATTTTTACAGTTTGCTCCTTATGGTGAACTCACAGACTTCTACAAGGACTTTAATGGGGTAAGGACACACGTAGCTGTGACAGCACAGAATTTACAAACAGTTCGTGGAAAATTTGGGACTGTCTTCCAGTCCTGATACGACTTCAGTGAGTCAAAAACATGGTCTAAAAATTTTTAATATAACCTTCAGACATAGCCCTACAGTTTATAGTCCTCTTATCCTTGTTTCTGCCAACACTCACACTCCAAGACTAGAAAACAAGACAAACCCACGACTATTCAGGAATCTCACAAAGAGCCTTTTCTTACAAGGCTTCCACACTCAGACAGCTCTGAAAAGGTATCAAAAGTTTTGAGTGTTTTTCACAAGCTGAACTTCCAGGAGGTATTATCCTCTTCCATACCTATCCCCAAGGAAAGATCCATGCCAAAGAAATCAGGAGAACTTCCTCCAGGCTTTTAGTATCAAATGCAGTTCATGATTCTTCCACACATTTTATATAAACGTAACAATCAAGTAGGGGCAGTTCTTAGCCCAACACCTTCCACTCCTCTGCAGAACTCATTGCCACACAGGTTTTTAATACTGCAACAGAGCAAATTAGGTGATTAGCAATGAGAACAGAACAGCTATTACATTAGTTAGCTACAACAGCTGATGATTAGCATCACCCTCAGTCTCCCACACTAGGACCTAACAGGGCTTTTATCCACCCAGGCTAGGGAAGGCTCTCACTTGGTGCTGTGTAGCACGGTGGGGACATTCAGGTGGCTTCAGGGTTCTGATGAGTCATTATCAGTCAGCAGCATAAACAATGAACTATGTACATGGCTGAACTGTAATTAGCGGACAAGCAAACGGCCCTTTAAGTCTGTATTCTTTCTGCTATATTTTCCTCATTAGTATGAAGTTCTTGACCTTCTGTCTGCCAGACAAATAGGAGAGATGACAGTTCTCACGAACGCCTTTAAGAGGGAACGCCTTGCTGTCCAGATTTTGCTGGAGATGGAGAAACGTTCCTTTGAGCAGCTGACTGAATTCATACAGGAACTGAACGCTGCAGCAGAGGAGGTACAGTAAAAGCCCCCATCCCAGGGAACAGCCTCCGGTTACGAATCTAAGAAATATTAAAAATGCCACAGCAGAGCCAAACTCCCCTTCTCACAGCAATGTAAACCCTGGGCTCCAGACCCCTAGGTTAGCGCTCGCGTGCCTGGGCTTCAGAGAGGAGTATCCACACAAAGTGATTATTCTCATGCATGTTATGGGCTACAATGCAGACACCTTACTCGTCTGAAAGGTTTTTTATTTTCTCTCACAGAGTTTATTCAGTACCTTGGTTGCCCTTTGACTCAGAACTCATCCTTTACAGAAGAGCAGAAAATCTTCATTAGCTAAGGCTGTGGTCAAATGGCTTTTCTACTGAAAAATGTAGAGCACAGTTATTTCATTAACTCACTACAATAAGAACCTCATTCAGTTCCAAAATTCATTACTCCAGTACTACACTGCATTGCACTACTGTGCATTTGTGCTAAAACACTGGTGGCTTCCCTGAAAACTGCACACCACGCGATGGGGAGAGGAGCTTCTCGTGTCACTAGGCAGTTCAATCTACCCATGGAAAACAGCAGTTGCTAATACCAATTTTTGTGTGCTGGTTGTGCTTCCAGAGGGATCTCACTATCCTTCCTGACCCCCGGATTCGTGAGCTGCTCTTCGATTTCCTTTTTAAATCTTTACCGCTCAGCACCTTCACAGCCAATGAATACGCCTTCTGGTTTGGTTCGGAGCTGCAGCTATTCCTGCCAGCTATGAACGCCAACTATCTGCAGCTCCTGCCCCTGGATATTGACTGCCAGTCTCACCAAAACCTGTGAGTCACGAGCAGCCAGCTTCCCCAGGGCTGGTCAAGCTCTCGCTGCTCCTGTCAAACCAACAGGGCCACTTTTCCCAGAGTATTTGACACCTTACTGCTTTTAGTGTACTGAGCTTCACAACAGTTGTGCATCAGCCAAAGCCATTCATCAGATTAGCATAGAATGTCTGAGTACCTTCTGAGTATACCCTCTTTTTCAAGAGGTTACCAGGGGAACAAGGAGAAACAGGAACTGTTTGATTTAGACCAATTTAAACAGTTTAGTTTCACAGACACTCATACTTTCAGTTCGTGTTTCCTGTGGACCTGAATTTTTCCTCCAAAGGGAAAGTGCTCTCTGCAGATGTTTGGCCCATAACCTACTTCTGCTCTTGTGCTGATACAGCGTGCAAGCAATGGACAGAGTGTACGAGCATTACACAGACGAGCAGAGACTCTCCATCTGTCGCAGAATACACAACTTTCTGGACAGCTATCGTAACACTCAAGGTAAGCACAGCCACACACACACAAGCCCAGAGCTTTTCTTTTTCTCCTATTGTAGAATTTAATCTTTGTGCTTGGCAATCCTTCCTGGGTTGCAATCTTCTAACCCAAAAACTATGCACAAGTAGAGTGTTTTAACTGCAAAAAGGGAAATGTGTAGACCCTCTGTGAAGTCCACTAGGATCTTGTTATTACAATTAATTTTACATGTTAAGTCCCTAGATGCTACAGTGATGGACAGAGTCCTAACACAAATTTGGCAACAGACAAGGTACTTTCTGACGTACTGTGCTTGCACCCCTCATTCTAACATCCTGCTGGACCCAGTGGTGGATCTGATGTTCCTCCCATTCCATCACGAGACAGGCTTTGCTTCCAGGCTAAACAGCGGCTCAGGAGACTGCTGACTGGTTTCCTGACCGCGGGCTCTTCTGCCTTTCAGGTGTCACCTGCTCGCCAAATGCAAACAGCAGCACATGGATAACTGCCAACTACGGCTATTTCGGTGCCCACGCCACTCTGCGTGAGCTCTCTTCACTCAATCCAGATTTCGATGGGGTAGGTCACATGGTGAAGCTTGCTGTATCTGAGCATTGTCAGCTCCTCTCTACATAAATGCAGCTGATCCGTAACTTCTTGCCACAGCACTGACAGCGATCCCTGTTATAAATACACAGGTGCTTGTGTTCCTTTTCAGATGTCAGCTCTGGACAAGCTGTCACCAGCTCAGCTGGCACAGCTAACACTGGAAACAGTGGCTCTGGCTGATGAAACCAGTATCATCACCATCATGGACAACCTACACACACCTTCAGATCTTGCTAAGTTCTTTGCCACGCTGAACGACATGGCACCGGTAACTTCCCTTACTGTGCTCCAAAGCTCCTCCACCCAAATGATGCAGCTACTTGAACCAATGCTCGTTGGTGTCTGGTGCTCAAACCCCAGCCCTGACCATAGAAAAGCAGGGCTCATCCTACAGCCTCACTCAGTCATCAGAAGGAAACCTGCCTGAGACAAGGCAACAGGTCAAATCCTTGGACAGTTGTTTCTTAAAGGCCTGGGGTTGTAGCAATCTTCTGGTTTTCTGTCCAGACACGAAGCTATTCTTGCTCCAAGGGTCTGTACTGAGCCACAGCAGGATGTGATGGGAAGTATCACTATAGCAGAGTATAGCCCAGGAAAAACAGACCTACAGCAAGCGCTATGCACTCTTTGCAAGAGCTCCCTGCTTGGGTCCTTCACTTGATGCTACCAACCCAGTCACCTTTACAGGGACTTGCCATGCATGAGGGGAGAGATACAAACTAATCCTGAACAATATCTTAAATTGGGGAAGGCTCAGCGTGATAAATTACATGTTAACTATACTGAAAAGGTGTTGTGTGATTGCAGGTGGAGCTTCGGAACAGTGACCTTGCCCATCTCCTACTAAGCTGTGCCTTGCATAAAATAGCTCCTAGTTTTCCCAAAATGAAAGCTGGCGACTTCGCTGACTGGTTTCAAGATACTCTACAAAACGTGTTGCATGCGGTGAATGAGACAATTATTGCACAGATACCTGTCAATATTTCATGTGACTCCTATCAGCAAATGTGAGTCAACCATTCCACACACATTTATCTTCACTGAGCATTTCTATTTACCTACACTGTACAGGACTTTCTGGCAATATATTCATATATTCCTACAGCAGAGTGTAATGCTCCTGCTGAAAAGCAGAAGTAACCACAGTAAAACACTCAGCATTTTCAGGCTTACATGCAAAATACACTGAAACTCCACAAGTTTTTAATTAGAGCAGCCTTAGCAATTCCATAACCTTTACATTAAGCAATTGCATCAAGCAGAGAGCTTACTTCTTTAAAAATAAAAATGGCCTTATCACATCGGTAGGCTGTGTTCCATCCGACCTGAAGATATTTTGCATTTACTTCTTAAGAACCTCTGTGACAGAGTCTTGCTATAATAAGTAACAATGAAAGCTGATGAAATTTTTGTAATGGAAAAAGGTCTCATTATTGGAAAATTCTGATTTTATTAAGTTAAAATACTTCCCATGACCATGCTGACATTCCCTCCTGCAGGCTGAAAGGTTTCCAAAAAATCTATGCTGACATCCCCACAGAAAATGTTCCCCATGTTTTTGGATTCTGTAAAACCTTCTTGACATCAAAAGTGAAAACAGGTAATGGCATAAAAAGTTTTAATTTGGGAATGTACTTTGAAGGCTTTCCAGCACACTCTTGGCTTGAGAAGCAGCAGAAATTCCTGTAGTAATGTCTGAAATGCTCTTAATGACAAGAAAGGGAAAGGAAGCATATACTTACATTGTTGATCCAACACTACGGCCATTTCCTCTTACTGATGGGATTCTCACAGCTCCTCCTGCACTTTGGATGGCTCGCCAGGAAGTTTAACCACTGCCAGCCACAACACCAGGTTGCCCAACACTGTTAAAAGATAAACCATCCCAAATTCAAACAACAGCACAAAAATGTTATTGCTTAATAACGATGAAGATTCTGATCTCTCTCGTACCAAAGTGAATTCAAAGAGTTCTGCTATCTGCAAAGGTTTAATGAGAATTTGCAGTGGTGATTAGGGTTTCTAGTCAGAACACCAGGAGGAGTTTGTAGTCCCCAGCATTCCCAGTGTCATCATTTTTCCAGGTGTTGCATGCGGCAGTGCAACCCAAACTACTCAGAACTGGCTGGAAGTCAATCTCGGAAATTTTAGCAAACATGCTGAGTATCAGGACTTGGTCACTTGGAACAAACACTTTGTGGGAGTAAGTATTCTTTTAATTTCTTTTTCACTAGCATGCACTGTGAGAGCATGGCAGTGTTCCACCACCAAACACGCTACTTAGCCAGCATTTGCAATGCCTTATGCTCCATGCAGCACGGGAGGGGATGGGTCATTTTCCTTAAAAAAATATTCTGCCATTAGCATCCAATCACTACAAGCATTTTTACTGCTTTTCACCAGCTAGTGGCACTCGCAGAGCTACAGTAATATTAGCAAATGGGATACTACACATCCTGGTGGAAAAAGGACTTTACAAGTCTTGCGGATATTCCAGACTTGCAGATTTGTCCTGAGTCTTCTTGGAAGCACTAGCATTTCCAAATCACTTTCACATGCTTAAAAAGGTTGCCATCTGCTTTGTGTCCCTTTCCACAGATGGATGTCTTGGACAAGTTATCCCCAACACAATTAGCATCCCTGACGCTTTCATCTGATGCCATTAATGAGGAAGAGGAGATGTGTCAGATCCTTGCAAAACTACACAACAAACCATCAGAGGAGATCTATCAGTATTTAGACCAGTTCAACAGAGAAGCAGCCCAGGTAGGGGTATCAACACTGCAAGTCCAGCGTAAAGCCATGCCGTGTGGACTTCAGCTCTCCAGATTCTCAAAGACACCCTCCGAGACGGTTTCTGAGCTTTTGTCTCAAAGGATGAACAACTGCCACAAAGTGTATCACATACAACCTCTCACCGTGGCTGTCTGGCCCAAAGCATCCAAACGCCAGCGCCCACGACTTTCTGGCTGGCTGACACCCAAGCGCACGCTCCCGGCAGCACTGGGGTGGTACCAAGCAGAACTACTGAACCTCACGATCCGTGGCCCTGCTGAGGAAGCTGATCCTCCCAGTCACTTCCCACCCGAGCCATGCACCTGCCTGTGCTTGAGCGGTCACAAGAGGCCAGCGTGCAGACAGCACGCAGGGCCTTCAGGGAGCCCTGCAGCAGCAGTGTCCCTGCACCATCCCGGGACACCGGCTGAGACTGACAGCTGTCCCTTGGTGCTGGCTGCTGATACTGCAGGTTCACAGGACATCCCTAAGATGCATCTTCCCTTCTCTGGGACTCCCTCAGAGCTGTTTTTGACAATGCTATTCCCTGTGCCTTTGCCCTGGGGTCCCTTTTTAATCCTGCCTTCCCACTGATTCTCATGACTTCTCTCATTCAGCTGGCAATAACCACTATTAGGAATAATGATGTGAGGAAAAAGATGCTCACCCAGTTCACAGGAGACATCGAGGCAGAATTTCCAGCTTTCAGCCCTGCTGAATGGACTCATTTGCTTGCAAGACTCACTCTGCTACTGCCAAGCGCTGGCAAGGAGGACACCCAACTCTTCTTGTCCCACATTTCTGGTTGTGACAGTTTCAGAGCTCTGTAAGTACACAAGGGAAGCGTCCTCTTTACTGTGTGCAAAATAAAAAAGGGGATTGTCAGGAAAGAGCAAGGAATTGCCAGGGTAGCACTGTACTAGAGAACATCTGTGCAAGGGATTATCATTTACAGCAATGCTCCATCAGGCAAACAAAATAGCCAGAGGCAGATCTTCTTTCCTTTTGAGTAAAATTACGCAAAAGCAAATAAAAACATTTGCTAATTACAATACAACATCAATTATAATTTCTATTAAATAGATTTTAGCTGTTTTTAAAATAGTGCAACTAGGAGCAGTAAAATGAAAAAATACCAGGAAGAGATGAGAGGAGATATGCTCTCTAATGAAACAGATTAAGCTAAGAAATAAACTCCAAAGGGCAGCACTGGAAGGAAACCGCACAGACAGTCACGTCTGGGCCACGCAAAGCGGGGAAGCCCATGATGCCAACAACAGTCCCACTCTGACCCAGGAAAGAGGCAGGAAAACAAACAGCAGCATTGGGCCCAAACAGCAGCATTGGGCCCATAACAGACATTTCCAGTCTGGTCCTGAACTTCCCTTTTCTGGCACAACCTCGTTCTTCTGCACTGGCATGGCACAGCTCTGCTTTTTGCATCCGTATGGGGCTTCTGTATCTACAGCAAACTGTTCAGGTCTAGCCCTTGATACTGGCTATTCAGAAAACGCTCTGAAATTAATCTGGCAACACAGGGAGCGAGGCTAATTACCCATTTCATGAGCTGTTCAGGGGGTTAAGGGATTTACAAAGCACACAAAGAGATCACTAGGGGAGGCTGTACTATCAAGGTCTCTAAAGACTTCTGACAACAGCCTAGACAAACATCTGCACAGAGCTAATCCTGCCCTGGGGCACAGATCTCTCAAACCCTTGGCGGTCTGGTCTTTCACATACAGATCACAGCCAGTAAGAAACTAAGCAATGTGCCATTTCATAACCAGCAAGCTTTCCCTTCCTCTCTTTCATTTCGCTAAACCCTATTCATGCTGGAGTAACATCTCTTCCACCTACAGCATCACCACACGAGCTGGAAAGCAGTAATTTTGGGCTTGTTCAGCCTGAAGAAGAGAAGGCTGCAAGGGGACCTAATAAATGCTTACAAATATCTGAAGGGTGGGTGTCAGGAGGATGGGGCCAAGCTCTTTTCAGTGGTGCCCAGCGACAGGACAAGAGGCAATGGGCACAAA
>Ga0181612_159455_pt1 | contig 12228 bp, 8 predicted proteins | sample HoacroProtozoa21_FD_119630 | JGI IMG/M metagenome (GOLD analysis project Ga0181612, IMG submission 119630) | Hoatzin crop microbial communities from Cojedes, Venezuel. Combined Assembly of Gp0051906, Gp0051904, Gp0051908
GAGCCGGGCGAGCAGGGAGGGAGGCGGTGGGAAGAGGGGAGGAGGAGAGGGGGAAGGATCGGGTTGAGCCGAAGGGTTTAGCTCGGTGCCCGCCCGCAGCCGGGGCTCGGCTGCCGGTCTGCGATGCGGGGGGACGGCTCGTTTCCTGGTCCAGGGGAAGGGAGCTCTCCCGCACGGTGCCCGAGAGCCAGGGACGCGGAGGGAGCTGCGGGAGGCACCCGCGGAGTTCGTCCCCTGCCTTGCCTGGCCACGGCTGGCAGGTGGGCACGCAGGGTGGGCGCTGCCCTGTGCCTGGCGGCCCCCTCGCTGGGACCACTGGGTCCGTCGCCCTGCTGCAGCCCCGCGTGGGCTCGCCGGGACCCCCGTGCCCTTGGCAGCTGCGCTCGGCAGCGAGAGCAGAGCTCCGAGCGCTGCTGGGAGGGGAGGGGGCAAACGAAGCAAGCCCCGGCGAGAGAGGCAGGGAGCGACTGGGTCTCGGCAGCGACGAGCGAGAAGCTGTTTAGTCATCCCGCTATATATACACTTTCACAATGATGATCGCATTCGCTGATTGCCTCCGACTGCCTTGAGAGAGGGAGCCGAGGCAGGCAGTGCAGCTCACCTCACCTTTTATCCCGAGGAGTGGCTGCTCCCCCTTCCTCCCAGTTCCCCAGATTCAGCCCTCCTTGGGGCGCCCAGTGGCTCTCCTTGCCAGGTAAGGCATCGCCGCGAGCCGGCAAGATGGGGCTGACTGGGAGGGAGGGGAGAAGTTTGCGTGCATTTACCCTGAGCCTGTTGCTTTTGCTCCTCCATCTCCGCAATGGACCGAGGGAGGGAAGGTTCTGCAGAAAGTTTTATTGTCTGATGTGATTGCGAAGGGAAAGGAATACGTGACTGACGGAGGATATCGAAGCTTTGGCTGACATATTTTGCTGTAAAGCAAATACAGCTTTGCTGTCTGAGCCTGACCCAACAAGGACAGAAAAGAACGAATGATCTCAAGGCTCTTACTCCCATTAGCGGTCTCCCGTCAAGAAACTCACAGTACGTTTATCAGTCGTATTTGAAACCATCCCTGTCTGCTTCTAGAAAGGGAAACACCATGAGATTTTTGGTTTGTTTCTGCTCTTGTGGGACTACGAAGAGACATTTGCTAAGTGAGGCACTGCCGGTGGGAGCTAATGTGGTAAGAATCCACCGTTCATCTCGTGACGCTTTAGGTGAATAGAAATAGCTGTTCTCCAGAGTTTTCCTCCAGAGCTTTACCGACCTAGCCGTGCCTGGCGGGTTTTTGTTCGGCGCGGGGATGGACGCAGGGTGCCCAGGAGCCGGTGCTGGGCAGGGAGGGACTGGGACGGGCGCAGGTGGCCGGGGAGGGGGCAGGGGGCTCGTGCCACAGCCTTTTCTATCAAATCTCCTTCCACCATTTCACTGTCCTGATAATTGCCTAAAGAAAACAGATTCTTTTCTGTGTAGATGCTGACTTTTTTAAGTCAGGAGACAAATTATTTTATTTCGTGTGCCAGGTCTTCTAAACATCATCAGCAGGGTACCAATCTTTTGTTAACTAGTTCCTTTCAAATTACCTGCAGAAACTACAGTAATTAAAATTAGAAATACGTGTATAGCTAAATAGATGCTTGTTGGAATTACAGCGTGTCTGTTTGCTGTGCGAGCTGGAGAGACTCTGTCGACTGCTCAGTATATTTTGAGCTCAGCCAATTGCTCTCCAGCCTAGACAGACTGGGTAGCAGTTACCAAAACCCAGGCGTGCAGAAAAGGAGGATTCTTTCCATATTTTGTAGATAAACGTGTTAGTTCATCTTTTTTTTTACTCAACTTAGTTTGTGCAGCTCTGAATTACACATCCAGTCCTACCTCGCTCTTCATTCTCTGTCTCTTATGTTGGGGCGGGGTAGAGTTCCAAGGACTCGTGGACAAGAAAAAGCAAAACGTCTTCTCCCTCTCAGTCCTTCCACGCTGACAGACAATTTATAGCTGAAAAAGACTCTCTTTTTGCGTTTTTTGAGGATCAAATGGGACGGATTTAATGCCGCTTTGAAAATTAAGCTGTGTGCACTAAGTTTTCTTGACCAGCTGCACCTCTGTCACAGAGAAACAAGAACTCAGCTTCCACAGAAGAATACCCCTCTCCTTCGCTTTTGCTTCAATCTCCTGTCCATTTCAGAGCCGAGATATTTATAGCTTCCCCACATATACTGCCAGCATGAAAGGACCCATTTTATCTTTAAAAATTGATTTAAAAATGTGTAAGTCACTTATGAGTTACCAGTGCTTTATTAGAACAATTATATGTGAAGTATTTATAGTGCCGCAGCAGCTAATGTAGGTAACCTGGAATTTACAACCAAAGTTGTAGAAGTAGAGATTTCTAACGGGGTTCCCCTGAGAAATCAGGGGAGATGAGGATCCAGTGAACTGGAGCTGGTCAGGTCACCGGGCATCGCCGTCAGTCCTGGCAGAAAGACTGGGGTGGGGTCACTAATTGCAATTAGGAGGCAGAGGAGACAGTTTACCCGCAGGGAAAACAGGAACGGGATGCACGGTCTTGGTCTCTTGGTTATTCGCCTGGATCTCTCTGGTGATTAATGAATGAAATGCATCTCCTGTTGCTGCCTCCTGTTTTGCAGCCCTGTTCTTAACGCAGCGTCTGGTAAAAGTTAAAAGATCCGGTGCTGCTGGTCTCAGCGATCGGCCGCGCGGCTGCCTGAGCCCGTGGAGATCGTCTCTCCGCCGAGGACCCGGGCACATTTTCAAAGTCGTGCAGAGAAAGTTTGCAGTGCTGCACTCTGCCGAAAGAGCCTGGGCTCCAGGGCTCCCAGCCTGGCACTAGTAACGCAGTGAATTCCCTCGTTAGGGGGAGAGGAAAAATAGCTCATGGTAATAATGAACAACCCTTGATAGGAAAATATTGTGGGATGTTTCCTCCAGCGCCGCGTATACACGCAAAGCATCTCCTTGGGATAAGCATCACTATGGATTATTATATTTTTCATAATTACAAAACCTCTTCCAGCAGCAGTAAGATGTTTGCACGAGGGATTTCAATTGTCCTTTAGATAGTAAAATTGCACAGAAAGAGCCTCCACATTAAGGTGATGAATGTTAATGTGCCCTGACAAGGAAGAGCGTTTAGTCATTTTCACCACAGATTGATTCCATCATTTTTTATTCAGTATTTTGATGGCCTGTTGAGATCGATAACGCTGCAGCCTTACTGGCTGGAATGGCAGCTTTCATGTAAATAAAAATTTCAGAGCAAAACTGCCTAGAACTATCCTCTGCCGTGTAGAGGATATAATTAGGCTCTGAGGGTCTGAGTCAGAGAAATCAATGGAATTTCCATTGATAAATTGACTTTTGATACAGCCCCTAATGCATCTTGTATGATAATGGCACCTTTCTCCAGGTATTTCTATGGTAGAATTAGAAAAACGTAGGGAAGTGAAAGTAAATACAAGTTAAAGCAAAAGTTGAATGTTGTAAGAACTCTAACCAAAGACCAAAAAGAAAAAGAAAATTCACGGCTAGATCAGAAGCACAATAACTACTCTAATTTCAAGAGAATGCTGGTTTCCAGTGGCTGAGCAGCTAGACAACCTGGAATATTTTCCATCTAAAAATCAAGGGTGCAGTGAACATATTTCATTTCAACCTAACAGTCCTGCAGTTCTTAGGACTTCTGCCTCTGTTAGCTAGGAAATAACCAAGGTGTCTTCCTGCCGGAAGCAAGTGGTCCAACTTTGGAGGCTTCCATCATTCTGATGTTCTTGGTACTCCGCTGGTAGCTTAGTCCGTCAGCTTTCCCACCTGGAGTCAAGCTTACTGTTGCCCAGGTATTCTGAGCAATGTTTCCCGGACAATCACAACTTTCCTCTAGGCCGGTGGAGGGATGCAATATTTCACAAGGGGAAAGCCCAGCTCTAAATGAGAGACCAGCAAAAAACTGCTGCTGAGGCCAGGTCTTTAAGGTGGAAGAAAACGAATGAAAACCAGGGGAGATGTTTTGTTTCTTTCAACTGAAAATGTTCTCAGTGCGAGATTCATTCCATATTGAATGTTTTTAAGACTGGAAACCCAGCTCAGTCCAGTCGTGGCTTTTCATGGCAGACAGTTTCACTGGGTGAGCTGCGAGCTGATTTCACTGGTGTTCCCAGCGCTTTCTTGACAGCTGTAGTTAAACTGATGAGCACATGAGGCTTACACCTGGGGAATTATGGATTAGTCTTGTTTGTAAGGAAGCAAATATAAATTAGTGTGTTTATGCTACTTTTAAAATGCTTTTAATGAGGAATCATTTGCTATTCAAAATTTCAGTCTATAATAATGCCATAACCCCGCTGAGCTGATTATCCTGTGCCTTGTTGAACACCATTCTTCACACGGGAGATGAGGGCAAGCCAGTTGTTTTAGATTCTTGTGTCTGTCCTGATATTGGACTCTTTAACGCAATGGGGCAAGACACCCCGCTTGACTATGTGTTGTGTTTTTATTTTGTTCTGTATTTTAGATGGAACTGATCTGACTTCCAACAGGTCTGAGGAGCAGCCTAACTGTCTTCTCCAGTAACAAGGCCTGGGGTCATCATGGCAGCAGGAGTAGCAGCATGGTTGCCCTTTGCCAGGGCAGCTGCCATAGGATGGATGCCAGTGGCCAACTGTCCCATGCCACTGGCTCCGACGGAGAAAAACAAGAGGCAGGATGAGCTGATCATTCTCAATGTGAGTGGCAGGCGTTTCCAGACCTGGAGGACTACACTGGAGAGATACCCAGATACTCTCCTCGGCAGCACCGAGAAGGAATTCTTCTTCAACGAAGACACTAAGGAGTACTTCTTTGACCGGGACCCTGAGGTCTTTAGGTGCATCTTAAATTTTTATAGAACTGGGAAGCTGCACTATCCCAGGTATGAGTGCATCTCTGCTTATGACGAAGAGCTTGCCTTCTATGGGATCCTCCCTGAAATCATTGGGGACTGCTGCTACGAAGAGTACAAAGACAGAAAGCGGGAAAACGCAGAGCGGCTGATGGATGACAATGACTCAGAAAACAACCAAGAAGGGTCCATGCCATCCCTGAGCTTCCGGCAGACCATGTGGCGAGCCTTCGAGAACCCCCACACCAGCACCTTAGCCTTAGTCTTTTACTACGTCACCGGTTTCTTTATTGCTGTCTCTGTGATCACTAATGTCGTGGAAACTGTCCCTTGTGGCACGGTGCCTGGAAACAAGGAGCTTCCATGTGGGGAAAGATACGCTGTGGCTTTCTTTTGCTTGGACACGGCTTGCGTGATGATTTTCACGGTCGAGTATCTGTTGAGACTCTTTGCGGCCCCAAGTCGCTACAGATTCATTAGAAGTGTGATGAGCATCATTGACGTGGTGGCCATCATGCCATACTACATTGGCTTGGTGATGACCAACAACGAGGACGTCAGCGGAGCCTTTGTGACACTAAGGGTTTTTAGGGTTTTCAGGATTTTCAAGTTCTCTCGCCATTCCCAAGGCCTAAGAATCTTGGGCTACACTTTGAAGAGCTGTGCCTCCGAGCTTGGCTTTCTCCTCTTTTCCCTCACTATGGCAATCATCATCTTTGCAACTGTGATGTTTTACGCAGAGAAAGGGTCCTCGGCAAGCAAATTCACCAGTATTCCTGCGTCCTTTTGGTACACTATTGTAACCATGACAACACTGGGGTGAGTATTACTTTTTCTTTTACTGAGCAGCAGGCAAGCACGTTCTAGGAGCTTGCCTTCAGTTACTCCTAAGTGTTTTCTTGGGTGCATGTTTGAGAAGGGGCTGGAACTGTTAAAGGCTTGATTGTTCTTTGCCTTACAACTTCTGCAATTTATGCTTATGTGAAGTTGTATAAAGCAGAAAAAACACTTACACCCACTTGACAAATGCTTGGCACAATGGTAAATGAGTGCAGGAGGAGCAAGGCTGTGGAGTAGCAGGTCCTGTTTTGCACTCCTTCTGCAGGAGAGAAAAGTTATCAGGAGCGCAAGGGAGCTGGCAACTAGAGCTTATGGGTTTCCTCAGACGTTCGTTCGAGCCGTAGATGTTACACAAGGTTGCTGATGTATATGCTGGCTCTTCGCGATGTCGGTCATTGTTGCTTCACTTGACACGTACAGATTTGCTGAATTCAAACAGGTATTGTGGGTCGCGATACTCCTGAAAATACTCAGTGGTCTCCAGGACATGATCTGGTTTTTACTGAATTGAGCAGGATACCGGCTTCTTCTCTGTGTTTAGCTGTGAGTTTAAGAAAGAACGTGAGCATGCTGTAGCAGGTGCAGTAGAATTTCAGACATTCCCGTGGACAGGTACAAAGATAATGATATCAAAGCAAAGGAAATGTAGCCTGGAGGGCACTTTTTTCTCTTATATTTCATTTCTGTCTTACAGATGTTTCTGCTGAGATTATAGATTTGAGCTTCTGTTGCTCTGAACTAAAACCTTTGTAAGCAGAATGACCAAGCCCTCACGCTGACGGGGTTATGTAAGAGAAGGCAGGCATCGCCGGCTGCCGCTTCAGGCGGTCCCAGCCCGGTGAGTGAAGGCAAGCTCTTAACGCCACGCATCACAACAGTCCACCAAGTGTATAGTTACTTTGCAAAGAGTTTTCCCACTGGAAAGTTCACACAGTTTAATGTTCAGATGTAGACAATTCTCATTCTTGTAATATGGTGACCACTTTTTCTCTAAACTGCTCCTGATTTTAAACACTTCTCTGTGCCTATTATACATGAACAGGCTCACAGTAGCACTTTTAAATTATTAAAATCATAATTCAGCTGTCAGAAAGGCGCAGAATCTGAGCATATGACAACTGCAAGTCTGAATTTCTTCATTAAGTGAAAATGTAGAACGTGTTTGTCATAGTCACCAGAAGATCTCTTTTTCCTCCTTTCTGAACACCTAAGCAAGGTTTGCAAGTTCGTGTGGCAAAAGCGAAGGTCCTTACCCTGGAAAAGAAGTCAGCGCTTTCTCAGGAATCGAAGCTGGGCTTTAGATCCCAGCACTCCCCTGCTCTGTGGTTCAGCTTTCCATATTCTCACTGGTCCATACTGGTCAGTTCCCACCATCGTGTCTGAGCGGTTTCAGAGGGACGCCTGTCCTGGCTGGCGTGGTCGCGTGCCCTCTCCCTGAGGGGGAAATGCCTGAACATGCAGTTCTGTGCTCTGGTTTCTGTTCAGTAACGATTGCACCTATCTTGCTGTCTACACGCGGCGCTGCACATTCACACGTACGTTGTTGTATCTTTGTGACAGGGCAGCTGGGGTCAAGGCAACAGTCGGTGTTGCCTGGGAACAAACCCTCTGTGCAATCCCGGCAGAACGTGCTGCCGTGCGGTCGAGCGTCTGTTCCCCCCGGCGCGGTGACTTGGGCCTCTTCTCCTTCCCTCCCTTTCTGAGCGCATGGACAGACAAAGCAGAGTGCTCCTGAGGACTCTGGAGTGTTCTCACTCTGTTGTAATCACAGAAATTATAGATGAATGAGTGCTTTTAATGAGTTCAGAAGAATTTTAAAAATCATACATTTAAACACGGCTTTGTAAGAGTTCATTGGAAAGGGACCTATAAAATACCGTCAAAGCCTTAATGCTTAAACTTCTCGTGTTACTGATCTGGGATTTTTGTGGCAGGATTTTTATTAAAATAGGGGTTTCTAGCAAATAGTCTATCAGCTGAGTTGTATTACAGACTCACAGAAACCTGGATGAAGGCGGACCCCGAGGAGCCCCCGTGCTCTCTGGCAGCAGCTCTCTGCCCACGGCCGCGTTCAGCAGGCACCAAGCTCCCAAAGTCGAACACTCTCCCCTGGCTCGCCCAAAACCCGTGCTAGAAAGCGAAGGTGCTACTGAGAGCCATAAAACCCAAATTCCTGCCAGAGCCGCTCCGCAGACCCCAGCCAGACCCCACGAGAGGCCCTTCTGGGAGCTGGCCGGGACGGTGGTGGGGTCCCGGCCGCGCGGGTGCAGGGACAGCACCGGTGGCACGAGGCACCGGCCGTGCCAGCACCAGCCCTGGGCTCCTGCAGCGGCTCTCACCCGTGGCTTGGCACCAGGGCATGGAAACTCGTGAGCTCTAGGAAAGAAACGTTTGGGCTCAGGTGCTTTCCACCTTCCCGACTCCCAGCACGTGGCGTGGGTGGTTAGCATCCCCCGGCCCCCTTCGCTGCCCCATAAATCTGTTCAGATTTGACAAACTGGCATTTTCATACAGTATTTCATACAGATCTGTCTTGAGAAGTCATTTCAGTGTGTTTGGAAGGGTCTTGTCACTAATGCAAGTACTGGCAACGCCTGTCACGCAGACGTGGCCAAAATGCAGCCAGAGTCTCTAACGTGCTGCTTCACGCGTCGGGCTGTGCCCGCTTAGTGCCTGCCAGTTCGCTGCTTGCATTTCAGCAATGCTCACAGCTTTTACGAGTATCTTAAATATTTTCTGCCATTTGCCTTTAAAAATGCAGCCAGCATTTAAAACAAGAAATTATAAAGCACAATGTTTTTAAACTCAAATCTATACACACATATATGTATTTTTTTTGTTCTGAACACTGAAACATTTAAATCCAGACAAGCAAACGTTTCCCTGACACTGGAATTCCACCACCGCTTGTGACAGAGTGCTTTATAAAACTGATTTGGAACATGCAGGAGAACTTTTCCCATGTTATTAAGCCATTAAAAAATCAGCTCCATTTATATAAAAGAGAAAGTTTACTTGCAACAAACAAAGAGGCTAGCATTAGGAAGCCATTAACTCTCCCACTGTACTGTACATCAGCTGCTGTTATTCCAGATTCCGAAGTATCTTTAGGATACAACTGAATTTCCAGACTGACCCATAAATGAAAAGCAATAAAACCGCATTTCTTCTTGAAGGTGAAGGACTGCATAAAATAGAGTAAGTGCTGCTTTTGCTGGGGTTACTGTGCAGCTCAGTTTTGAAAGCCAGGACGGTCTGCAAGCTCTTTAGTTCATTAACAACCCAAGGAATATTAACAACCCAAGGAACAGGTACAACAGTTTTTCTGGAATGGGAAACAAAGCAAAGGAATTAAATTACACTGACCCTTCATCTCTGATCCCTCCGTTGTGCTCATCTGCCCTGGTTTAACAGAGGCTGTTTTTAATTTAGCACGATTTAAATTTTGCTCAGGAGGTTTTATAATGAAAGCATTATTCTGGGGTGCATCTTAAATCAATCTGAATTACTGAAACAACTATTCAAAATTAATTCAAAATCAGCTATCCAATTCATGCAGAAACATTTTTCTCAAGAGGCCAACAGCTACCCATCTCCTCTCCTGCCCTCGTCTGAACCACTGCTACAGCAGACAGGAGCTTTGCCAGCACCCTCCCGGTGTTCTGCAGGGGCTTTGGACCCCCAGGACCCTCCAGCTCGGGAGCGCAGCAGCGGAGGAGCTCAGTGCTGGTTCCCTTCGTTAGCATTCATGTCCCTGCCTTGGTTTTTAGCTGACTGGATATGCAATAGCCACCAGTCTTACATCTATGTAGAGACAGTTTAATTACCATAAATTTTGTTACCTTGTTCCCGGTGTGTTGGGTTTATTCACTCTTAAACAGCGTTTGGCTGCGGGTGAGGCAGCCTCGCGTGGCTCTGCCCGTGGGCACGCAGCCCCAGCACGGCTGCGGGGCGAGACCTCTCTCAGTTATTAAACCCCACACCATTTTTGCCCAGAGCGCACATTTTTCTCAGCTTTCGATAGCTGTTTTCATTTCACCTGACAAAAGCAGTATGTTTCAGACTCCCGGGCAGTGTCTGCGACCTGCAGCACATTGTAGTGGTGAAAACCCAAGTGCCGCGTCTGCCTGCACCCTCCCGGGCACGGAGTGGCTGCCGAGGGCCCAGCGGAGCACGGGGCACCCGAGCACCGACCCCCGGAGCCGGCCGTGCCAGCACCGCCGTCCCCGCCACGGCTGCACGGGCTGGGGCGCAGCAGGGTGCAGACCCGCAGCGTATCCTGGAGGGCATCGGCACCGAGCTCTTTGCGCTGTTGGTGTCAAGAAACCGGCAGCACCGCAGACCAGGGACCAGAGGTTGTTGATGGATTTTGTCCTGGTTTGAGCTGAGGGATACGCTGTGTGATTTTTCTGTTGCCTAACGAATGAAGGCTGAGCTCGCACAGCTCAGCGCCCTCGGGGTGGTCCTGGGAGAATCTGTCTTCTGTCTGACTGTCTCCCTTACGATTTGCAAGAGCAAAATGGTTTTGAGAATGCCATCCCTCTTTCAGATGCAGCTGCACTGGTCCATGAGTTTGAAAGACACAGCTCAGTGCACTTGGACAGCACAGCCCTAGCAAAGGAACTCGCTTCAGGAACCAGCGTAAGCCTAGGAAGTCAATAACGCAGATGTGCTGGCCTGCGTATGGCCTGGAGCGAGGTCTGAACTCCTTCCCGGGTTCGTTAGCTGAGTGCTCAGAGAGCAGGGTTCGGGGTAGGGCTCTGTTCTGGTTTGTCTGGGTTCAGGCTGGCACCGTGCGGGGCCGCCGAGCGTGGGGCAGAGAGAGCGCGAGGGAGAGCCGACACGCGGCCAGCCCCTCCGAAAGAAACGTCGGTCTTCGTTCGGCTTGTTCCGTGGGCTTCCGTGTTTATTGGTATTCAGTCATGGACAAGAAAGGGATGAAATGTAAGCAGTGAAATAACACGTGAAATGCTGGCTGCCGAGCTGCTGACAGCTGGACTGGCCTGAACCCCCTGAGTACCGACCGCCTTGCTGGCACACGCTGCCAGCTGCGGCGTGAGCAGAGATCTCTGCAGCCACTTCTCCAGTGCGAAGCACCGAGACCACTCAAGCTGATAGTAACCTTCATTCACCCTCCTTCATGCAAACTAAGAGGAGTTTGCAAAGTAAGGAAAATAATAAATCATCTCTGGAGCACTGCCATTCCCGGCTTCTCCGGAAAGATTGCCTTTTGGCCCCGCAATCACACTGTGCGTGTCAGTACTTCAGTAACTGCCATTACACTGAATCAGAAAAATCGCTTCAATAGAAACCCGACTTTGCATATTTAACATCATCGATGGAAAGACGGATGGGATGTGGGATGTCTCCTTTGTAAAGCGAGGCGCAAAAACTCCATCACTCGCCATTCCCCCCACAGCCAACAACTCCTATATCCGCAGGCCAAAGAACCACTCAAATTTCATACACAGAAAGTCCAGTCGGGCAGGGCATTGAGGGAGCTCGCAAAGAAGCCATTTTCTCGAGCTTTCATTCTCTTGACTCCAGCTTCATCTTCTACGGCGTGTGTATCAATTTTCTTCTCCTAATGGATTCACAGATACCGTGTGTGCAATGTCTTTGTATCAGCAGCTACCGACGGAACCTTTTCCCTTCACTGTCTTGATGTAAAGCTCAGGCAAGCATCTCGTTTCTGAGCTGTTTGTATTCACCAGAACCCCAGAAGTATTAAAATACCTTTATTCATTCTCACAGCAAGTGGAATTCACTGGATTTTTCTCTCTTAAGAAAATAAATTTATCTGTCCTCAGGCTTTTTGTGGCTTTGGGTATTGGTAATGACTGCACGTACGTGCGAACACACCATTTGTAATGTGCAAGACAAAATGACTTTCCTTTAATGCAAACTTCTGTGAGAAGCGAATTATTTTGAATAAGGCCAAGTAACGGTGCTGGCTAAAATTGTGACGTGACTGCTAAATTTACCAGTGGAAACCTTGGCAGAGATGTGTCTATAGCAGCTGATTTCAGACCTTATCCTGAGCTCCTCTTCCTTTTCTCCCCCTCTCTGCCTCGCCTGCATCACAGTAAGTGCCTGAGAAACACAGATCCAAGATAACTCTGTATTTTCCTTGGCGATGAAGGGAAGTGATTGGCTTGCTGACCGGATCTGAGCTATTTTTAGTCTCATAAAATGGTAATTTCATAACAGTGCTGACCCAGTAAAAGTAATTAGTTTACAGAGACCTGCTGAAAATAAGGGGCAGAGCGGCCACCGTCAGTTGGACGGTGGGGGAAGGGGAAGCGAAGTTAAAGGCCCTGCAACAAATCAGCCAGAACCAATTCCGCCTCCGCGCTGATTACAGCCGCAGGGTCGGAACCCGTTTTCAGTGCGAGTGGCGGGGCAGGGACCCGTCTCCGCGCAGCCCCTCGCCCAGGCGAGTCCCCTGCTGGGGCGGCTGCCAGCGGCCGGCCCCCCCCCCCCCTCGTGCCGCCCGCGCCGCCCGCCCCCCC
>Ga0181612_160321_pt1 | contig 12228 bp, 14 predicted proteins | sample HoacroProtozoa21_FD_119630 | JGI IMG/M metagenome (GOLD analysis project Ga0181612, IMG submission 119630) | Hoatzin crop microbial communities from Cojedes, Venezuel. Combined Assembly of Gp0051906, Gp0051904, Gp0051908
CAAGCTTGGGAGCATCTTCTTATCCCCAGGCCCCACTGACCCGTCCAAGGAGCCATCGCAGCCGAGAAGTGATTTCTGACATAGTTCCAAAAAACATGTCCGCAGATCACTTTGAGCTGTAGGACCCAGAACCTGCCCAGTTTGGGAGGATTTCAGCTCTACCTGCGCTTTTCACACTTTGGTATTTAATTGTTTCATTACAGGAGAAACACCTTGAAGACAGCCAGTGTGTATACAGATGATTTCTTTCTCTCTCTCTTGAAATATCACTGCACCGCTCCTTACCAGCTACCAGTATTGCAGGCTTTGCGTAGTCTCAGGGTAACTGGCACGGGGACTAGATGATCGTGGAGACTGACAGTGGAATACAGTGTCTTTCACCCTTATGCTATCCCTTTGAATCCATCTCAAAACAGCAAAAACTAAAAGCTTTTACTGTTTAATGGCTTTGCTGCCCCCCTAAATTGATTTGTCCCAGTTTAGTTGATAGTACTAGCCCCCCTCAGAGTACTCAATCCCACTGCTCAGAGTACTGACATTTCTGCTAACAGCTTCAGCAGGGAGATCATTGCCAGAACAGCAGAAAGATTTAATTTCCATCCTCATACCAGGAAGACATTCCCAGCAACAAGGAGAAAACATGGGCGGTTGTGGCACACGAACTCCCTGTCTTCTAAATACTGAGGGTGAGACCTTTTAATGAACATCACTCCAATGTTATAAGACCATACCCACCAGTACACCTCTGCAACAAAAAGATTTAACTGAATGGGTAATAGGCTATTGTGATCTTCCGTGTCACCAAAGTGGTATCCAAAGTCCCTGGACCCTGCAGGATCACTGATCTACACTAAACATTTTTGATCACGTATATTAAAACCACATTGGTAAATCTGTAGTAGTAGAATTTAATTTGCACTCCTATGGTAATTTATATTAATGAATCTTAAAACACGTTATGAGCATTAATTCTTGTAACACCCTGTGCTCAAGAATATTACAGGCATTTTAGAAAAAGGCCCTTTAAAGAACAGGAAAGTCACTGCTTTCTCCAAGGTGAATAAAAAAGTTACATCAAAGCCAGGAAATAACTCCAGATAATTGACTCCTGATTTCTAAGTGTAAGTATCAGGTAATACTATTTCCAGGTAAAAGATTCAGGTTAGCTTTTCCTCACCTTCCCCTTGCTTTCTAAGTGTAAACATGTCTCAAGCAACATGGAAACAGCTGCACATTTATTCAGAGAAACAAGACAAAAACTTTCTGGGCCTCAAAGGCACCACAACAAGGGACAACAGAGAAGCGGTGCTGTACCCTGTGCTGCTGGACCAGTCTCACCCACACCGTCAACGTGAGGGACAGTTTGGACACCCCGATCACATGGAAAAGATGGAAATAAGAAGAAAAACCCCCTGTGTCCTTCGCCAGCACTGTACACACTGTACCCTGTCCCCCCGGCACAGTCATGTGCCCAGTATAGTACAAACCACGTAAAAAAGCCAAGAAATACAGATGGCCTACACTTCATAATTTGATCTGTGAAAAGCCACACAAGTTTTGATCTCAACTCCCTAAGCATTTGCTTTCCAGTGACTCATGTTATGGAAGCAATCTGAACCCCCCGAGCCCAGTCCGCCTGCTCCCAACCTCTCCCTGACACTCCCATCACATCCCAGATCAGCATCTCCGCAGCCCAGCAGCACATCCCACTCCTTCCCTCCGTGACCGGCACACAGTGCAGGGCAAGCCTTACAACAGGGAAATTTCTCTATGAGCTTTTCAGGCAGCAGTGTGGTTTGTTCCTCTGCCAGCCCTTGCCCGTACAGCAGTGGTGTCCAGGTGAACTGCACCATCGTTTGCTTGTCCCCATCCTTACACCTGACCTGGCTGCCCACACGCTGACAACCAGTTCTGTGCATCTTAAAACATCTGTGGGCAGACCATGTTTGGTTTTCTTACCCCTAAACTCAAAAGATAGCATCACTGACATTGAGAAATTTTCATATTCACTGCAAAAGCCCCATGCAAGCACTTTCCTGACACGCTGACATTTCTGAGCAAATCAGCAGAAAGAACAGATGCGTGTTCTGTCTTAGCCACACACCCCAATACCTCAAATGACTTGCAACAGCGATAAGCTCAGCGCTGCCAGGGAGAAGTCCAGTTAACAGGCACGTACCTATGCAAGGTAAATGCTGGAAATTGTACTCACTCCCTAGTTCGATTTTTCTCCCTCTTTCTCGCTGCCTTCCCATTACTGCAGTACATTCCACCCAGAGATCACGAGCCTCCTCAGCCTCCCATGCTCTGCTACACTGGAGTGATGGACTGCCATGGCACAGCTTATCCATGTAGTTTGGCCTCTTGCCTCTTCACATACAAAAGCATATTAAGGAGTCGATTCAGCTGTTAGTCTTTTACAGATCTCTCCCATGTTGTCCAAGTCTCTGGCAGCCATCGGTCCCCTTTCTGAGAGGGCAGTCATGACGAGCCTGGCTCCTGCTTCAGGGCTGTTTCGCAGACGGGTGCTTCCACAACAGGTCACATTCCCCAAGCTGCTTTACATCTCCCCGGCTGTGGTTATTTGCAACTCAGAAAAGCGCGTCCGATCAGGGTAGGAAGCCCAGACCAACTTTCCTTTTCTCCTGAGCTGGCAGGAAAAGGTGGTGGGTGACCAGTGGCAGCGAGAGGGGGGACAACCTCCCCGTTCACCTCCGATAGACCCTTCCCCAGTGCAGCGGCCCCACGGAAGCCCCTCCTCGGCTCAACAGGCAGCAGAATCGCTCCCCGCCAGCGTTAACTCTCTGCGTGCCTCAGACACACCGAGCATCTTTCCTTGAACACGTCTGCAGCCTCAGCAGGAGGAGGAAGGTACCAGATGCTCAAGGATTACAATTAAGAGCTCGACCATCCCTTTCACACCCAGATGGTGCAAAATGAACCTAACGACACGATTACAGGCGCTGCACCGCATCCCCGCTGCCAGCACCTGCTGCCCAGAATTAAATCCCTCATTATCACCCCCCAAATCCGGGAGCTCGGGGGAAGCACAGAGCACGGGAATATTCAAACCTTCTGCCTTCAAAACAAAAAAAGAAGGACTTTAACGTGTTTAGAAATAAGAAACAGCCGTCTCTGTGTTTCTTTGTTTAAGATCAGATTACTTACCTGGGGCAGGTCGGGAAAGCAACACCGACTTCTCGAGCCTCTCCAGGGAAGCCGGCCAGGTGTGATGCCCACCGGTGCAGTTGCTCCGCTGCAGGGCAATCCCTTCCGAGGACAACCTGCTCACCCCATCAGCGGAGCGTGGAAAAGGACAGGCTGACCGTGGATCAGTATCCCCAACCGGCAGCAGCGAGGCACCGTCCGCAGGCACTGAGGTCCAGCGGCATCCCCACGGACGATGCTCGTGGCTCGGTGAGTCACGCCGCCCTACGGATGCTATAGGAGATATTTGGCTGGGAAGAGCTCGACACGTAAAGCTCACAGCTCCGGCCTCTCTCCCATGCAACTGGCAGAGCAGGCGAAAAACACTCTACGCACCTTCCTCCTCCCCAGCTCCCTCCCCTCCAAACTGCTGCCAGGCTGCTTGAGTGGCCGCATCGCCTACACATCAGTAATGAAAAAGTCCAGGAATGATGGTTTTTGAAAGCCAAAGGGAAGTCCAGGACACATCAAACATCACAGATACTGAAAGGCTAGGAAATAGCCTCTCCTAAATTCACAGAAAGGATTAAAAAAAACAGCTTCCTCTCTGAGGGAAGAGAAAAAAGCTGAAAACTATGAAAGATTTAAGACCTACGAGCCAATCAACTTTTTATAAAGTCCCCTGCGCTAAATGGAAAAGATGCAACACCAGAGCACAGGTCACTCTCCGTACAGTCACAAAGTCAAATTAGTATCTGAATGAAAGAATGCTTACATAGCTAACAAAAACTTTCCTTGTGTACCAAGGTACAAGATGAAAGGAGGAAAAAAAAAAAAAGAAAAAGGAGACCCTGCTTTTCTGCAAGGGACTCCAAATTCTCTTTTCTAGCTTATCACCAGAAATTATGCCAAATAGTCCAAGAGAAACTCTCAGCACTTGGTAGCTTCATTTTATGCGACATAAATCATGGAATGAAATTATTCTAAATTATTTTAGAATAGCCCAGTGCTAAGACATGGAGTCAGATCATTTTGTCATGGGAGGGTACATAATAGCTACTATTTTATAATAATTAATAAGTATTTCTAAGAAAATTTCCTATGTCTAGATACTGCCCATCTCTTCTTTGCTCGGCTCTCAGAGCAAAATGGGTTTCTTTGCTTATTAGTACATAACAGTATATTAAAATCTATAAAATGCTCTTTTTCTTGTCCAGCCCCTTTGCAAAGCAGTTTGTCATACTTAAAATATGACATGAATACAAAGATTGTACTCACTTTAGAATAACAACATTTTTCAGCAGAGTGGATTATTGCATTAGAAAGAGTGAGTTTCCTGGAACTCATTTTATCATTTACTGAGGATGCAAAAATATCTTCCATTTCTCTCAACTGACTTTAAGAGGGTTTTCCCAAGACCTGTGACACTGCTTTCCTTTAAGTGATTTTTCTCCAGTTCCATCATGGATCCAGTATAAACTACCTGGGAAAAACATATGTATTTTGGTAAAGAAAGGACTCTGCCTCTCATCCCTTTCCTGCCTCAAAAGACAGTTAAAAACCAGTCCAAGGTATCGTTATGAAAACCACACCAGCAGCATCTATATCTAGAAAACAGCAAAGCCCCACCAAGTCAAGAACAATACACTTTTCATTCATACTCTTCTTTACAACATCAATACTATTTCTGGACTTAGATTTTATACCAGTCAACATTTTGGACTGGACACCTACATCAAAGTCTGGTAGCTTATATGCTGGTCTCTGGGTTTTTTCCTATTGTTTTCATTATACATTTTATCATACCAAGTAAAATTATTCAGTTTTCATACGGACAGTTGTGTGATCCATCACCCTAACTATTACCATGGTCTGGGACATCTGAGAATGTTTTCTGGGCTCCCCCCCCGCCTTGTTGCTATTAATTACTTCAACAATGACTATTTAGCAGCCCCCAGGGAGCATCCTCATGACAGTTGCTCCTCACGCTTCCCACCACAACCAGATTGGACCACCACAGCTGGTGGCTGCCGGCAGCCGGACCAACAGCCAACCCCACAGGCGGCGAACATGGGGAGACAGCGACTGCAGCTTCCCTGAGTTCTTCATCAAGCGCAGCTCCGTCACCTGACCTCCACTGTCAGCTTCACTGAATGTAAGTTCTCAGCCACCCGGCAGCTCGTTGGTGATGCCGTGTTACCACCAGAACCGACCTCCAAAGCTGTACCTGTCGAGCGGAACACTTCTGCAGAGAGGCATGGACACACTGAGACCAGCAATGAAGATGAGAGGCAGTTTCAAGTCTTCAGTTAGACACCACTAATCTCCTTGTACAAAGACAACTGTTCTTCTTCCCCTCCTGCTTATCCCTTTGTCATGTAGCCCTGACCCCTGTTATCCTCTATGCAGGTTACATACTTACTACTTTTCATATAACGTGATTTGATTTTTTTTTGGCTTATTTCATTGAAGTTTCACAACTTTATTACTCTCCCCACACTCTCCTTCAACACCTGCGTGCACACACATGTCAAAACCATTCAGTACAAGCGAGCTCATCTCTCAGCAAGCCCTCATCAGTTGAGCACTATTTACATAACAAAACAATATCTATTGTTTGGTAGCGGACAGTGCCTGTGTGCAAACACACATGCATGAGATGTCTCGTTCCCATTTGCATAAAACCAGTTAGGAGGTCTTTCCAGCTCACTGCTGTTCATCAGAAGTGCTGGAGCCCAACCTTGGGAACGAAGCAGGCACACGGCTGCGCTCGTGGGAGAGCGGGGTTTTACGTGATGCTCACGCACAGTGGGGCTTCTGGATGGGAGAACTGTCCCTCACCATCATCTTCTGTGCAGAAGCCACCTGCCAATCAATTAAAAGGCCACACAGATCCCACCCAAGCTGACTGCAGAACCTCACTAGGAGCAGAAGGTGCTGAAATCTTTTCCGTGACAAACTCCCTTTCTTCCTCCACTGCTCTTCCCTCCTTCCTTACCCCCAAGGGTATGTCCTCTGCTGCCAGGAAAGGCCTTCTGAACTCCCTGCTCCACCTCCGAACTGGAAAGATGGGTTTAGAGACACCGCTTTTCAAATTACCCATAGCATAGGCAGTATAGGCCATTCAGTTTGGGGACTCTGCTGTCCCCATGTTGGTGCAGCAGCACAGAGATCTCCTCCTCCTCGCATTTGCTCTGAACCCTCCTCCCCGCCAGCACAAGCAACCCCACACTCTCCCAGCCAGCGATGAGCAACTCTGGTAAATATTGCAAAAGACATGCTAGAAAATTAAAAAATTCCTATGTTCATAGATTTTTTTTTTTGAAGACCAGAAAACACCACTACGATAATTTAGTGCCAGCTGGCACAAAGCCACAAGCTTCTATTTGAGCCAGATCCTATCTTTTATAAACACGAGTAAAGATGCGCAGCCAGGCAGCAATCAGAATAAGCTCTGGCTGACAGAGCAGGGAAGAAGAAAACACACATTTACCAGCTTTTAAATATTTTCCAGCTGACAAGAGAGCACTGGAGATGTTCTTTCTCTTCAAGAAAAACACGCCTTAGGAGCTGCCAGCAGCGGTGACACAGCCCCTCCTGTACTGTCACAGCTGACGCCCTGTGAGAGCACTGGGCGATGCAGCGAGGTCGTGGGGCCAGTGCCCCCCAGTTCAGCACTGAATCACAGAGACACTGTGAGTACCCGAGACGTTATGGTATTGGCACAGTATCGTCAATATCGCTAGGCATCCGGCATAAGTGCAAGAGTCTGGCAGGCAGCATGTCAATTAAAAGCTTAACGAGGCTCAAGCTGAAAACTGACTTTAGTCCTGAGAGGACTGCAGGGTGAAATCCTAGGGATGGAGTGGCCAGGGTGGGAGGGAGATGTATTCAGACAAGCATGGGTGGAAATGCAGAGTATGACCACCGTAACCCGTGGAGAGGTAAATGGTTATGGCGCACGCCGTTACCATCCAGAGAAGGCAATTTTTCCAGTTGCGTCCCATCACGGGGTACTGCAACAGCACAAGGAAGCACAAATATCCAAGGGCCTGGCACACCCTGGATATTCCCCGTTTGCAGCAGGGAAGCGAACGCAGAGGTCGCACACCTCCGCACGGGGCATGGCATCGCCCCGCAGGCCAGCACAGCGGGGATGGTAAGGCTCACTCCCTAAACCCATGCAGTGATCCCCCAGCGCTGCTGTCAAGAAGCTGGCTGTAACACCCAAGTAAAATCATTGTCAATAAGCTAAAACTAGCCGCACCCGATTCACACAGGGAACTGCTTTAGGGAAGGTCCCAAAGCTGCTGAGTGTAACACGGGGCTCCCTCTGGCCTCAGCAGACTTCGGAAGAGCCCTGAAAACGGTCTCCAAATACTGGGAAGCAACTTAAAAGCATCTCTGAGCAAATCCTAGTAAGGAGAGAGCCCAGCCGTTAGTGACTACAAAGCCTGCTGAAAAAGGGTGAGTTTAAGGACTTTATCCTATCCTATTCTATCCATGAGTTTGGGTCAAAGGTAGCAAGGGCTCTGTGATGCCGTGCACGAAGCCTCCACGCTGCACACTTCTCACGGTGCTCAGTGTTTCGGGTTACACAGCAGCAGGTCAACGGGATGGAGCTTTTCTCTTCGGACCACGGGCTCAATTCTGTGCTAGGTTAGGTCAGCTACCAAAGCTGCTGTTCCATGGCTGTTCAGGATCCTGTATGACACCCACAGAAGGTCTCTAGTCCAATTCTAGTTCAAAGATGTTCATAAATGACAAAAAAAAATTGCAACACATATTAAAGGATACATGTGTCAGCAGTGTCAGCAAATAGACTGGACTTCCGTGTCTTTTCTTACACATGGAGGTATATAATGGTGCAAAAACGAGGGCAATAAGCAGAGATTTCAACACTGTCAGTGTTGCACTCCAGACAACCACTACACTTGCTTCTATGCCCCACAAAATAAGCCATTTTATCAAGATGACCCCTAATCTTTTTCTAATATATTAACAAGAACAATGAAGCATGGAAGATCACTGCCCGTGGATGGGGATCCCCGTCCCCGCTCCCTTCTTTCATTTCCTTCACCTTCCCTCTAGATCACTTTTTCCACCTCTCTGCTTGTTCATCCTCTGCTGTGTTTCTTTTGAGGCTTGCTACGCAAAACCACACAGAGTATTTGCAGAGGACTCTTGATGTGAGCAGCCTTAAAGGCGATCTGGTTGCAAGGGGAGATGTCTGCTGAAATACTGACAGAGAAAATGCCTGTGAGCCTGGGAACCGGCAGCCTGGGAACCGGCAGCACGCTTGAGAAGCGCAGCCGACATTTTTGAAGTGCAGCTGGGTACCTAGAAACCAGAGGCATCCTGAGATACCATTGATAAACGCAAAAACAAGGGACTGTAAAAGCAACTTATCATCTGAAAAGGTGAAAAATAGTCTGGAAAAAGGGGAAAACATCCTGAGAAAGTAAGGATCAGTAACTGCCATTAGCTGTTCTAACTGCAAGAACAGGAAAACAGTATGGAAAATAAAAATTGTTTTGAGAGGACAGAAATCATCATTATCTATCAGCTGTCCTATGTGGAAAACAGAAATTAACAACACCTATTGGCTGCTTGAAGGAGTGGTGTCCTATGCCCTCTTATGTCTCTGTGTTACAGAAAGGACTTAATTTTTGTCCAAAATGCAGCTTTTCCCTTTGGAGAATTTCCCATGCTGCATGCAGTTTTCCTTTTCCTTTTCCTAAACAGGCTGAGCTCCCTGCATGAACTTTCTACGAGATCTCCTAGCCAAGCTCTGGGACCCTCGCTGGGGATGCCTGGCTGACTCCCAGCTCTGTCACAAGGATCATCTCTGAAGTGAGACTCTGTCTGTTACTTTATTGGTCCCTCCCAGACCCACTTCTGGGGTCAGTTCGGTTTGTCCTCCCACTTCTGGGATGGTTTGGCCCCCTTCTGGGACTGGTTTGATGCACTTGGCATCGGTAATATGATGAACATGCATAGATATGCATATAAGTAATCTACCATAAATGTATCTACTGTTACATGATCAATAAGTTTACTAGGGATAAGTTTGTAGCAACCTGTAATATTACATATATACTAGTTGCTGCTGTTATTGACTGATAATTTGTAATAGCTTGAGAGAAAGAGATATAGAAATATATATAGTCACTGTATTGATCACAGGTAGACTTGCTAGGGGTGAATTTTGTGTTATTTTTGGTAACCTTAATAAAGCAGCAAAGTTCAGAGGATGAAGCCCCTGTGTCCTTGTGTATCACTGAATCCCTGAAAATCCATGGTCAGGATTGTTGTCATGACCCTTCAGATCGTGACAACTCCCCAGTTAATAATTTCCTCTGGTCTTCTCCACAGCTCCATTTCTGCATCCCAGAGCACGGCTTACCTTTCCTTGCAAGTGCATCAGACAGATCAAATTCACTTCCCAGCCCATTCCAAACTCTCAGACCTGTTTCTGCAGCCCAATCAGTCATTCTCTGCCTTGTTGGAAGCAGAGATCCATCCTTACAGCTGAGCCAGTGTAGTGCTTGGCACTCATCTCTGCAGAGTTTAATCCTCGTGATTTTGGACCCAGTGGAGCCAAATCCCCATGGATCCCCTCTCCTTCTGAAGCGTCTGCATTTCCTCCCCACTCCACCCTCCCACAGAGCTTACGGGTCCTTTCTGTCCCACCACCCCATTTGTGAACTAAGGGTTAAGCGCTGTTTCTATTTTTCAGAAACAGGAGGCACCAAGAAAAACACATTCAAGTGAGTGTGAAGAGCCCAATGGGCCTCTTTTAAGACTCATCTCTGTGTAGTTACACAAGCAGGAGAGGCAGAAGCAGTAATAACTTGCAAAACCAAAACTCGTAAACATTTCAAGCAGCAACAGAGAGAGTATTTACTTGGAAACCCTTTTTTATTGTGTTAAAGAAATGTTATGTCTTATTTTACAACACACTGCAGTACTCTCAGGACTAAAGTAATTACTTCCATTAGCAGCACCCCACAACTGCTTAATCAATCCGAAATATCTAGATAACTTAAGTCAAATCCTTGCGAAAAACAAGTCTGAGTGATAAAAATAATTCTTTTTTTTAAAAGAGAATTAAATCTTGCATTTTGGAAAGGGTTATATGCATCACAACAGGGTTTGGGGTTTTTTTTGTGCTTTACTGTATGGTGCTATTAACCATAATCTTTAAATGCTGATGGCATGGCTGATTTTGTTTCCATGTCAGCTTGCAAGAGCAATAGGAGACAGCTGTGCAGGGATTATCTCAATGGAAAATATCTGGCAAGACCAGAGGTTGCACTGGTGAAAGCATGTTAATGAGGGAGGCTTTACAGGGAAAAAGACCCTCCTTAGACACTGACAGTCAATATTTCTTCCCCGGTAACTCACACACACGCCTCAGATCAGAGGTCTCCATCACAGAAGCTGAGGACAGTGAGACCGAAGTGCTGCAAAGGAGCGATGCCTACTCAGCTTTCACACCACGCCCTCCTCCTCCCAAACTGAACTTGTAGTACAAACAGTTTTTACTTTTTCCCCTCTTAAAACAACCTCAAGAGATGCTTTCTTATGAGTTACAAAGGTGCACCTTCCACAGGTAAAACATGTATTGACTGGCTTCCACAACTCCTTTTAATCTGCCACCTTTTAATCTTCCCACCCACCTCCGTCTCTCACCAGGCACCAGAGTGTAGCTCGGAGGCCCGCTCCCCACACGGCAGCCACCCCTGAGATGCCAGGCTCCCAGTCCGGGTCCCTGGGCAGGTGCTGCTCAGTGTCAGGTGCCACCCTCTCCCAAGTTACCATCTGAAGAGAGCTCTCTAACTCACCAAGGGAAAATCTCCCTCTGCCAGGGAAGGAGGCCGAGTAACTTCATGGATTTACAGACACAAATAAATATATTTGTGTTGTGGGAGAACAGAGAATTTTCTCTCCACATAGATGTCATCCTGCCTATCACTATGTACAGTGTCTCCAGTTTTAAGGTTCGTGTTAGCAGGTAGTAAAATGAGCACTGAATATCTTCAGGGTTTGGCCCCTTGATGTACAACGTCCATCGAGGACAACATACACAGAACAGACGGCAAAGGATATGCAAGCATTACTTGCTTCAAAAATCTATTTGCGATTTGTGAAAAATCAGTCACTATAGGGTAAATATATTTTCCTCAAAGAGGATCAGAAATCAGTTCAGAAGCTTTCTGCAGATGTCCTGATTTTTCATCCAGTTGCTACACTTGAAGGGGCTGCACTGGAGAAGGTTGAGGTTACTGCTTCAGATGGTTGGGTACTCTCTTGAATGGGTCCTGAAAACTGCACAATTATCAGTGTCTTTTAAAGATACCATGACTACCACACTATGAACCACCTTCTGAATCTCTATATCTGTCTAGCAGCAAGCAGCATTTCAGTATTACACAGATGAAGACTTTCACCACTGAGAAGAAACACATTTTAAAACAACAGCTTAACTGCACGATTAATTTCTCATGCAAAATGCCAATGCCAGAGAGTACTGTGCTATTCCTGTTGCAGTAAATGTAACAGATCTAACGTACCTGCTCTGCTTCACTGATAACTAGTGTAAGGAGGGCCATTACAAATTTATGAATCAGGTGCCCTGCATATATGGCTGCATATATGATCTATCACAGGCAGTTTTAACTGTCTTCACCATCTGACCCAAAATTGTGACACAAAAGTGTCACCAGGGTAATACTTCCTAAGTATTTAGTCAGGTTTTCAGTGTTTCCTGGGGGCCTGCTATTGAGCAGATGTTTAGTACCCTTGCCAGGAGCCCTGTACTACCTTGTGATAATTCCCAAGAAGGCTGGCAAAAGTTTGTGAGGGACAGCCAGTTCTACCAAAGTCACAGAATCACAGACTGGCTGAGGTTCGCAGGGATCTCTGGAGGTCATCTGGTCCACCTCCCCTTGTTTATACCACAAGAAGAAGAAATTAATTTTTCATCCAGGTAACAGTAAAGTATAAAACAGCGGGGCGTGCTGAATAGTTTGCACAGCAAACAGATTAATTCATTACACTTGCAATCTAAATGGTTTC
>Ga0181612_181298_pt1 | contig 12228 bp, 9 predicted proteins | sample HoacroProtozoa21_FD_119630 | JGI IMG/M metagenome (GOLD analysis project Ga0181612, IMG submission 119630) | Hoatzin crop microbial communities from Cojedes, Venezuel. Combined Assembly of Gp0051906, Gp0051904, Gp0051908
GAGAGCACTCAATACTCGAAAGATTTTAATGTTCCTCACCTTAATTTCATACTATAGTAAGGTTGCATAGGAAAACTGGGCTCCAGTAGGAAGAGAGTTGCTATCAGATCGAGGGAGGTGATCCTTCCCCTCTGCTCAGAACTGGTGAGAGCACATCTGGAGTTCTGTCTCCTAACTCTGGGCTCACCAGTACAAGACAGACATGGACGTACTGGATTGAGTCTAGCAAATGGGCACAAAGGTTATTGAGGGTTTGGAGTATCTGACATATGAGGAGAGGTGCTGACAGTATTCAGCCTGGGTAAGAAAAGGCTTGGTGGGGATGTTATTGATACATATAAATACTTTATGGGAGGATGGAAAGATGGAGCCAGACTCCTCATGGTGATATCACATGAAACGGGGGAAAACTGAAATAATAGAGATTCTGTTTAAGCAGAAGGAAAAAAGAAAAAAAAAAAATTACTGTGAGGTTGACCAAACACTGGAACAGGTTGCATAGAGAGGTTTCAGATTCTGCATCCTTGGAGGTATTCAGAACCCTAATGGACATTGCAGCCTGCTCTAGCTGACCCTGCTTTGAGCTGGAGGTTTGGACTAGATGGTCTTCAGAGAACCCTTCCAGCCGCAACTATTCTGTGATTATCTGTTTCGTACCACATATGTCTCAGGAGTTGGTATTTTTATTGCAAAATTGACATGAATTTACTAGAACTTGTAAATAGTGATAGCATGGAAAAAGTCAGGCTATTAATGTCTATGCTGTTTACTTTTTCCTCTTTATGCTGCTTAATTTGGTTTGAACTGTTTATAATTTTCATGTATTTAATTTTTCAAATATTCAAGAAACCTGTCATAGGTGGTTTTTTTTTTTACTAAAACAGCATTCGGAAGAAAAGTACAAAGAACTGGTATCATTCCTGGAATCATTAGAAGCATAGTGTCTGATACGAAATTGTGCTTCTTATCTTTTTCTTCCAAGTTTAAAATGATAAGAGTGTACCTGAAACCTAGAAATCCAGCGTGTCTGAAACCATTTATTTTTCATGGAACAGACTAGGTGTCACAGGCAAATTTGAACAACGCACTTGATACAATGGACTGAATATGCAATAAATAAATGCGAGCTCTTTTTGGTGAACCAGGTCTGAAACTTTCAAATATCAAAAAGATTTAAATAACCTATCCTGAGTCCTCAATATCTCACATAAAGCATATTTTAAAAGAACTAGGGAAAGTCTGCTTTTTTTCTGTGTTAGTGGTGATAGGACCTGGTTTTATTAGCTTTTATTTCTGGCCACGTTTTTGTTCCCATATGAAAATTGTATTCCACTTGAAATTGTGGGGGCTGAGATAATAATCAACAGCCTAACATAGCTACCTAGTTGAAATAGCTGATCTAACAAAAAAATGCAGCTAAAAAAAATCAGAACATGTAAGTTTCTATTAATTTTTAAGCGGTGCTTTTGTAATTTGTCTGCTGTCACCATGTTTTGTCAGTTCATTTCCTATAGCTTAATATTTCCTGAAAAGCTAGCTTGCTGTTTCTTCCCTTCTTTTTCAATGTAGTAATTATGAATTAAAAATAATTATCCCTTTAAATTATGTCAAGATACTTGCTTTTCAACAATTGTACTGTTAATGATTTTAAAACTACTATGGAATTAAATCAGAAAGAAAGATGGTGAAATATTCATACTGCAAATAATACATGCGCCACCTACTGTTGGACATTTTGATTGACATTAAAGCTACATTAAAATACATCGCACAGGCTCAACCTTTATTAATCTAGTATAGATATGATTTATAAATATTTATGTTGAAACAGATGAGGCCAAAGGATAATACTCCCTGCATTTGGAGTAAAGGAGTCAGGCTTTCTGTCTGTTTCTTCATGGAGACTAATTTTAAAAAATTCAAATACAAATTGTACGCATTTTGGGGAAAAAAAACCAACAGATAGCAAAAAGGTATTTTAATTAGTGTGTAAATGAATGCAAAGATAATCAGAAGTCTGTTGTTATACATTTTGCTTAGCAACAGACTCTTGGCTACCAGTGGCCAATTGGTTTGCATGCAGCTGCAGACCAAGCAAAGCGCTCCATGAGACTGTACATCTTAGAGCAGTTCTCGCTGATTTCTCCAGAATGTGCAAGTGCACAGCAATTTAATGTTCCCTAGTTTTAGTTAATGGATAAGGACAAAAACATTGCTGTCTTTAATACTTGAATGTCAGAATCGAACCTAATGGGCTTTGTCTAACGCAATGGACAGGAAAATATGGTCCTCCCTTCCTAAATAGCATGTAAATAAACATGGAAAAAACCAGCTTCATTCTTCTCCTGTTCTACATTTTTGTAATTGAGGAGAAAATAACTTATGTGAAAAAGAACCTACGTTACATGTTTTTACTATATCAACATTAGTGTTTTCCAGAGATGACTAGATACATCAGTAGAGATTGTTTGCACCTCTGGTAGAAGAGGGCATAAAAGTAAGGAAATGTAGGAGAATGAAGTGGACTAAATGTCAATTTTTATGCAGAGGTATGTGAGAGATCAAGCTTGCTCTTGCTTCTGTTCATTTGTAGTCCATTTTGGCACCGGTTCTGGATTACGTTTTTTCTTCCTAGACTGAAGAACTAATCCCAAAATGAGTGATTGAATTATAGATAGAAGTAATTTTGGTAACATGACTTGCTGTCTTGGATGTTACCAGAGAAGCTGCTACCTATAGGGAAGACTGTTTGCTCAGTACAGTTCTGGTAAGCGTACTTCTGGTAAGGGTACTTCATGTTTAATCATGAAGCTGAATAGTGCAATGTATCTCCAATTTAAGAAATTGATGCATATCACAGTGACTTGGTTAATCTCTTATTTCTAAATCACAGAAAATTCTCAGCTATTTAATGTGTACTTTATAACGTGTAATGGTACTCTCTTTTCTGCATGTCCTTATTTACAGCAGGTTTTTGCAAGGCTCCCAGGAATTTTTGAACACGCATAAGCATTTTTAACTTTTAGAATAGATACTGGGAAAAAAGTTTGTACACACAAAAGTTATACAAAGATGCAATTGGTAAAAAGAAATGTGTCTATATCTGTCATGTTTTGTGTATTCTCTATCATAACGTTCTACCAGAGGGCCAACTGGATCAAAATGTAAAAATGTACATGCTGTTGTGCTTAGCTAATAAAATCATTTCTATGAAAAATAAGGTGGTTTTGACTTCATTTATGTACATTAGAGAAATCGGCATGAAGTAGCAGTGTTGTAGCCGTGTACTCATGATATGTTTCTGATATGAAGATTTCAGAGTTTCAGACAACGAGGTCAGTGGCTACCTGACCTGAATTTAGACAAACATATTAGAGTAAATTGGTTCTAGTATATAATTTCCTGAAACATCCTCAGGGTGTGCACAGTTATGATTACTTAGTGACTTCAAATCAATGCAGCTGGAACAAAATTTGTAATATTTGGCAGCTTAAAAATATTTTTGAACATGAAATTATGGATGACATCTTGGCTAATGACTCCATTCATTTTGTATCATGATCAAAACCAGTAATGAAGAGCTGCATGTTTATGTAGCACAGATTCTGCCAAATAGCAGTGTGCAGATACAATAATAAAGAATGACCAGTGTGAAAATGATTATTTTGCTAATTCAGAGATAGGTAACTTCTTCTATTCAACTTTATTTGTGAAGGTTTTTGCCTCTGGAAAATTGAAAAATGTAGATAAAATTTGGTTGAATAACTGAAAGCAGAGCAGGTCATGCTTCATGTAGGGAATCATTATCCTGCAGATTTGAAAAGGATCAGGTAGGGACACATTCTTGAGTTGCCTGACCTACAGTGTGCAGTTAATATGCTGTCAAACTGTTGAAAACAGCAGAGTGACTAAATTCAGACCACGCAGTCTATTCAGATTTCTTGTCTGAATGGATATGATAGAAAGTACATAATGTTGCAAAACGAAGAGAAGCAAATACAGAGGGAGAAAGAGCAAAAATACAATGTGAGCCAAAGAGAAAAGGGAAAAAAATGATGAAGGCAAAATGCAAGGAAGGACTGAACAAGTCTTAAATAAGGATTGCTAAACTTCTTCCTTGGAAGCTGTAGGTGTTCAGCAGTACCTCTGCAACAACATAATTAGGGTAAAAGAAAATCCAGGCAATAAATGTGAGTGGAGTAATACTTGAACAAAAATATTGCAAGAGAGGCTTAAGGAGTAATAATAGCTAAAGTTGAAGGCGATTCTATGCTGAAGTAAGGTCACAAATCAAGAAAATACTGTATTAATAGTTTATCACAGTGAATTTCATGTAAACACCAAGTTCACTGGTGTTATCTCTGCATAAATCTTGACGTTTAGTATTGATACAACCCCTGTTATACCACGCTGAATTAATTAAGTTAATAAAATCGACTATGTACAAATAATAACAATCAAAACTATTATGTGACTTGAATTTGAAAATGTGATTAGATTGTCAACTTGGAAGCATTAGTAAAACAAGGACAGGCTACCAGAACATGTCAAGTCAAGGCTGCTGTACTCTGTGCTGCTACCATGAAGAGCCAAACCAAGTTGTCCGTCAGTAGCATAGAGGTTGTGCATTGCGTCCCTGCTTCCTATGAAAAAGGAAACGTCCCCTAGTCCATAGATAATCCCAGAGTGTTACACCAGTGCTTGGTGATTATAACTACTAGAGAATAGTAGTGTTACAATTAGGAGAGCTGTAATCTCATGTTTTCCTCATATTCTTTAAAAGGAACATGATTCCAAGGTTTACAGGATCTTTAGGACCCTACCCCACAACCAGTGGAGCTTGCTTTAGATTAATCATTAAATGAGACTAGTGAAATGGAGCATTAATGGTTTCTTTTTATTCTAGCATATAGCTTTAATCACAGTGCTTTTACTCACTTTTTGGTATCATCAAAATTAAAAGTTGCACATCTCTTGTATTAAAAATCGATTAAAATGTATTTAGATTAATGTTAAATCAGTTAAAAGAGAACATTTCCATTCTCATTATAGACATGTAAAAATTCAGGCTTCAGAATTGCTGAATAATCCCAGTCTGAGACACTGGAATAAGCAGGTGCTCAGAAAAGAGCAGCACAATTTGAGTCTGTAAGAGGTGCAACACAAGGCACTTCTATTTCCTATCTGTTCTTTCTCTTCTAATATTGTCTTTTCATCCTTGACTTAGTATTTACTCTGTGTCTCTGCTTATTTCTCCTGATGATTATTTCCCTTATTGCCTACTACTTTCCATTCTTGCTGCTTTTTTACTGTGGATTATACTGACCTCTTGCTCTCCAGCAGCCTGGTCAACTGCCACTTTCAACTTGCAAGGAACTTGCAGTCGTGTTCCCTTCTACCTTGTTAAAGAAGCACTATCCCAATTACTGGAAACAAAAGCCAGAGAGAACTAGATTTTTAGGCTGAAAAAGAAAATTAGCTACGTGACACAGCCAAACACCCGCTTTTGTGGTAGGACACCTCAATTTGGGAAGATACAGTTCCTCAGTCTGTGCTGAACTCCTCCAGAGACAACACGTGCAGAAATACAGAAAGACAACTTTGTTAGTAGTATCATACATCAACAGCATGAGATTGATTCATTGTATCTTACAGCAGAAGATAGGAAACCTAGCCTGAGAGTATTTTAGCTGCTGTTCAGGGAGTCAGGGAGATGTTCAGGTCGTCTTCCACAGTAGAGCATCAATTAGTTGCCAAGAGGCAAAGGCAAAACTCAAATTCATCCCAAAATGCAACTGCAATTTGTTCTACATAATGGTTTTGGAGACAAGCCTGAGGACTGTCCCACAGACTGTGTGGACTTTCGGTAAGGTCAAACCCCAAAATTACTCCAGAATATTAGCATACCATTCTTAGGTTGCAGTCAGCAAATTTCATTTGAACTATGGAAAAGAAAGTGCTCCCTCTGGTAAGAGGAACATAAAAATGTGATTCTGCAGCTCCTTCAAACTGTTGCTTTGTTAAAACATGGACTACAAATATGATTGAATTTGACTCGGGAGAGCATTTACTTTGATAAGCTGTGGCAGTAATGCCATGATTTTCCACATTTCTCATCTTTGGTGGCTGTGTTCTTGGTTCCAGGAGAAAATTTACTCCTCTTACTTACAAGCCCAAATTTTTTTTAACCACTTTATGAGGTTAAAAAAAGGGGGCAAAGTTTACAAACCCATGCCAAAGATACATGAGCCTCAAACCTGGCCCGTTTAATTCTTTCGTTCAGTTACATTATACTAAGGAAACAATTTTATCTCTTACTAGCAGTTCCTGTAAAAAGGCTGATTTGGCAGTATGCAGATCAAAGAGAGAAAAAAAAATCATATTCCAGGTAGTATCATCTTGTGTGCAGCAAAACTAAGTTTGAGTGAGATTCTCTTTCAATTCCTTAGAGCTGTATCCTCATCTGAGCTTTAATCAGCACAGCTCTATTGATGGCATTTCTTTAATTTCCCATGGATATTTCCTGTCCTTCAGAAGTTCCTCCTTCTGTGTACCTTCCCCTCCCCCCTTTTCTTGGAGCTCTCTCACACTTCTGAATAAAAGATTCAATCTTTAAGTTCAGTTGTTTTTATGAGGTCTGTTAGCACTTACCCCTAAAAAGCATTTTACAATTGCCATGAAAGAATCCTACACAGCTTTAGAAATTTCTGAAAGGTCTCACACTCTGTTAGTCAGTAATGTGCTGCCAGCAATTCTTGGCACGTGTTCCTTGTGCTGCACTTACATAACCAACTGGTAGCTTTTTTAATCAAGATGGATGTGAAAAAAAAGAGATTCTTTTGTGTGAAGAAAGAATGATAGAGGATATGTAATACAAAGCCTACATTAAAAAACAGATTTCAAAATTTCCACTGCAATCTTACAGTGAGTAGGCAAAGTAGACATTAAAATAAATGAACTTTAAAATGCAGTTGTTATATTATTACATCCTTTGAATAGCTTTACATAAACTTTCTTCCTAGTTATTGCATTTTAAAGATTTTTGAGTTGTTCGTGATGCATGCCAAGATGGTAGGAAGCAGCAGAGTACGTTCAGCACTTGGGGAAGAGGAAGTATTATTGAGGAAAATAATCTAATGAACAGACAATTTATGTAGTTCGTCTTGTGCCCAGGGGATTGATTGATCATGCCTCTGTATAATCTCTCGCCTGGGAAGACTGAAAAATGTGCGTTGTATCATCACATGTATTGCAATATCCTGACAGTAAGTCCGTTATACTACACCAGTCTTGCATATTCTTTATTGGATGTCTCATTAACGGATGTGTAGAAATACACCTTGAATCAATTCAAAGCATCTTTTCATAGCATCTTTAAGCATAAGTGCTTTGTTGGACTTGGAGCCAGATGATGTGTGTGTTGAGAGAGGCTCTTGAATTTTCATAGTAGAGAGAGAATGTGAAAAGAAAATAGGCAAACTTCTTTTTCTCTTTTATTTACAGACATAGCAGGTGAGACTGGAGAGAAGTAGTTCCTAAAGAACACCATTGCATCAAATGATCTGTAAGTATAAAATAGAACCAGTATGAAAAAGGGAAAGTCTGATGACACATTGAGTGTCTTGCCTTATAGCTGCAGAAGGTGGAGCGAGGGCTTGAGAACTCTAGGGAGTGCCAGTGAGGGGGCAGAAGAGAAGTATATACACATTTTACTTAAGAGGATTGAGTTTAGAGAGGCAGAGGAAACATTAATTAGGCTAGGAGTTTCTACTAACAGAATGTTCTTGGTTTGGAACAGTGTTTGTAATGTTCGAAACATCCCACTCTGTAGGCACTATGAAGCTGTACTGTTTTACAACTCAGTTTTGCAAACAATTTCAGACGGGTGCTGGGATTAACCTCTATGCAACTTTTTAAAGGTTTGAAATTTCTACCACAACCCGCCAAGAAACAACTGTATCTTCAGTATATGTGGATTGGCAGTTCCAAAAATGACTTGAACCTCTTTTACTAACTTCAAAAGGACAGGATTGCTTCAGTCTGCCCTCAGATCCTGGGCCGTGGGGAAAGGCTAATTCTATGTAGATAAAACCTTAATTTTTTTTTATGTATCCAGAGTCAAAGCATTGGTATTAAGGAAACTTCAAGGTCATAAAACTGTGATCTGGAATAGAAAGACTGAAAAAAATTCATAGTACTAATTGACATCTAGTAGGTAAAAAATAAATCTATCATATAGGGATTTAGTGAGAGCTAGTTAAGGATCTAGCAATCTAAAACCTGTAGCACATCAAAGATGCACAGTCTTAGGTAAACCAGTCAAAGTGCAAAACGGTTTAAAATTCCTATGCATCTGTAAGAATTATATTTGTTATAATTTTATTTTCTGTCTTTGTATTAAATTATTTCCACTTGAAAGTGATGATAAGATTATTTCCAAACAGTAACAGTGGGTGCAAAATAATAGGAAAGTACTTCAAATGAAAATAGGTAGATGTACAGCAAGTATATGATCTGTTTCAATCGAAAGTTTTTAGTACTTTACAATGCAAATTTCCAGAAGTATAAAGTAGATTAATAATAAGAAAGAAGCTATCAGGTTTTTTTAAAGGAAAACTAGTTGGCATGTATTACATTATCTGTCAAATCTTCCCAACCCTCATATCCTAATAAATTTGAAACTCTTCTGCAACATTTGACAGTGTTGAAGATTTCAAAGACATTACACTGATACGACTATGGGCAGATGCAGTGGCCAGACAGCAGAGAGAGATCTTGCTGACTCTCCTTATCAGTTGTATTTGACATCAACCAGCTACTGAATTAGCCTTCTTGGCGCTCCAGTCGAGCTGCCCTCTCTTGTGCTGTCTATTGCTTGGCTGTCAAGTGTCAGACAACCTAGATCAGGACTGAGAGAGGAATCCAGGAGTACTTTGTAGAAGGGCATAGGCATCTATACCTGCCTATTAAAACTCAAAAGAATGATCATCCCAGAGAAAAGAAACTGAGTTTTGATACTACTGTTTCAAAGTTTAATTTTAATTTTAGGTTTTCGATAGAGTATACTTATTTCAAAATATTCAATATTTCAATTGAAATATATTTTCACTTATAGTACAAATCATGACTATATGGTATAAAACTTAAAATATCATGTGACTTTCAAGTAGTTATCTTTATTAAGAAATTTTTTCCGTTGGCTATGAATCTTGAAGCAAATACTTTTGTATACAGTTGTACTGTAATTTCCTTGTGTAATTAGTTTAAAGGCTAGGTTGAGTTATGTTAATTTAGACATTTTATGCAATTCCCAGCTACAGCATTGATAAATATGAACTTAAATGTCTTCATTTGTATGAAAGTCAGTCTAGTGTTTGTGCAAGTTACCAGCAAGAATTGTGAGAGACTAAAATTTCTATTTATCTGTCATCTTGTTCTTCAGTACAAAATTCACTACGCTGTGGATTCCTAAGGCCTACAACTGGGAATGCTGTATAGAAGGAGGTTGATGTATGATGTAAAAGAAACTAGTAGATGTCTTTAAAGAAGAGAATTCTGGATCAAGAATCCTGAGGTTTTTTTCATTAATGTTCTGATACACTGTAAGCTTGGGGTACAGTTCTTCAGCAACATGTATTCATCTCAAGTCTTCACTGTGAGGTACCTTTGGTCTTGGTGTTTGGAGATGCTGAATTATCTCATGGTTATGTAAATAGGAGAGGTTGGGGAGACAGGAAAAAACTATGCGAGTTTTACAGGTATAAAATACATCTGAGAATTGTATTATTTTTTGAAGAGATGTGTCTTGCAGAAGATCATCATGCAAAATGATTAGTGTGATCTTGTCAGCAAGCTCAGGAAGAGCATTGCTATCCTTTCAGTCTTTGAAGGACATGAAATGAATAGGACTACTTACGTGCCTAGTATGAAGGAGATGTACCTTGCTGAACTGGGATCTAAAACAGTGCCCATCTGTTTTAGTCAATGAAAATTGTGTGAGGTCCAGTTGCTGCGTCAGTCCAGCTTCAGCGAGTGGAAGCAAGAGACTCTGCAGGGTGCAGATTTTATTAGGTGGGAATCGCAGGTGCACTATACCATCTGGTATAGGATTCACCGTCTTGTACTATACCATATTGATACCCATCTCCATCAGTCAGGTTTGTGCTGTATGCACACCAACGTATTAGTACTTAAGCTGTGCGAAGTGGTGCTGTACCCAGGACTACAAACTTCAGGCTTCATTTCATAAGAAGGGATAATTAAGTGAAAACACAAAGAGGGTATCACCCCCTTTTTATGACATTTGCAAGACCAGTACTGGAATACTAGTTACAGGCTACCCACATTTTAACAAGGATGGGATTTTATTAGAGAAATTTGAAATACAGCTAATAGAGAAGCTTAAAGTTAAGCCGTGACTTGATCACGGAATATTGGTTGTGTTCACAAAGGATTTTTGTCATTGTAGGCAACTCTTTAATCCATTAAGTACAACAGAAGCCAATCTCTGGAAACTGATTACAAGCAAGCTGCAAATTTTAACAATGTAATCAACCATGGAGAAACATACCTTTAGAGGTATGTCAGTCTTTAAATCAAGGCTGAATGCCTTTAAGAGGTACAATGTGGCTCGGGATACTGTGGACTTCATGCAGAAGTTGCTGGTGAGAGTCAGGGGAGGTCAGTCCATGCGGCAATTGTCCCTTCTGATCTTAAATCCTTTGAGTTGGAGGTACAGAATTCTCTTAATGCTAGACTGTTTCTGCACGTATCAAGAAACGTTCAGCTAGTCCAGAAAAAAGTTCTGAAAGGCTGTTGCTCAAATGTGATCTGGTTGTATTTAAGCAAAAAATTATTTAGGGGATCAAGTACTATCTAGACATCATAATCAGGATGTGGTCCAATTGTACTGCACACTTAGTACATGCAATAAAATATAGCCCTGGGTATTAAGAATTGCTGAGTAGAAACTGAAAGGAATTTCAAAGCAATCACTGAGATTTTTTGATACAGCTCCAGAATTAATTAAGAAACTATTTTTAACGACCCCAGGGACTAGTCATCTCTGAGGAAGGGAAAAAATGGCAGCATGGAGAATAAACATGAAGCGATTGTTAGATTCTTCTTAATGAAAAGATTCAGACTGAGAAAATTCATGAATAAATATATATGACAAGCAAACGTTTAACATTTAGGTTTGGTTTGTGTTCACATTCCAGACTAAGATAGAGACACAAACATTTGTGAGTGTTGAACATGTGTTTACAGAGTAATTGTATTTAACATCAGAAGTTCACAAAGCACTTTTCTTATTCCTGTTATGTGCCTTTTTGTATTAATGTTTTCTAAATGTCATGTTGAATAGTATGTTCTTTCTAAGGTACCTGAGGTGGCTGCTTTAGAAGATTTTTTTTTTTCCAGGTGCAATAACTTCTTGCATTTAAATATATTGTTAGCATTTCCGTAGATCCTGTTACTTTGCATTTTCCAGTAGGCCAGCAGATTAAGGTATTATGAAACTGCATGATTAAGCAGGTTTTTTACTGTAGCTGTACTTGTGCATTTCAAAATGTCAGCTGGTTGCTACTGAGCTTTCCCCTCTGTACAGGATTACCTTTGTTCAAAATGTATCGTGCAAGTCAGTGATTAACAAGGGATTGGCTAATGTAGTTCATCATGTTACGCAATTTTGATATTGCACCTCTTTTCACCAGTTTAAAAAAAAAAAAAAAGGAAAGTTTCTAGATCCCACTTGTTCATCTGAACTTTCCCTAGGGCCTGAGCGCTCGTGGCCCTTTCGCAGGGGCAGGCTTTTGTAGGGCTGGGCACGGGAGTGTTGCTGATCATCGGGAGCTGTGACCTTGGCTGACGCCTCCCGGTCTGCTGAAAAGAACCGTGTGGCAGCAAAACTCCCGCGGCAGCCGCGGGGTCCCCGGGTCTGTCCCTGCTCTGAAGAGCACCCGCACAGCCCCTGCTCGCAGAAACCGGGTCCTGCGCCCTTTGGCCATGAGCACAGGTGCAGGAGGGCGGAGTTTTGCAAAACACAAACAAAAAACGGATTTCGCTTAGTAACCATCCCCCCCTTCCACAGCTGGTAAATTTGTTACACGCTCCCTCTCCTCTGCCAGACTCTACAGCACTTTTTTACAGGTAAATCCAAGCCCGCACGCATTGTAATGTCTGCCCTCTCGTCGGGTGGTTGCGGGATCGGAGTCTGGGTTGGGGGGC
>Ga0181612_137778_pt1 | contig 12227 bp, 10 predicted proteins | sample HoacroProtozoa21_FD_119630 | JGI IMG/M metagenome (GOLD analysis project Ga0181612, IMG submission 119630) | Hoatzin crop microbial communities from Cojedes, Venezuel. Combined Assembly of Gp0051906, Gp0051904, Gp0051908
CTGTTCATGCGATAGAAAGCATAACGGAAAGCGGTAGGATATGCATCATTTGTAGACTGTGCGCAGTTTACATGGTCGTTAGGAGAGCAGAACTGATACTCGCCTTTCTTGTGTCCCATAAGCTCAAGAGCACGGTTTGCGATAACCTCGTTAGCATTCATATTAACAGAGGTACCTGCACCACCCTGCATCATATCTGTAGGGAACTGGTCATGCAATTTGCCATCAACGATTTCCTTGCAAGCCTTACAAATAGCATCAGCTATGTTCTGGTCAAGCACACCGAGTTCGGCGTTAGCCAGAGCCGCAGCCCACTTCACATAAGCTATGGACACGATATAGTCCGGATAGTCGCTCATGTGGTAGCATGAAATCTTGTAATTGTTAAGAGCGCGCTGTGTCTGCACTCCGTAATAAGCCTCTTCCGGAACCTTAAGTTCGCCGAGAAGGTCTGACTCTACTCTATATTTTTTCTCTGCCATGGTATTAATAACATTTAATTCTATACATAAATCCAAGTTCAATGCGATTGGTGTTGTAGTTTGACAAACCGGAAGCCTCATTGAAGCCATAGTGATGGCCTATATAAGCCAAGAAGAAACGAAGGTCCTGACTCTTGTCGGGATAGAACTCGATGGCGGCGTCATAGCCGATGGATGTTCTATAATTCTTGAGAGACTCGATCTTACGCATGCTTGCATTCTCGTAGGTACCTTTAAGCATGAGGTTCCATCTAGGAGCGAACTGCCAGTTAGCCTTGGTGATGAAAGACTGATAGTAAACATCACCTGCATAGCGGTTGCCGAGAAGAGAAGAAAGGTCGCTGGTTACGATGCCGAGACGGTCCATCTTATCCCACTCACCCATGTAATCCAAATACCACTGGAAGGTAGGGAGATTGAGTTTCTGACCGAGGGTAAGCATCTGACCACCCATGTTCTTAGCCTGATTCTGATATCCCCATGCCCAACGTGTCTGAATCATGTCATCCATGAAATTACCATTCCAATTGAGAATAACGGTAAGAGGATGACTTGCTGCTGAGATAAGCTCAGGGTCAATTGTCAAGTCATAAATTCTATAAGGATTAGCGCCCCAAGTATCCGCGAAAGAACCATTGTTTACATTGGTAACATTGAGAGCAAACTCCTGTGAAGGGATAGGCTTGTAAGAAAGCATAACACCAGTCATGAAGTTATCCATGCAATCAATAATATCGGAATACTGATAGATGTACATAGGGTTCTCATCGAACTCGAAACCACCCCACATCTGGCACATTTTACCAGCAACGATGTCGAGTTTCGGAGTAAGTTTATAGCCCAAGAACATGATATCGGTAGCTTTTGCGAAATTATCAAGGCTCTGAGCGGCATTGCCCTTATTCATACGATGACGAAGACGATAATAAAGTCTGTCGGTCAAATTACCCTTGATTTCGAGACGGAACTGTTTCGCTGCGAAACGGCTGCTCCAATCATTTTCGACACCAGAGAGCTGTGCGGAAGCCGCATAGTTGAAATATACATTGAAAGCGTCACTCTTCTTCTCCAAGTTGAAAACTCTTTCAGCTAGAGACTGATAGTTGTTGCTCTCATAACCCATAGCGGTATTTCCGCCATCCTGAGCGAATGCACATATTGACATCGTCAATACGGCAGTTGACAATATATACTTCTTCATAGACTAGTATCTGTTAAAATAATCCTGGATTTTCTGCCAATCACGAGTCTTGGTAAGGGCAAGCATAAGAAGAACGCGAGCCTTCTGAGGATTCAAGGTAAGAGATGCTACGAACTCATATTTTGAGTCATCAACCTCACCGTTAAGGCAAGTAGGACCAGTAGGAACGCGTGAAGAACGAACGATATTGACACCAGCTTTTCTAGCAACGAGAGCCTCATCAAATACGTCTTTGTAGAAGTTACCGTCACCTACACCAGCCAATACGATACCATCGAAACCAGCCTCAACGAAAGCCCTCATAGGGAGGGGTGAAGCATTGGCATAACCGTAAACGATACCAACCTTAGGGAGTTCATCGAGGTTGTCAACGTCAAACTCACTAGCGGAAGTGTGAACATTTTCAACATTGCGAGCATAGATGGCCTCACCATTGTAAACATAACCGATCTTGCCATAGTTGGCAGCCTGGAAAGTAGCCACATCGGTGGTGTGCATCTTGATCACCTCTTTAGCATCAAGGATGTTGCTGTTCATGCAGCATACAACACCACGGCCTTTTGAATTAGGACTAGCGGCGGTAACAACACCTGCATAAAGGTTACCAGGGCCATCAGCGCTGATTGCGGTAGAAGACTTCATCGCACCAACGAGAACAACGGGCTTATCGCTATGAACGGTAAGGTTGAGGAAATAAGCTGTCTCCTCCATGGTATCGGTTCCATGAGTGATAACAACACCGTCGTAGCCTTCTTTGTTGAGAAGTTCATTGATACGTTTAGCAAGTTTGAGCCAAACTTCGTCATTCATATCCTGTGAGCCAATGTTTACAAGCTGCTCACCGCTTACGTCAGCGACGTCAAGCATCTGAGGAACCGCCTGAATCAATACATCAACACCGACCTGACCGGCAGTGTAAGCGGATGATGTTGAAGAAGTGCTGACACCAGCGATGGTTCCACCGGTAGCAATGATACGAATCTTCGGCAGAGCATAAGCGTTAGCCGATAACAATAGTGCAACTGCGAGCACTAGTAAAGTGTTTAACCTTTTCATAATGTGGTTTTAATATAAGAATGTTATTATAAGATATCCAACTGCTATTGACACTATCGTGGTTATAAAACCGGATAGCTGGAATGAGTGATTAATTACATATTTACCAATCTTGGTCGTACCTGTACGGTCGAAGTTAACTGCTGCGACCTCGGTAGGATATGTAGGAAGGAAGAAGTAACCGTTCACTGCGGGGAACATAGCCACCAAAGCCAACGGAGATATGCCTAGACCGATGCCGAGAGGATAAATCGTACGAACGGTAGCGGCCTGCGAGAAGAGCATGATAGACATCACAAACAATGCAATCGCGAATACGAAAGGATGTCCGGCAACCATGCCTGCGATATGATCTTTGAAGAAATCAAGATGGCCTGAGAAATAGGTATCGCCCATCCATGCAACGCCGAAAATCGAAATCATGGCATTCATACCGGAAGCGAAAACAGAACCTTTCACGGCACTCGTCACGGTTGCATGACCAACAAGAAGAATCACAGCTGCCATGCCCATCATTATCACCTCGATAATCTGAGTCATGCTCATGGTTGTCATCACACCATCAACCTCGAATGTAGGTCTGATTGAAGGGAAAGAACCATAAATAACGACCAGCAGCACACCTACAAGGAACGCGATAACGGAACGCTTCGCATATTTATTAGGATGCGCTTCCATCTGATCGAGCATCTTCTTGTCTTCTTCAGGATTGATTATGCCTTCTTTCACGCGGCGCTGATACTCAGGATCATCATCGAGTTCCTTGCCTACCCTATTCTGAACAAAGGCAGCTACCAAAATGGCAATCAATGATGAAGGAATACATATCAACATCACATCTTTTAGCTCAATGCCAAGACCACCAAGAAGGTCGGTGCTAATTATAGCTGCGGTTGCTGCGGAAACAGGGCTGCCTGTGATACCGAGTGAAGCGGCTACCGTGGCTACGCTAAGCGGCCTCTCGGGACGAATCTTGCTGTTGGTCGCAATCTCTGAAATAATAGGAAGCAGAGAGTAAGAAGTGTGAGCCGTACCTGCTACAAGGCAGAAAAGCCAAGTGCAAAGAGGACCGAAATATGTAATGTGTGAGGGATGTTTACGAAGGAATTTCGCCGCCAAACCTACCATATAATCCAAGCCACCCGCTCCTTGCAACGCCGCCGCAGCGACGATTACGGAGACGATTATCAACATCACATCGATAGGAATTTTTCCAGGAGGCAATCCGAAGATAAACACCAAAATGAAGACTCCCACCATACCATAGATACCGAGGCCGATTCCGCCCACGCGAGCTCCTATGAAGATGAGAGCTAGAACGATTATAAGTTGAAGGATAATTAAAAATGTGGCCATATTCATAGCTATTAAAACGTTGCAAATATAGTTTGGTTTTATCGTTTTATATTTGACAATTTCCGGACAAAATTTGTAAAATTCCGAACTAGCTAATTTTTTCGTAACTTGGGAAATAGGAAAATATTTATTAAGTTTGTGATGTAAGTTAGAATCACATAATTATTATAGTATATGGCATATAAAAACTTAATACTCGACTTTGGAAAGGTTCTGGTAGACTGGAGCCCACGCTATTTGTATGATTCATATTTCGGAGATGCCGACAAATGCAATAGTTTTTTGGATGATGTCCTTTCAAGCAATTGGTATTATGATAGCAATCTGGGCATTCCGATGGACTTTATGGTCAAGGAATGGTCAAGGCGCTACCCCGAATATGCAAAGGCTTTCGAGGCTTATGTAAACAGATTTCCCGAGACCATAAAAGGCGAAATCAGGGGCATGAACAAGCTTCTTAAAGACCTTAAAGCCAAAGGCATAAAGCTATACGGACTATCCAACACCTCTGCCGAGCTATATAATATGGTGGCTGATAAATATCCTATTTTCGGGCTTCTGGATGGCAAAGTTCTTTCCGGTGAGGTTCATCTTATCAAACCGAATCCTGGAATATATCGCCTTCTGCTTGACAAATACAAATTGAACGCGGAAGAATGTCTTTTCGTGGATGATAAGCAAGTCAATGTGGATGCTGCCATCGCCGTTGGCATGGGAGGTCATCTCTTTAAGAATGCGACAAAGTTGAAAGCTTTACTCCAGGAAAAATAGTGTGAATGGCGAATCCCATTAACATAAATAATGTCCCCCATGCCTCTGCGACTTATGGCAGTTCCATGGCCTGCAAGCACCATAATTTTGAGGTGTTGGCAGACACGCGCGGAAGTGTCATAAATGCTGATTTCTACATATTTAGCTTGGCGCTTGAGGGAGAACTCCATTATGAGGTTTTTGGTCGACGAGGCATCATGAAGCCTGGATCGATTATGGCTTCGTCGCCTCATACCAAGGTCAGAAATGTGGGTTGCACTTCCCAATATAGGTCATGTTCCCTATTTCTGGACCAATTATATTTTGATAAGCTTTTGGCGAAAGAGCCCAAGTTGGCTGATATGTTTACGCCAGAGACGCTCGGCCGATGCCCCGTATTCAACCCTTCCGAAGATAAATTCAGCAGTCTCGTCGAGATATTTAATGGCATTGAGCATAACATAGTGGTCAAGCATAAGTTCAAGGAGGCGATGTTGGCTAATTTGCTTTGCGTTTTTTTGCTATATCTTGGAGAGGATATTGAGACGGAGGAGACTTTCACTACCGAATACATCCGAAAGGACAATATCTATCGAATATTTGTGCATCAGGCAAGAAAATATTTCCGCACGGAGAGACAAATGTCCTTTTATGCCGATAAACTTTGCATTACGCCGGATTATCTTTCCAGAGTAGTGAAAGAAGTGAGCGGTGGCACGGCTTATGATTACATTTCCGATTTGTTATACAAGGAGATTTGCGATCAGCTTTTGGATACGGACCGCACGATCAATGAAATCGCCATAGATTTGAATTTCAATGACCAAAGCGCTCTGAATAGATTCTTCAAGCAAAGGGCTGGCATTTCTCCGGCAAATTATCGAAAATCGGTGTCAGTTGAATAAAGTTATGAAAGGGAAAGTTCTAGAGAATAATAAGTACACGGTAGAGAGCGTGGTGACCAGTTTTGAGGTTGACAATGCCAGCAGAATGAGGCCTACGGCTTTCATGGATTTGGCTCAGGAGATGGCCTACCAAGAGTCCGACGTCATGGGATTCGGCTTCGACGATCTCAAGAAAAGCGGCACGGCATGGGTTATTTCACGAATGCATATAGTCTTTCACAAGATGCCTCTGTGGAAGGATGAGTTCGCGATTTCGACGTGGCATAAACGTCTCTATGGTCCTTTCTTTTTGAGGGATTTCGACCTCAAGGATAAGGATGGCAACGTGCTTATTTCGGCCACGACTTCATGGCTTGTAATCAATACCACCGAGAGGAGGATGGCTCGTTCGGAGGATGTGGCTAAGATGATTCCCGAAGATTCGACTTGTCAGGAAGATGCCGTTCCGGAACCTGCCGGCAAGGTTGTTCTTCCCAAGGGAGCGATGACTGAATATTGCGGCAGCCACGTCGTGGAATATTCCGATATTGATGTCGTGGGCCATTCCAATAATGCCCGCTACGTTGCTTGGGCCATGGATTGCATCGAGTACGACAAATTGATAGATTCCCCTATCAAAGACCTCCAAATCGCTTTCAATCACGAAACCCGAATCGGCGACAAAATCAATCTTTTCCGCTGCATCGATGGCGATGCCTACTATATCGAAGGGCGACTTGCTGACAAGCAAGTATTTTGCGTAAGAATAGCCTTATAAGGCTATTCTTCCACAAAATATCGCTCTCGTACCCCCAGTCAGCTAACGCTGACAGCCCCGAGGGGCATGCCGCCTTCGCTACGCTTTCGGCGGGCGGCTCTCAGGGCATCGCATCGCTCGCCCTTTCGCCGCGGCGTCTCGAGACGCCTTGGTGCATTTATAGGCAACCGGCGAATTCCAAATTATATAAGACTCACTAGAAGGAATAGGAAGTGGGCGATGACGCCGGCGCAGAAACCTGCGATGGCGTGAGCGCCAAGAGCCTTGGAGATGAGGTTGCGGTAGCCGAGAGTATCGAGCATAGCGGTATGAGTTGATAGGAAGCCACTCCAGCACATACCGATAGCGGTGCAAACCGCAATAGCATTGCCATCAAGAATACCAGCCAAATCAAACGTCGGCAACAAACCAAGAGCCGCACCAACGGCGCCCAGAGCAGTCATCGGGAAGGCAATCAGCCTCATATCCTGAAAGCCGAAAAGCCACTCGAAAACCCAATGAATCTTGCCCGCAAGCCACGGAAGAATCGGCACGCCCTGCCCTACTCCACCGGTATATGTACCAGTCGCCTCATCGGGACCAAAAGTCACCAGAATAACGAAAGTGGTAATAATCAGAACGCCAGGAATAATCTGCATACCCAGATCCACACCATTCTTACCGCCATCCAGAATCGCATTCAAAAAACGCATAAAAATGCTCTCACTCTGAACCTCCTCCTCTTTCTCAGCCTTCATCTCCTCCTTACTCTCACTCACAACCGGCGAATCCATCTCCGGATGACTCTTCAAAACCCACTTTTGCATAAGCCTAGTGGAGATTACTGAACCGCAAATCGCCCCAACCAAACCAACCAAAGCGGCACCGACATAGCCATAGCTGACCATGGTCAGAATAACAATCAGGCCCATGCCGAAAGCCGTACCGAAATTGGTCAAAGAAACGAGTTGATACTTCTTGAAATACGAAGCGAAAGTCTTATCCTTACCCAAAGCGATAATGGCCGGATTATCAGACAAAAACGTCATCACCGCACCCAAAGCAGAAACACCAGGAAGATTATAAAGAGGCTTCATGAGAGGCCTCAGAAGCTTCTCCACCACTGTCACAACTCCGAACTCCGAAAGCAATTTACTCAGAGCACCAGCCAGAACGGTGATACCCATAAGATAAAATACCGTATTCAAAAGCAAATCATGGGCGGTAACCATAATGGTACGCAAAAGATTCTGACCACCCATGTAATGCCCCAAAATTCCAAAAATAGCGGCGAAAATCGTCAGAAATGAGCAAGCCTCAATAATTACGCGCTTCTTCATTCTATGATAAATTTATGCTACCGATTAAATCTTACCTTCCAGACGTTTCAGTCCATGAATTACCCTACGCAAACCCTCCTCAACAAGAGAACGAGGAGCAGCCAGATTTATGCGAATAAAGCCCTCCTTGCCATACATCTTGCCGCAATTAATCCACACAAACTCATTCTGCAAAAGGCTATTCTCAATATCAACGGAAGAAAGCCCACCAAGCACACCGCAATCAACCCACGGCAGATAAGTTCCTTCCATCTTGGAAACGGGAAATTCGGGAATCTCAGCTGCAAACATATCGCAAAGCATCTTATAATTGCCATAGATATATTCATTCAGCTGGTCAAGCCACTCGGCGCCAGATTTAGAATAAGCGGCAACAAGGGCCAGATGACCGAAAGGATTGACATCGCAAATCTCCATCACATTGATGGCACGATTGATTTTACTCTTCCATTCGGGATTATTCGTCACAATATTGCCAATCTGAAGACCTGCCACATTGAAAGCCTTGCTGGCAGCATTCATCGAAACGCAGCAATCTTGATTCGCCTGACTTATGGATGCGAAAGGAGTATATTTATAACCCGGCATGACAAGCTCGCAATGAATCTCATCGCTAGTCACAATCACATCATGCTTTCGGCAAATCTCCCCTATCTTTGTCAACTCCTCGACCGTCCAAACCCTACCACTAGGGTTGTGAGGGTTGCAGAAAAGGAACATTTTCACATCAGGATCAGCACATATTTTCTCGAAAAGTTCGAAATCTATGGTGTGATAACGATCCTTGTAAACAAGAGGACACTCAACTACGGTGCAATCATTATTGGTAATCGCAGGAAAGAAACAGTTGTAAGCGGGAGTCAAAATCACCACCTTTTTGCCAGGTTCAACAAGAGCCCTAACCACCGCTGACATCGCAGGAACAATACCCAGAGTATACTGAATCCAATCCTTCTGAATCTTCCAGCCATGGCGCTTATCAAACCAATTCACTATGGCCTCATAATACTCATCCGGAACGGTATTATAGCCGAAAACCGGATGCTGAGCGCGCTTCTTTATGGCCTCCTGAATCTCCGGAAGCACTTCAAAATCCATATCGGCAACCCACATTGGAATCACCTTATCCATATCCACGGGAACTGGAGGTTCATGGTCCCATTTAACGCAGTTTGTTCCACGTCTTACTGTGATCTTATCGAAATCGTATTTCATAAGCGAAGATTATTTGCCGGTTAAAAGTTTGATGATTTTCTGAGCCACCTCATCATTGCCCTGAACACCCATGAAATCCTGAGAATGAGGACCATAAGCAAAGATAGGAACAGGGATAGGAGTATGAGATGTGCTTACATAATTACCATTGGTAGAACCATGGGCGGGATCGCCATGATAACCTATGGAAAGACCGCCGGTCTCATGGTCAGCACTGATAAGCACTAGAGTGTTGCCATCAGCATCCGCGAAACGAAGAGCCTCCTCGATGGCCTTATCGAAATCGAGGACCTCTTTCACCATGGGAGCATATTCATTTTTGTGAGCGCTCTTGTCAATTCTTGCGCCCTCAACCATGAGGAAGAAACCTTTCTTGCGAGCGGTTTTGTGATTCTTGAGGAAGTTCATGGCATATTTGGTGGTGGAAGGAAGGAAGTTTCCACGTCCTACCGCCATTGACTGAGTCTCAACTGAAGGAGGCAAATAACCTAGTCTCTTGGCGTTCGCGGCGGCGGGATCGGTCAGCGAATTGACAACCGTAAATTTCTCCCTTATAGCCTGCTGAGTCTCAAGAGGCATCTCAGCCATTTTCTCCATATGGCCTGCTGAGAAGAAAATAAGCTTGCTATTTGGCATATCGCTCCAAATCTCCTTTACCATGCTACGATTAGGCTGATGGGCGAAGAAACTCGCGGGAGTGGCGCCGTCCAAGTCGTCCGTCGAAATGATTCCGCTGACGATGCCGTACTTTGATAGCAGGTCGGGAATATTCTCAAGCGGCTGCTTGTTTACATCTACGCCTACCGCGTAATTGTAGGTCTTGTGGCCGGTGGCATATGCTGTGCCGGAAGCCGCTGAATCCGTGGTATAATCGCTTGCGGACTTGGTTGTCACCAAACCCAACGCCTTTAGATTCATGACCGTGAGGGCGTTGTTGTTGGTGAAATAGCCCGATGCCCATTGCGCCAAACCGGTGCCGTCTCCAATCATGAGAATGATGTTGAGAGGCTTTTTCTTTGCGCCGTCTGACTTGAAAGTCGGCGTGTAGGTGCTTTGAGCGGGTACATTCTCAATCGCTCCATTAACGAGATTCTGGGCCCATGCGCCGGTGGCGATTACCATGGTCGCAAGGGTGATGAATAATTTTTTGGTTATTAGCTTCATATGCTTTTACTTTAATATTTCAATTTTGCAGTCGGCCGGCGCCTTGATGTTTTTGTCGATGATAACCTCCCCTACGCTGTCGACTTTGATATGTCCGCTTCTGGGGTTTTTGATCGAGGTGATATGGCCCTTAATTGTGGCTTCGACGGTCGAATATTCCAATGCGAGGTTGGCGTCTTCGCCGAAGGTGCAATCCTCCAAAACGAGGTTTTCCGCATAGCAGAGAGGCTGAGATCCGGTGATATGGCAACGCACAAGTTTCAAATTGCGAGAATGCCAGCCGAGGAATTCTCCGTTAATCTGTGAGTCATATACCGTGCAGTTGTCGACCTCCCAAAAGGCATCCTTGGTGTTGAGGATCGAGTCACGAATCTCTATATTTTTGCTCCATTGGAAGGAATAATTGCCATCCAAATGCAGGTTGCGTACCTTGACATTTTCGCAATTCATGAATACATAGTCGGCTCTTTCAATGACGCAATCTTCCACATCTATGCCCCTGCAATGCCAAAATGTCTCGGATGCGCCTGGCATTTGCACCCTGCGAAGCCTAATGTCGTCCATCTCGCGGAACATCTTCGGAGCGTCCACTATCGTGTCTGTCATTTCAAGGTCTCTCGAATACCAAAGGGCCGCGCGGGCACCGACAGTGAAAAGGCAATCTTTGACCACGAAATGGTCGCAGCACCAAAGAGGATATTTTCCCTCGAAACGACATTTCTCGGCTATAATATTCGAAGTTTCCTTCAATGCCGATTCTCCAGCATGGATGACCACGTCTACCAGATGAAGGTCATGTTCGCAATATAAGGGTCTCTCTCCCCCGAATTCTTTTCCTCTAATCTCTGTCATATCAATATTTTACAATTTCTCGCCATTTTGCTTATAAAATTTTAGCTTTTATGGCTTACAAACTTACAAATAATTTCTTATCAAACCAATGATTTTTTTCTTAACCATCTACCGCTTTTCACATAAAGCAAGAACAGGATGCCTCGAACATTCAATTCGATGCACATGGCAATCCAATATCCCTTAAGTCCCAACTTCGGAGTTAGGATTAGGGCAAGGCCGATTCGCACCACCCAAGCGCTTATCAGGTTGAGGCAAGTCGGCACTTTTGTCTCGCCTGCACCCACGCATACGCCATATCCTACGATGCTTACCGCATAGAGCGTCTCGGCGAATGCCTCGATTCTAAGGACTTGCGCACCGAGTTTGACGACTTCCATATCGGGAGTCAGCAGCAGCATGATTTGCGGAGCGAAAATATACATCAAAATTCCCAAGAAGGTCATGATTACGGCTCCCGATGATATGGTCAATTTGGCGAAGCTCTTTGCCAGATCTTTTCTGCCCGCACCGAGGCTTTGACCCGTCAATGTCGTGGAGGCGTCTTGGAGGCCGAATCCAGGCATGTAGCAGAAGCTTTCGGCCGTTATGGCGAAGGAGTTCGCGGCGATGGAAATGGCTCCCAGAGGGGCGATGATGATGGTGCTCATGACATAGATGCCTCGCATGATTATGTTCTGAATCCACATCGGGCCGGTGATTCCGAATGCCGTTTTGAGGCTTTTCTTCTGTGGGATGAATGTGCCGCTCTCCCCTTTTATGCTTAGTTCCGGTGATTTTCTGAGTAGGTAATATAGGCTGGCGATTGCCGCGACTAATTCCGCCGCGCCGGTTCCCAATGCCGCTCCAGCTACTCCCATACCGCATCTGAATATGAAGATATAGTTGAAGATTACATCCATGATGCACATGGCGACGCAGACTATACTTGGGACCTTCATATTGCCGCTTGCCTGCAGCATTGAGTCTGCGGAATAGCCGAGGGCGCTGATGGGGATGAAAATCGAATATATCAGAATGTATAGGAAGGCGTCATGGATAATTTCTGGGCCGCCTCCCAACCATACGGGGAGTTTCTTGCTTATTGCTATGCAGATTAGGGCTATGAAGATGGCAAAAAGCAGGATTGAGGTAAGTCCTTGGCGCATTACCATTCTGGCCTTATGGAAG
>Ga0181612_168597_pt1 | contig 12227 bp, 7 predicted proteins | sample HoacroProtozoa21_FD_119630 | JGI IMG/M metagenome (GOLD analysis project Ga0181612, IMG submission 119630) | Hoatzin crop microbial communities from Cojedes, Venezuel. Combined Assembly of Gp0051906, Gp0051904, Gp0051908
GGTAGTGCCTGCACCTCTTCACCTTCAACAGAAAGACAAAAGGATAAGCTCAGATTAACTTTTGCAGGATTTTGTTGCAAAACGAGTGTGTAAAAAATGATTTTAAGTGACCTAGATGATGTCTTTCCATATCAGTGTTTAGCAATATCTGCCTCTGTAGACGATGTAGCTGTTAGTACTGTAAGGATCCCTTAGGACAAACTCCTGTTGTAATACATTTTCTCTGCACCAAAGCCTACATAAATGTTAAATGAAGCCACTTTAAACAAATATAGGTAGCAGAGGAAGAATAAGCCTGTTAACAGAATCAGCATTGCAGTCACTAAGTCATAATATTTTATTTATTTATTATCTCATAATATGTATAACAAAAGTAACTAGATGCTATAAAATAATACTTACAGACATAGAAGTTGAAATGACTCACCACGTCCAACCTGTCATAAAAGCTCCTCTGACTCACAGTATCCAATGAAAGAATGAAGAGAAAGTATAGTCCCCTTTCCAAACGCAAATAATATTTAGCTGAATGCCTGGCTGATCACAACAGCTGTAGCACATGATGCTTTCAAAAACACAGCCTCCAAAAGAGCCTTGCAATACCCAGGGTGTGGGCATTCAAGCTGTAAGGGAGACAGAGGAACAAAACACACGTTTTTCTAAATGTGGCCTACTGTCAGCTGCTGGACTGAACCAAGCCAAGCAACGGGAAGGGTGATGGAGAGGGCAAAGGGGAAAGGAAGAAGGTTCTCAGTACACTGAACAGCAAACATAGCATGGTATAGCATGGTAAAGGGATATGAAGCACTGCACCTTGTGCCACTTGAAAAACCAAAAAGATATCAAAAGTAGGGAGCAGGGGTATCCATGCTGCATATTGAGAGTTAAGGTAAGTTAGGTAACTGTGAGAAGAAGACCACCTGGTCAAAAATACAGGGAGAAATGTTGTCCATGTCATAACGAGGGACAGCAAAGGAATCTAACAGGACCTCCTTGGCTAATACGAAGCTGTGCTGAAAAAAAGTGGCTTTGAAGGCTCTTTGCAGAAAAACAGCAAAAACACAGCTTTTCTTCATTATTCTTAGCAAATCATCTGATTTCGCCACTTCTGGTACTTGTGATCCACGTCTCCCAAACTCAGCCTCAGCAATTTCTTTAACACTCAGAGCCTGAATAGATAGCAAGGGGGAGTGCAAAGAGAGAACAGGGTGGCCATTGAAAAGAAAATCAACATCTTCTTTCAAGTACCTCCTTCGTCGATGTCACATCTTTTTTTTCCTTTCCTTCCAAACTGAGACATGAAAACAGCATAATGCAGAGGTGCTCAGATGGCACTGCCAACCCAGTCCATAGGAAAACACGTTCCCTCCCTGACTCTGATAATTTAGCTTTGTTTTAGTTTCAATCTAATGAACATTTATGCTGTAGCCAATCTTCAATTTATACCCATCTAGTCCAAAGCACAATTATATGCTGAGCGGAAAATGCAGCTTTGACTCATAATAATAAGATTGGCACTGTGTCTGGCAGTTTTTCACACTTTGTTTTCATGCCTGCAGCCATATCAGTTGGGTAATAATTTTGCCATATCTCCTAAAAAAAGGTCAGGCTGACAGACAGAAGGGGAAGACTGGGGGAGATGTAATATTGGAGCAGGACACCTTCTGAGATACCCAACAATCTCCAGTAAAGGATGTGGGAGAGGCACTTTCTCAGAGAGGTGTCAACGTTCAAGAAAAAAACAAGACATATTTTTCACTCTGTGTTTGCTAATCCAAATTGCTGTGTCCACTCTTGATTGGAGCAGAAGTCTCCAAATCACATAGGCCCACTGATAAGTTAGACCTTTTCCAGTGCAGACCTAGTCCTGTGGTGCATTTGAGTGCCTGACAGTGGCAAGTGTGCTCAGAAGGCCATTTTCAACTACGTCATAAAAAGGAATATAGACTATTCGAGACTTTCTGGCAGCGACTCTCTGGCAGACTTTCCATTAAGAAAGGTGGTCTTGTGCTTGATTTAGAAAGTCAGGACATACCAATAGTATTCTTGGTTTTGCCTCTGACTTGCTATGAGATACCAAAGCCATCACTTAATCTCCCTCTCTCTGCTTCATTTTCTTCATCAATAAAATCAAGTGAATGATACCCAACTCTCCCAGGCAGCAGAATCTAAACTAGTCAATGTCAATTGTAAACATGCTTTGAGATTGCAGAGTGTAAGGTGCTAAAGAGTTGAAGAAGAAATAGGTCACCTAGGCATCCTTTGGAGTCCTCTCACAGTTTCAGCCTATGCAGCCGTTCATTTCCTGTCTCCGTCTTGTACAGAGTTGCCACTGCTAAGTAATGTACCAAAACAGCTCCTGGTGAAGAAATCTGTTGAGCACAGTGGTCCTCATTCTGTCTGGAAGGTGGCTATGAACAGATGGATTTCTCATGTTTGGCTTAATACCAGTACCTAGTGCATTTTCACCTGCTTAGCGTGCTGGGAAGTTAGCTCATCATTTGTGTAACTTTCTGTATTTCTTTATTTTTTCAACAATGGGAAAGAGTCCTTACCAGGCCTCTTTGGGGGAATTTCGTGCACAGTTGGTGGTGCCCAGAAGGGAGAAGCAGATGCTGTTGAGATATTCATGATGTCCAAAATAGAAAGCAATTTATATGGACAATTAAGAAGAGCCACACGGGACTTTGGTGGTTGGAAGCTACAAGTCTGTAAGCAGGCAATTTCTAGAACTTAAAAAAATAAAAAAAATTTAATTCACCTGAGGCCATGCAAGAGAAGAAAAGCTATATAGAGAGAACAATTCCCAAGTTCATACGTGAGGGCATTAAGCTCCTGATTTGCAGTGGAAATGCAATATGTAACGTCCTGTCATCAACGGGATTTAGAGGACAGAGAAAGCTGTCATCACAGAACAAGTATGAAATTGTCACAAAGAGTGAAGACAAAGCAAGCCAGAGTCTATCAAAAATATTAAAGGAGGATCTCTAAAAGTCTGTCTGTCCTGACCCTCATCTGCCAGTTATGCCTACTCTTCTCTGATTCTCTGTGCCCTTGCTCCTCCGGAGTGTTTTCTCTCCTCATTCATGACATTACGTAGGAAAAAGACCTGATGAAGGGACAGAAATATGGTGGAATGGGTTATATGCCTGGCATTTATGTCCTTGTCATTGTTTTTGCTCTTCTGGCTGTGGGCAGCCAGATAATGTCAGAATTTTCTGTTGACCTGACATTTTTCCTGCTGCTTCATCAATTAAGGGATTTTCAGTTTCAGGCACAAAGGAGTTAAATCAATTTGTTTCAGAATAGCCCTAAGAAATCACTGAACTCTTTAAAAAGTCTCTGGAGAGGTGGTTGTGGTAGCCTCAGGGATGTGCAAGCTGAAGGCTCAGCAGCTACATTGACATTCGAAGACATAAACATTTCAGAGAAGGGACAGAAATTATGTGATTTTGTCCCTTCTCTAGTTGACTACAGAGCTTAGTGCACTGCCTTCACTTGCCTTTTCCCTAGACATTGCTTTGGGCTATCTTATTATGTTCAAAGTCCCTCTGAGAATATGCTGCCTCTCAGCAATACAAAGAGCCAGAGGACGTTTCTCACTCAGGTCTCCACAGCCAGAGTTGGCACAGACTGTGCAGAAGCACTGAGAAATCATGCATCGACTCACTCATCGTTTATTTGCACATGTGAAGTTGGGCCAGCTCAAAAATCCCCTTACGTATCATCACCCTGCAGGATGGTTCTTCAGCTGCTGAATTGAACTCTTTCAGCTGAGTAGCTCCAAGGCTTCTGCTGCATGCAGTGTGGGATCTTGCAGGGCATTTCTCCTCTTTTTGCTTGATCGAAGCCAGATAAAAACTCTGGCTTTTCTGAAGCAGCCAATCTCTCACAAGACTGAAGCTATCATTTGAGAAGAAAGAAGGGATGGACTGGTGAAACTAGATATAGGACACACCTTACTTCAGGTACTGCTGAAGCCTGTATTTTCCCTGCCTTTTTCATTCAGATTTCTATGGTGAAAGGAAGTATTATCCATCAAGAAACGAAGCCTCTACTTTGTTTCATCGCTTACTCATCTACCTTCACCATCTCTTGTAGCCTAGATTCCCATCAGAAAGCTATTCTGCATTTTCATGTCCTTTTCCTGGCTGTTATGCTGCTAGATCTCGGCATTGTCTGAGCTGAAGTGCTTTTTTCTATTTTTTCCTTTTCCCTCTTGTCGAAATAGTATGTGTCCCACTCGTTCTTTCTTCAGTACTGTTTCTGACACAACATATACAAACCCAAATCTACCCAAAGTAGATTTCTGTGTTTTACGATATCTTTAATTTCTTGCTATACGATGTGTTTTGTCATTCTGAATGAGAAACAGAAACAGAAGTTTCGTTGAACCCTGTTCATTACAGGAAAAACATCTGGTGTCTAAAAACTAAAAACTTCCCATGGAATCTAATAGAAAGATTTTTGTGGAATAATTCAGAACTGGTTCTACTGATAAGGTCTTATAATGGGATACCAAGATAGACAGCAGGTCCTTTGGATACTGCTTGCATTGTTGCTCTCCAGAAAAGGCACTACAGAGGAAGGACTTATTCTCTAAAATAAAAGGCTAGCATGGAAAAGCAGAGTTCATGGACGCCATCAGAAGCCTAGTATATCTAAGCTCACAGATCCACCACCTCGGCGGGCGTGGGAGATGAGTAAATATGCTACCAGCCTGCTGCTACTGAGCAGAACTTCTTGGCATAAGAACATCAAGAAGTAGATCCAGAATCTTCTCTGTCTGAAGCTTGTAATTAGCCAGGACACATGAACAAAGATTACTTCTTGTTTCCCCATTTCAGAACTGCCAAGACAGACGTGAAGGTCAAAGGAATGATGTGGCAGTGGTGTGGCATGCCTCCACTCAGTGTGCACACATTAAAAAGCTTATTCCATAGGGATGGCAAAAAAAGGAAATGAAAGTTATGTCTTTTTTCTTTCTACCGGGTGCCAGGAGATATGTTTTAGAAGCAACTGAGACAACTCTCTCTAGAGAAAGGGACTGACAGGCAGAAGGAGGGATGTAGGAACAGTTGGACAAGACAAGACTAATCTGCTGAGAATGGGCAAAGAAATCAAAAGAGGAAGGTCAAAAATGCAGGAAAAGAAGAAAGAGGAGAAAGAATAAAAGCAGAAGGAAATACCCCAAACAATTCAAAGGTAGTGGCAAAAATAAAGAGGAGGGAAAATATTCACTGAACAGGCATAGAAAAGAAGGCAACCATATAGGTTATCGATTCCAGCCCCCAGATACTACAGACAGCAATGGAATAGACGATAAACATCCATAACCTGTGTTTCAATCCCCGTTCCAATTCTAAGTCAGAAAACATTGCAACCTTATAACACTTGATGCAAAATAGCAAATGCTGCAGTGACTATAACATGTCCATCCAAGAAAACAGGATGGATGACAGGTCTTGGGAACATCTTAAACTCATGCAATTGCATGCAGGTGGATACACTCAGAGCAGATCATGCTCCAAATGGCTATAGAGGAAGACCAGATGAGCAATCGCTCTAAACAATCCTTGCTCTTGAGTCTGGAAGAAAATTCTTTCCTGATCCCACATCCAATCAATGCTTTTAATTCAAGACACATTAGTCAGGCAGTACCACTAGGAGCACCAGCATAACCCACCTACTATTCTGTCTTTAGCCTTGGCCAGTTTCTTGTTTGGGTAATTTAATGCTTCAAAGGAAGATCAATTTGCCCTCTCCCCACTCCTCGTTCCTCCCACCCTTACATACACATCCAAGAGAATAAAGGACTAGGAAATGAAGGGACTTCCTTCTTTACCCCAACAGTGGTCAGTGGGAGCTCTGAAGCATGAAATTAATTAATTAAAATATAAATGCAGTGTAATTTCTTCTATGAGCTCAGCAAGCTCTACTTTTTAATTATTTAAGTTCCTTGCCCTTGTTATCCTGTATGGAAGGCCAGAACTTCATTTCTTTGAAGTTTAGAAACCTTCTTGTAATTTCCAAGCTAATTTGTACGCATCTGATCTTTTAGCACTGCTTCTCTTCAGCTGCAACAATTCTCCATCCTGGTATTTACAAAGAGTGTATTTATAAAGAAAAATTGTACTTCTCTTCTTTCTTTTGCTAGTCTACCAAGCCTCCCACATGCACTTTTTAAAGGTCTGCCACTTCCCCATATCGTTCTCACAATTCTTTACTATACACCACTTTCCCTTTTTTAATCAGAAGTGACCCAAATTGGCCACAATATTTTAAGCTAGGAGTCCTCAGTCCCTCATATCAGTGTACTACTAAGATACTCCCCTTTCTGAAAATACCCTTGCCTCACACATCCCAGAATTGCATTAATCTTTTCCAAGGCAATGTCATCTTCCAGCAAAAAAGGCAAAGAAAATGTGAAGCAGAAAAGGGAGATGCTGAACAGAAAAAATGAAAGCATCCTGAGGAACAAGAGACGATTCTGGAGGGAGAAAAAAACCCTGACTGCCCTGCAAACGTGAAGACATAATCAGCTTTGTAGAAAAGGTAATTCAAAGGAATAATAGAAAGTCAGAAAGATGAAGCAAGGCGCATCTGTACAAAATCACAGTGCGCTAGCTTTGCACGACCTCTCAGCCTCATGCCAAGTCTCTGACACTGCTTGCTAATGTCAGCATTTTGGCAAAAGCAGGGCTGACAGTGTCACTGGTGAGGGGGGGGAGACTCTGAGTACAAGGAAGGCAGGGCGAGTCAATTTGTCTCATGAGTCCTGAACAGGCCCTTTGCAGCAGAGCTCGTAAATTGTCTCTCCAGGGTGCAGTGCTTTTCGCCTAGCAGTTTAAGAATTAGCACTCCCTGCATGCTTGTGTGTGCATGTGTGTGTTTTATGTGTGTGTTTTGCGTGTATGTGTGTGTATGTGTTTGACATACAAAACCTACAGAGTCTGTCTTGAACCTTACAATTTTAAGGCTAATATTTTTTAATAAAAATATTTCACTGTCCATAGACATGCAAATATTGTCCTTTAACCTGTAGAAGAACATGATGGAAGACCGCAAACTGCTTTAGGAATATTAATGAAAAGTTACAATAATCCCCAGGCAGTCTATGCTTATGTATCTTCTGTGTATACCACAAGGAATCAAACTCCTACACTAAGTCACCTCACACCTTCCGTTGCGAAATGTGATTATGCCTTTATTCAGTTATTATTTTGAAGAAAAACTTCAACAGTCAATAATATTGCAGAACTTTATAACAGAAAACAGAAGAGAGAGAAAGCTCCGTATTTGCTGTTATACAGTAAAGCTGATAGGATTTGCCTTGTCAAAAGATAGATAAATAAATAAAACTCAACAAATTTTCTCACGGGTGCTTTGTATATCAGCACCTTTGTTTCTGCCAGTGCAGAAGGAAACTCAACTTGCAGCAGACATGTGATATGTCAATTCATTTCTATTGTATTGGCAAGAAGCAACACATGCAAGACAGATTTATCAAGCTATCTGAAATTCTAAGAGCCAAGAATTCTTCTTCCAGCCCTCTCCTCTCCTCTCCTCTCCTCTCCTCTCCTCTCCTCTCTCCATTTTCCTCCATACACATACATGCACAAATAAAGGCAAATCTGCCACTCCTGCAAGCATAACACTGTGAAGTTCTTCAGTTTTATTGTGGGTGTTTGTCATAAGGCATCCTTATCTGTTATCTGCTTATAGAGGAGGCTTTGGTATGTTATTTCAGAGTAATAGCCAAGAGTGAGTTAAATTGCATTAACCTTTAAAGCTGGCATTAATGGGTAATCGTGTCAGGAGACTATATTACTGTACAATTTCCTTTTCCTATTCTTATGCTGGCTCTGTGTTTAGAGTATTTTTTTGCTGTTAGTGCCAGCCTTACGTCACAGACTTTGAGCTCTAGCGAAACACTCTGCTGGAAGAAATGTAGGACTGACTTTCCCTTCCTGCCGCCAGACAACATGAGAGAAGGCAGGTTCTTATGACTGAGGCTGTGCATCTTGTCCTTTGGCACAATCAACAGGTGATTTGGTATATGTGCCCCACCCATGTTTTTCACCTGAAATAAGGGGACCTCAGGGCAAGACTGCACTCAGAGCCTGAAGCTAGTAGCTTAGCACTTGCTGTTGGATGTATCTGTGCAGCAAAGAAGAGACAAGTCCCACCATTGCTGCAGAAGGTTGTCCGCAGATCTTTGGGAAAGAGACCTGAGAACTGAGATTTTCAGATGTGGGGACTAAAACATATGAGCCGTGCTATGTTTTCTGTTGCTCTGACAGGGAAGACTTCTGCAAGGTACTTCAAGTGTGCAAGCCCAATTTAACAGCAGCTTTCATGAACAGGGACAGCTGGAGCTACTCCAGATCTATTATGGTGTAAATGCAACTGGAACGTGGCCTACCACTTATCAGATAGTCTTTTCTATGTATTAATTATACACGTAAAAGTCCTGTATTTAGGAATAATCGCAATAATTTATCACTTTCAGAGAACTGTAATTGCAAACACAACATAACCATTTGTCAGCTGTTTCAAATGGAAAGGAGTAGGCTGAGAGAAGGCAGCAGCCTCTTTGATCACATGTTGATTGGGAAGCCTCTTCATTACAGGTTTGGTTTGAGGACCCTCCTCCCCCTCATAACTCTTCAAGCCTTCTTCACAAGCTGTTTATCCAAAGAATATCTGAGCTTGACTCACCTCCCATCAAAGTGCCTGCTGAGCTTTGGAGTGAGAGCTAGCAAGACTACGCTGTGAAAGGACACAACATCACCACATAGCTGAGTCCACATTTCTGAAAACATACCACTGACAAAAACTGCAGTGATGTTCATATCTTTCACAAATTGGGAACCATCAGATTTGGCATTTGGTAAGCCTAGCTTACCAAAGAGACATTTCTTCTGCAAAGGGGAAGAGGTCCAGAGTCAGTTGTAATAATTCCCAGAGAAAGTCCTGGTAAGAGCAGACATGCCTACTCCCTAGATATCTACATATGGGACATGCCTTGGGTGATGCAGTAGAGGTGTATGTTACTTGGCTGCCACAGGGATGAGTACAACAGAGGAGCCTAAACAGAAGAGAATATGTTTTGTTTTGAAGCACTGTTGCAATAAAGGTGCATGTTAAATACAGAGCTGCTGGAGTTTCTTGCCAAAAGCTAACATTAATTGTTTAAATTAACAATGCAATTAACATGCAACTAAAATAAATACTTACATTTCTTTTCCTTGTTTCTTAAAAGAAAGCCATAACTGATTGCTTCACGAGCCTCCCCTCGGAGCACACGTGCTGTGCTGCCCTTTGCACGGTACCGCACAGCCTCTTCTCCCCAGCTGATCTGCGAGGCTTGGCAGTGCTGGCTGGGGAGGCTTCCAGGCCTTCAGGTGCACGGAGCTTTGTGCTCTCTCATCAGCCTTTTTCCTTGTCACCAGAGTTATGCTCAGTGGCGTCTTTTTTGCCATCTCCCCAAAGAGATCTGTCGCAGCCCCTGTCTAGGTAACCATGTTCCCTCCTTCTAGCTGTAGGGATTTACCATTGTAGTGCAATTCGGCTTATGGTATCAACAAGAATGGGAGCTTGCACATTGTTTAGGACTGGTCTGGGACTGCGAAGCTCTGGGCAGCTTCCTAGGTGGTGAAATGCATGGCATCTACAGTCTGCCCCGTTTTTGCCTGACACTATCAGCACACAGCCCTAAAAGAGTCTATCAAGAGCCCTTACCTGTTTTATTTCAAACAATAGAGATTCACCCTATTAGTTCCAGAGGTGCCAGTTACAAACCCCAGGGTGTCAGACAGAAATAGGCACACATGGACTTGGACAGCTGTAAGCTACTGCACTGAGAGGAACGACTCTGGGCCTGCAGCTCTACAGAGGGCTTTGAAACAACATGTTGCACTCAGAGCAGCAATAAGCATCTCTCTCTCCCCAAGGAAAATAAAGGAAAAAAATGACAATCGTTGGTAGAAATGGTGTTGATTTTTCTTAATGACAAATGAAATGAAAATTTGGATAAGAATGATGGATGTCGCCAGTCAGAGTTCTTCTTGTTACAGCAGTCGGTGCTTCTTTATGTACCCATCTCATGAAAGTGTCAGAGATATTTAAGAAGGAAAAAAAAAAAGAAATATGCTAAAATTAAAATGGAGAAGAAAAAGTCATTTCACACATTTAATGGCATAATGAAGTCTTTTTAATGTAATTTTCTTTACTCTTCCGATTACATATTCACAAAAAGGATCTTCACTTCCATCTTTATTAGGCACTGTGTTTGTCATCATTATGGGTTAAGTATTTTCATAAACATTTGATGAATATTAACCTTTTAAAATAAAAAATAACAGTTTATTCTCACTGCAATGCCTGCTGCACATAGAGATATTAATACTAGAGCAAGTCACACGAAATTACACACTGCTGCAGCCCCATCCCCGTGTGCAAGGAAGCAGTGCAGAGGCGGGGAGAGACTTTCAACCTAGGAAACATGCAGAAGGCCTTCCAAAACTGAATTCTAGCTAGCCATATACCCAGGGCTGACAGTGATCACTTAAGACCACAGAATCCCCCTATCAGAGACTTGGTGTTCCCGAGTCCTTTCTACAGGTCACAAAAGAACAGGCTGTTTCTTTGCTCCTTTCCCAACATGACTGCATTTTTCTCTTCCCTGTGCTTGCAAGCGGCTAATCCAGCCCAGGCTTAAGTATAACGTCCTGGTTAATTTATCTGTTGTATTTATCTGGTGCAAATGTCCTAACAAACACATTTTTAAACATGGTCTGGTCTCTACAGCAGGGGAACGACTTCCTACAACAAACAGTTCCAGAGCCAAGCGCCGCAGGAAAAGGAGGAGGAATGAACACCACAAAAGAAGATCCACCAAAGAAAGGTTGACTGGAGTTGGGTAAAGACATTACCTGGTTAATCTGTTTGTAAGTAGAGCAGAAAAATGCAGACATAATGGTTTGGGTCAATAAGAGCACTAGTTATAATGAAATTATAACTATATATAACTAAAATATATATTAAAAAGATATATAACTATAACAAAATTATAACTATACTTCATTTTGATCCTTTATTTTTATTAAGAAAGTTTTATTTCTGAATGACTCATTTTTAAAAAAGGGAAACAATCGTGTACTGCTTAAACATTGTCTAACCTCTCTCCTCCATCCCAGTTCTCTTTCGTTTGCACTTTTCTCCACTTCCCTTCCCCTAATCAACAAAATAAAAACATCAGTGATGACATCCTAATTTCCAGGAAACACATGAAAGTTCATTTCTGACAGAAGGTAACAAAAATACCTGACCTGTTTCTCATCAGAGGGCACCCATCTTCCTTTGCTTACCCAGAGGAAACAGGAGGCAGCTGGTACCCTGGGGGCTTCCCCACCTGCAAAACATTTTTTAGACAGCAAGCATTGACTCACTCTTCCCCATGAGTTCCCGTGCCAGTGCCAACTTGCCCCAAAGCCAGAAAGCACAGGGTATTTTAAGGAGCGAGCAATATGCAAAAGGTGAGAGGAAAAGGTCCACCTGGGGATCTTACAGTGCCTCTCCCCACCTCCCCATAGTGCAGAGCAATATCACCACTGCTGTCAAATGTTATTAGAAGGGCCGGTGTGGGAAAGATCAGAGAGTTACTCTTTGTTGCCTTCCCAGACATAAACTGGGTCACTTTAATTAAATCCTGTAGGTAGGGGATCCAGAGCAGAAGCCTAAAAGAGCCTAAAGGCCCGATTCAAAATATCCTGACTCTGCCCTGACTGGAGAGGGTTAACAGAAGAACTACTGGTGGATGTTTAATTAGGATTTGAGCGATGGGGATTGAGCATTAGGCTGGGGTTTGTTTAGGGCTCATGTGTGCTCAAGTGCCGAGGTAATTTCACATTGTGCTTTGCTGCGTCCTTCGCCAGCTCAGCCATCATGCCTTGCAGGAGCTGGAGTAAAAGCTCCACCTGGAGACAGCAGGAGCCTGCCTGCTACCCCGGCTGCTCGCAGCCGATGCTCCTGGCGAGGATTTGCTGGGAGAGCAGGGGGGCCGGGAGTGCTCGTCCCCGGAATTAGCTCCTAGCTTGCTCCCGGCGTGCATCCCTGGCTCTTGGCTTCCTCCCAGCACTCAGTGCCTCCGATTCACCAGTCGCGCAGGGAGCCGGGAACGTGCTGTGTGGGAACAGTGAGCAATTTCAGGTCTGCAGCACAGA
>Ga0181612_183040_pt1 | contig 12227 bp, 6 predicted proteins | sample HoacroProtozoa21_FD_119630 | JGI IMG/M metagenome (GOLD analysis project Ga0181612, IMG submission 119630) | Hoatzin crop microbial communities from Cojedes, Venezuel. Combined Assembly of Gp0051906, Gp0051904, Gp0051908
GACTCTTAAGTCAGAAACAGAGTCAAGGCTGTGAAAAGTTCCACAACTATATGGGGATTACCCCTATACTTAAAATTAGGCACAAGCTTAAATTCATTCTGAATCAAAGTCTGAATGTTGGCCCTTTCTGAGACTGCCAGAATTGGTCCCATCTGTGACTAAATAAAGTAGGGATCCATCCATTAGCAAAGTTTAATACTTAATGTGGTTTAAATTTTACAGCACATATGCTCAACGTGTTTGACAAAGTATGCACTCAAGACCTACGTAAGCTCTGCTCTCTAAGTATCTTTCCAGATATCAAATGCATTTTTTTATCATCTTCATGGAACTGAATAGCAGAAGGAGATGGAAACGTCAATCCCTTACCATGTTGCGTAAGAAGCAGAGGATATGGTGAAGAATCTGTCCAGATGCTGATTCTGAACTTTGATTCACCAAGGATATGGTCTGGGAAGTTTGTTGCGACACTCCAGATTTTCCCAGTGTTTGTCTTCAAGTCAAAAGCGGGATAGGCATTTCTTATTCTGAAAAGGATTTATAATGAAATTATGTCTTAATAGGTATGCATTTCACCTCTCTCATAGGAAAAAAAGAAAAATTATAGATGATACCTATAATGATAGTACATAGAGAGCTGCTAGGACTAAAGTTTTGTGCAAAACATAGGGGAAAATGGTAGCAACACCAACTTTGGTTTCATGCATTAGGGAGATAACTACATATCAGACAGTGGACATATAACTACATCTTTCACTTAATAGGAAAACCATCAGTAAAATCTTCATGAACTTCACAGAATGACTGCTGAACTTGACCTCAGTGAAGCCAAAAGGAGTTTAAACACAGACTCCCGTGTACACTGAGCACAGTAGAAACGAGGGTGCTTAAACATGTGCTTGAACAACAGAGTTTTAACATAAAACTAACAAAGAGCACGTGCAGAGACAGCTGCAACTAGGACAGCTGGTCAAAATGAATACAGGAACATGCTTTCTACGCTAAACCTTAAGAAGTCCCTCTTTTCACAGTGATCTAGAAACCAATCTGAAATCCTCATTACTAAAACCCTGGGTATTTATGAAAATGTCTGCAGAGAGCAAGAACTGTTACAGTCACTGAGTCTCTCTGATATACTATTACCTATAAAACATATTGCCCCTCCTCTTTCCAATCACCAAAGACTTGCAGAAACTAATTCCTCCGGAGGTACCATTTCCTAATGAACACCGGTCACAGGTATTATGCCTGTCAGCTGAGATTAAACTTGCTTTTTAAGCAAATACACTTTGCAGCTCCAGGTAAGGCTACATACTGCACAAGCTGAAGCTTTACATTTCACTAATTGGCCTGCGTATTCTAGTAGCTAAACTCCAACATCCTGTACTAAGCATACTGCAGTCTATTTTGTTTGTTGGTTCAAGAAGCATTTTGTAGCTCCTGAGTTGGCAGCGCTCTATACCATCTCTGATTACAGTGCATTTTGAGCCACAGTTCTTTCTAATAAAGTTCTTCATTACTATGTTACCTCCTGCCTCAGGGCTGCTGCCCAAGTCTCTTAAACAGCAGTATGAGCTACTCTTTATGCCGTTTATTTCTATAGCATAAGCAGGAAAAAAAGCCTAGGCTTCCAAAATTGATAATCCAACGAAGCAGCCCACTTCTTATAATGAAAAGCCAGGGGGCATGACGTTTCAGTGGGGTAGGAGGAAATGAAGTTTGTACCTCCAGTACAAGACAGATTTATACTCATAAGAAAAATCATTATACTCAGAGGCTGCTTTGGTGACCTATGTAGCTGATGTCAGTCTATTTTCTTTGCAAGCAAGGTAGACATAAAGCTTTCCCCTATCACCAAACTCACTTTTGTAACCTGCTTCTGTAAGCAGGCCAAGGACTGAGTAAGACTGCAAACTCCACTGCCCTTTCTCCAGCATCAAATTAATGGGCTATGTACACACACGGCACAACTCACCACCTCAACTTACCAGCAGTCACTTCAAAATTAAGTAAACCTCATCTCCTTCCCTGTCCCCAGACTATCTGTATTTTAGGATAATGAAGGAATAGAAATTTGCTTTTTATGCTTTTCATATGAAAACACATTCAGTTCCAGAAAGCATTGCTCATTTATGGCCATCTATTGTTTTCACGTGATTAAAGGGCTTCTGGCCTGAGTGGGTGGCAAAGCACGCCCATCGAAAAATTTTGAAAGGTTAGGTCTCCCAAGGCATAAGTGAAGTACTATACAAGTATTACATGAAGAACATCTTGTGCTACTTGCTCTCTGTGCTGCAACAACTCAGCATATGCAGAAAGTACTAACATTTACAGGGATTTGCTACTTCACAGCATTTCATAATGCTATGTATTTCTCTGCAGAGCAGACCACAACCCTGAAGTCAGTAGGAGGTGGAGGAACTCTGCATTTTGCAGCACTGAAGCCTGAGACTATCAGCTTGGTACCTTCTGTTGTCAAACTTGAGTTAGAATGTATTCTGAAGCCACCCATGGATCAATGTTTGCTACAGCTACGTCCATAATTATAGAAGTAACCTGATAAATGGATTCTGAAAACTGCTTTACAGTTGTGTAGAATGAAATGTTTCAATTACAGATTGATACCTGTACAAAATATTACCTAGAGGAAACCATGATGGGTTTCTAATTGAGCTGCATGCTGGATGTGCAAGTCTGCATGACACAGTTTGAATTATACGTCCTACCTCTGATGTACAAAACTGCCAGTTACTGAGAGTCTCTGGAGACTGGAAGGATGCTCATTTGGCAAGACCGAATATGTTAGTTATTCACAAATTTATGACATTTTTCAGTCTTTTGTCTGCTGTGACATTTTGTCCTAAGAATGCTTTCCCATTTATCTGACAGAAGAAAAGCAGAGGTTGTTCTGTTCCTTTTAAGAGCATTTGCTAGTGATGCACACTAAACAAGTTGCTGCAAAACAGGAATGGCTTAATTCTATTAATCTTTTTAGCACCGTAAATACACTCATTTATTCACAAAAAGATCAACAAAAAGCTTTTCCTATAATTAAAGTGCAAAATTACATATAGCATGTTTGAACAAAAAAAATCTGAATAGCTGAGAGAAAAGCCTGTCATGTGAAATACGTCTTCACGCATCCAATGTTAGTAGAATTGTGTTGGGGTTCACACTGATCAAATGTGGAAAAAAAGAAAACTGAGACACATGTGAATGAGTTTGTTTTGAAGCTGACCATCCACCTCGTATGAATATGTAATAGATTCACTATTTTCAGGGCAAGGGCAACATCAAATTAGATTTTTTTTTTAATTTTTTGTAAGAGAAGCAGGCTGGGCTGACCTTGAATACAGTCAATTCATTAAAGTCTAACTAAAAAAAAAGCAGCATTCCATTTTCCAACTACTTTTCTGGGGGAAAAAGCATGCATTTGTGCTAACAACTTGATAGTGCGATCAGTGAATATCTACAAAGCAAAATGAACCTGCACAGATGGTCTAAAAAACTTGTATTTCTTAGTGTTCTTGGATTTCAACAGTTTCTTTTTCCAAAGAAGATTAAGTAAAAAAAATAAGTTCTATCCCATTAAGCCATGATATTAACTGTAACGGTAAACAATAACTAAAGGAGGTTTTGTCGTTTGCCAAGTCTCACTTTTCATCGTGACAGTACGTAGTAATTCTGTTCTCAGTCAGCCAGCTCCTCCAATTCTTTTTTCCTGCTCTGAGCTACACAGGCACTAATATTGTCCAGGACTATCGCAGAAAACTAATCTTCAGTCTCATGCACTATAAACCATCAACACTGAAGAGTTAAATGTACTTATCACTGATAAAGGACACAGATAAGGGAGAATATTTTTGTAATTAACATTCCTTTGTGGATTTTAAACTTCAAACCACAATTAGGAGCGTTTCCATATTCAAATAGCTACTGCAATTATGGCACTGTTCAGGAATGCAGGGATAATCAATCCACCTAATATAAATATGTGAAATATGTAAGTGAAATGTCATAGTTGACTGAATAAAGTTTGTTTCATTACTTACCTCTCCACTGCACTGCAAAAAGCAACTGTGTTTTCATTACTTCCTTGATTTGCTTCAACCAGCTGGATAGACCAACCTGTAGCCTAAAAACACCAAAATAACACCAGAAGAAACAGAGCTCAGTTATTTAGATAACAGAAGCAGAAGGAGCATAAGGCTAACCTTGCATTTGGTTCCATGAGAATTCACTTTCAGATCTTACCTTCCATCCCCTGACTTAACAGAGCTCCAAATAAGCACAAATAATCCCATTCTGACTGCACTTTCAATGCTTTCAAAGAAAAAACACAAAGTCACAAAGCATCAGCTACCCTGGGTTTAACAACTATTTTTTTCCCCTCCATGCAGAACATTAGGAATTCCAGACAAAGCTTTCAAAATTCACCCAGTGACAGAGCACAGATAACTAAATGCCGAAGACTTGCTTAGTTTACAAAAGGGAGAGCGGACAAAATGAAGCTTATGTTGCAGTGAGTTTTAATTCTTCTTTTCTCTCTTTCTGCCCTGGAAAGCAGCTCATGATCCCTTCAAACTCCATAAACCTGCCAGGTAAGTCCCCAAGACAGATAATAGGAAGCCAGCGTATTCTGTCGAACATGAAAAATCCCCAGATTCTTTCTCTAAACTTGGAGAGCACAGGTCTGAGCCACTATTTTGTGTCAAAGCACCTCCTTGTTTGTTTGCCATAGTACCCTTCAGCCAGAACATTACCACCAGGAAAGAACTCACTACTACTAAATCTGCAAGCCCATTCTACTGTTGTACATAGAGACATGTGCAAGGCTCGACTGAGACACCAAATCTTAAACTCCTTCAGAAAGAGAAGCAACTTATGACATGTCCCAGAAGAGATATGGCGAAAGGTTTATTTTATCATTTTAATAATAATTTATATACAAGAACATAAATTTATAAAAAATTAGTAATAAATAATAAGCCAATTTTAAGATTTTTTTTTTCCTGGACAAGGAAGTACAATATGCATGAAAAGATGCAAACTGGGAAATTTTAGCTACAGTTTCAAAGATGGGATGAGTATAAAAGCTGAAAGATCTGTTGGAAGCTGGCTAGTGGGGAGATCACAATGGCAGAACTGAAAGCTTAGAAATTACAAACCTTTTATATATACCATCAGTCTTGGGTCTCATTGTATGTGGCACTTCTATTAACCACAATAGGACAAGCATTAGGACAGTGCTTATGAAATTTAAAGACAATATGGGAGCACCATCAATAGAGGGAAAAATTGAAATGTCTGGTAGGAAAAATAATGGGTAACTCTGAGGGCTGAAATAAGAGAGCAAAATCAAATTTAGCAATATAAATTAGTAGTCCATCACCCCAATTCTAAAGACTGCTAAAAAAGCTCCTTCAAATGTCACTGAAAACATAGCATCTCCATGGGTTCATTTTTTTCCACCTTGTTTAGACACCTACCTTACAATTTACCCTAGCAGACAGTAATAACAACTTCTGCTGGAGGATCACTAGCTAGAAATCATGAACAATTTGGTAACAGTAATGGCCTCCCAAAATTATGTAGTCCTAAAAACCCCACAACACAAACAAAAAACCAACAAAAAAACCCATTCCTGATCACTCTTTCATCAGGTAGGCAGTTTTACAAAAAGAAGTATTGACAAGGCTCTAGGAAGCTTGTATCTGGGATGCTATGTGCTCCTGCGTTCCAGGTAGAGGAATTCAAGCCGAAACAAGCTCACAGACAGTGCTGTGGTTTGCGGGTGAGCTCTACAGCCGAGAGCAGGAGCACAGCTCACAAAGCACCCCAGATAAGTAAAGCTACAGCAATTGTTGCAGCAAGGGTGCAAAGGGAGCCCAGAACCTGCACTGAAGGCTACGCAGCGGTGGTGGTGACATGCCACAAGGTGCAATCGTCATCATGGGGTGCCGAAACCACCCCTGTGGACAGCAGAGACTTTGACCCACACAGAGATCCAGAGGCAGGACGCTTCAGCCCAGGTCTCTGGCTGCAGGGCTTGTCTGGTGCCTCTCCCTGGGGCTGGGGACGGCAGTGGCCTCGCTGGTGGGAGCTCTGGCTGCGGTGCCGAGCTCCTGGTGAAGGAGCTGCAGGAGGAGGTGAGCAGGAAGAAGGAGGAACAGGAGATTGACAGGAACTCTACAGAGCTAAGGATCATCCAAGCCCTGTGCTGAAAGGAGGGACAACTTCAGACTAGCCTACAGGAGCAGTGGTTGGAGACTCCCACAGGAGGGAAGGCTGGTAATTTGCTGCTTGCAGCAACACAAACAGGCTCCTTTTCCACCTGCAGTTCTATCATTACAGAGTAGGTACAGTGACCTGGAAAGAAATCCATGGAAAAAAAGAGATACTGGATAATTGAAAAGCTAAGAAAATCAGGCCACATGTAAGAAAAGGTGAGGCTGGGACATGATATTGAGTAGGACTTCAGATATCAAAAGAGCAAAAACGCACTTGGGAACTGAGGAAGGAGGAACAGAGAGGAATTAAGCAACGAGAAGGGCAAGGTTGGAAAGCGTGACTGACCACGAGAACGCAGATATGGATCCTCAAGTTCATGGCTTGAAGAAGAATATGACTAAACAATTACTAAAGGATGGCAAAAAGGAGTTTGACTGTTAAAGCAGGAATCCAGACCCTCTCCTGCAGGAGACAGGGGTAACAGAGGAGCCCTCTGACTCTCTGCACCTTCACTGGCAGCATTTCCGAGTGAATCCTAATGGCAAACATGCATCCTGTGTAGACTAGCAATAGTCTACATAGAGAGAATTAATATACCATTGCTAACTAACTCAAATTAGTTCTGGTGGCAGATGTGTATGTAGGAGATAGATAGTTCCAACTCCACTGGGGAATCCTATGGATGAGAGATTTAGTTTTGTTATCTCTTTTCAGATGTCCAGAAAACTTTATTCCTTCCTATTGCATATAAAGGTAAGATATTAATTACATGCTCACACATTATTTTTGTATCTGTGAAAAACAGGACTCCAGTCTCCACTCATTGTAAATATCTGAGTGTGTGCAGTGAATGAGACAGAGAAGCGCGTATGGAGACAACCGGTAATGACAGGGAAACAGTAACAGAGTGCATCCCCGGACACCTGGAATCTATCTTTTCCCATGTGCAGATTTCTCACATCATGCTAATCAAGTCACCTGAACCATCCTTCCCCATTATGAACTCTAATTGTGTATTTCTCATTTCTGGAGCACCCAAACTGAAATAATGATGCTCGGTCTGATGATTTGGCTTGGGTGAAGAAGTGAGTCTTGCTGGTTATTCTGACAACATTAGAGCCTAAATATCGTAGATGGAGCAGCCAAACCTACTGGATACTTTTTAGGCTGTATTTCAGTTTTCTTTCTAATACGGAGAAAATAAAATCCCTTTTTAGAGGGATGTTATAAAGCCAGATGTTAAAAAAAAGGTGAAGAAACTTAGTGATGACAAGACCAGAGAAAATGAATGTTTCCTTTATTACACTGGACATATTTGATTAGGATGCATTAAATAAAGCCTAGGGCCATACAACTGCATCCAACAGCTAAGGATCAGAATGACAGTATGATTTCAGCAATGTGAATATTTGATCTTGCATAGCTATGACCTATCTTAGCGCTAGTCTCCATGTTTCAGCATCCTTTCCATTTCACTCTGTTTGCAGTCCTGGTTCTCATCTCCTACTACTCAGATACATCATTTACTCCTCCCAGACCTCACCAATCCAATCTGTGCTCGCTCTCTTTCTTTTGCTGTGGTGCTCCACTTTTCTAATCGTTCTGACAGTCTTACTCGGCATCAGCTCTGTCACCCTGCAGCCCTTATCTTTTCCAAAACACCCAGCCCAGTAGCAATTAGTTACTTCTTCACAGTTTTTTTTACCCTTCTCTCTCTCAACTTTCTTTCACTCTTATTTTCCCTTTCTTACCATCTTAAGGTTCAGTTGCCAGCCCCTTGCCTTGGTTCTCTTTCAATCCTGACATGGCTGTTTCTCCCTGAAGGAATTCCTGTGACGACACTGATTTTTCTGCTACTAATCAATTCTCACCTCTCTCCCATTTCTTCCTCTTCTAGCTAAACAGCCCGCATACTTCCCTGACAATCAAATCCTCCCACACATTCGCTTGTAGTCGCCCTTGACTCACTCATCTCTTCTCCTCCCTCCCCTGTAATTCTCTCCTCCTCTGTCACAGAAGTGTTTGTGCCTGTTCTCATATGCCTGCTTCCTCTAGCACCTCTGCACGTCTTCTTCTGACACCATAATTTAATCGCCTCTTGCCCGTTTGTATCCCACTATTTTCTACTTTTCTCATGAGCAAGCTTGTCCATTTCATCATGATGTCAGCATGCTTCAGCATTCCTATCACAAGTAAAAAGCAACAACCTTTTGTCTCTCCACCTGTCCATCCCCTTCTCTTTTGTATTTATCACTGCACTTCCAAAATGTGGTGCCCAGGATAAGTCTTAAGAGTTCCTGTCCTCAGATATATTCTATTCCCCTCCCCCCCTGCCTCCCCATCTGTCTGGGTGTGCATATGTTTACTTCTATAGTTCTCCCTATTCACAGACCTAGAAACAAGTCAATCAAGTGTCTCTTCCCCTTTGCTTTATGATACTGTGATCACCGGGAGTTAAAAGCAGAAGGTGAACCTAAATTGTCTTCTAATATTCACGGTGCAGAGGTATCCTATCGGCTGTTTCAGGATTCCTACAATGATTCAGAATACTAACCATGAATAGAGGAAAGGAACGATTTATCATTTTCTTCTTCCTTCTCTATGTCAGGATTTTGAAAGAAGGAAAATGAGGAGAGATATAGCATCAGAGTGTCATGGGAGTCCCGTAAGACACTGTTATTAAAACCAGCAGAACCACAGCTGGCGCTATGAACACCTGATGGATGGAGGAAAAAAACATAAAGTATTTGCTTCAAAAAGACAGCTAAATACAGAGTGTGTGTCATAGGATCCAGCTTCCACAGTTACAGTGGATACCTCTATTGTTAGAAAATAATTATAGATGCACACATAAGTGCATGCAGAACCTGGGGAAGGGAGGACATGGTATGTGTTGTCTCTCAGCATCAGGGTATATCAGCCAAATTAGACACAGACAATAATCTGGCTCATCAGAAAAACAGATTCGGCATAGTGTTTTGTTATTTTGAATCTCAGGTTTCATATCAGATCACACAGATTTTCTATTTTACCTCTTTGAAACACATCTTATTCTACATTTCTGTACCTATCTCTCTGTGGTAGTTTTATGGTTCAATGAGCCATAAAACAAGCCTACTGGAGCATTCCAGACCATAATCTAGATTATCTTCTGGTTTAAAATGGCAAATTTCCATTAGAGTCAATGGAGATACTTCATTTTATACTAGGTGAGGAACTGGCCTTATTACTTTAAAATGAAGTCTTATTTTAATAGGTAGGTTGCAGAAATGTATGGACTTCCTAAGTATAAGTTGGTTACAACATGCAACAGGTAGGGCACATATTCTGCCACTATAAAATCCTCATTAACTAGCCAGAGTAGGCACCTTGCCTTCAAAAGTTATTTTTTATGGTCTGCTGGGTTCTTTTCTGATGTTAGAATTAAAGGAAGAAGATGCTCAGAGGTTTTCATACTGTATAAAAATCTCTTCACTAATCATGTACTGTTTGTTTGAGGGCATCCTCCTTGTAAAGATACAAAAATACTGTGGGAAATTCTGACTGCCAAGAAATCAAGTTAAACAATTATTGGAAAAATATACTTGACACCTCCCCACATCTCCATCTTTGGAAGCAGCAAGGACCAAATAAGAAGGGAGTAAGAAGTCTCATAGTTGCTTTCGGCCAGCTGAATCATAAGAGGCATAACAAAAATCTCTCCACATGAGCAAAAGTTTTTGCTTCCCCCAAGGCATAAAAGTTTTATTTTTCATCAGGTCTTTAAATCAGGTGCTTCTAATCCATGTTGCTTGAGTGGGAGTGAATACACAAAGTGCAAGGACACAAACAAGAATCAAGAACTTTAAGCACTGTTAATATGAGAAAATTTAAATACCTCTCTGTCATGTCCAGAGCTGCTGGGCCAGGTAAGTCCTATGTCCCATCTTCTGGAACTGTCGGTTAAGCAGGCTTCCCCATTTCCACTTTCACCTCTCACTTCTTGTCCAAATGGATAATTGTCTAAGAAAACGGGACATGGATTGTCTACATTGTCAAAGCCTATCTGAAAACTCAGATTTGTGTGGCCTCTTTCCACATTTGAATGAAACACATTTGTGACTGGAGTTACTCCATAGATTCCTCTCTCTTGACTGTAGGGATAGGGATCCACCAGAGAGCAGTTTCTGTAATCAGACAGTAAAGAAGATCTGAAGCCAACCGTCGGTGACACCGTGCCTTCTTGCTCGTGAGAGATAGGATAAGCAACTAGAGGCTTGTCACAAAACTGCGGGTCAGGCACATTCAGACCAAAGACATCTGATGGGAAAAAAAATTCTTCATGATGATGTGCATGTGATGAACCATAAAAAAAAAATTCATTGCTGACTTCATCAACTATTCGATCGAATCCCAGACGGACCTCTCTGGCTGAACCAGATTGGTACATTGGGTGAGACGCTTGGTCCCCAGCCTGTCCTTCACGAAACCGATTATGTGAGAAAGGCACCATCCCAAAGTATGCCATGGCTGATTCTTTGCTTCGGTTTTACTAATCCTCAGGGAAGTCTTACAATAGTTCCAAGGTCAAGGGAGTAATGTTCAGAACTGGAGCTACACACCCACTGAAACCAAGCACAGAATAAAAGTTAAACATCGAAATATCTAGTATCACGAAAGCAGTACACTTCTTTGGTCTTTTTTTTGCGTTAGAGCTTTCTCCTCAGAGTGGAAATATTTTCTTAATCTGAAGCTTGAGTACTCTTTTGCCTGATCCTTATTTCCAGACATATTTATTATTGCTGAACTACTGTTATTGTTATCCTGAACTCCTAAATAATAGCAACAGGACGCCTGAAACAACTGATCTAAATACTAAAATACTAGTTCTGACAAATATTACAGAAAATCTCTATATTATTTCCATTATTTTACATTTGTATAACACACAGTGCCGGAATCTAAAACAAGCAGGCAGGAAATCTTCACATTAATGATCACTTTAGCAGCATTTTCATTCACATATTCCTCTTTTTTTGTGCCTCAGACTTATTTGTATTCTCCCACTTTTTATCCTTGTGTAATCAGGTGAAGAAAAGTTAAGTCATAGAAGACATGGATCTCCAGTTAATATTCAAAACACCACATCCCAAAAGCCTGGACATGGCATATCTATAAATAGATAAATTTAAGCATTTTTTGTTTCTTTGTTTTTCAAAACAGATGTATCTTCAAAGCTTGAGGCTGCATCTTTTTTAGTAAATTAACAAGCAAGAGCATGAGCTTTTGCAGAAGCTCGCCATCATTCACGCTGTTACTAGCAAGCTTCCTGATATGATTTTGGTGTGTGCCAAATACTCCTGTGGTTCACACGGGCAGCATGTACTGGATACTGCTGTCAGTAGGCATGAGGGTATCTTTTTTAGGAAGAAAGCTTAGTTCTATAACCAAAATCTATTCTGAGCCACTTGCCCTCAAGGCTTTGGCCTGTTTCATTTACTGTTACAGATGTAGCCCAAAAACACAAACGACGTGGAGTAGCAATACCAAATAAAGTACACAGTTGTGCTGGGTGCTTTATCACATAAAAGAAATAGCAACATCTGATTTAATAATCCAATAAAAAATTTATTCCCTAGCAAGAAAAAAAAAGCTACCAAGATGAAAAGCGTGCTCAGAAATTGCTAAAGTCTAGCTCCAGAAATAGCTTTTCCAGTATGTCCGCAAGATCTATACAGTATTAGCTTAGATAATAGTGCCTTGCAATGAAAATCTGTATTACAACAGAAAGTATTCATCACAACTTTATTTATTTTTGTTTTATTTGAAGTCAAACTCTAGGTGACATAGGCTCCTGTCACCCACAGTGAAGAACGAGAAGAGAAATGAAAACTTAAATAGGCTGAAATGAAATCTCCAGGTTAGAGGCTGAACTACTCTTTCAAGCACTCAACTTACTGGTTCTATGTGTTATGTGGTTTGGTTTGCTTTAACTGAGCCAAAAAAAAAAAAAAAAA
>Ga0181612_140853_pt1 | contig 12226 bp, 3 predicted proteins | sample HoacroProtozoa21_FD_119630 | JGI IMG/M metagenome (GOLD analysis project Ga0181612, IMG submission 119630) | Hoatzin crop microbial communities from Cojedes, Venezuel. Combined Assembly of Gp0051906, Gp0051904, Gp0051908
ACCACCATGCCTACTAAACCATGTCCTGGATGATCCCCACACAGTTCATCCTAGCTCTGACCCTTGAGTATAGAGCTGTGGCCATCCCTGCTCAAAGCCAGCCTGAAATTGGCCCTTTCCTTACTATACATGACCCTAAAAGGCGGTACGTTACAACATCGAGAGGCCAAATTTTCATCAAATGCCAATCTTGTACGCATGAGGAGCCATCACGAAACCAAAGATTTGCGCGTGAACGTTATTTTGGAGTAGCCACTCTTTCTCAGTGAGAAGTAACCTGAGAAACAATTAGGTTCATTTCAGTTGGATTATTTGGAGGGGAAAGATTTATCCACACAGAATTTGCCCATGCAGCAACACTAATGTGTGCATGCGCATGCATACGCACGTACACATACACACAAGTCTGTATACTTGTGTGCATAGAAATTCTATTTATTATTATTTTTTATATTTGTATTTTTATACATATACTTACTTATTTTTTAAAACACGCATGCTGTTCTAGCTAGACACTATTGTAACTCTTCTTGTGGCTTCTTATCCCAAACAAATGTCTTCTTTTGGGTAATTTCTGCTGCTTTATATGTGGCGTATGTTAAACAAAATACATTACACACGCTTCCCTTGAAATGCACTATCTATATCACACGTTTTTAGCCCCCATATTCTAAAGGGAGGGTGTAAGAGCAGAGCTGCACCGAGGGTGAAAGCCAGGTCCAGAGCAGAGTCTCACACCGGGTCAAGGCCAAAGCTGCAGCCATCTCGGCCCCGCGGCTGACAGTGTCCGACCGCAGGTGCCTGAGGAAGGGCAAAAGGGGGCAAGCACGTGGCGACCCGCTTACCCCGGAGAGCTTGCCGAGCCTCTGTCGGCGGGGTGTTCTGCACAGCCAAAAACCTGTCCAGGGCCACTATTCTTTCATGACTCTCTGTAGCTCCTTTTTGAAAACAAGGACAGAAGGAGGACGGCGTTTCGCAGCTGGATTCTGTATCGTGTGAGCGATACCTGCCTCTCGTTCTGTGTGCTCTGTAAGTCACTGCTAGCTTCATTCCATCACCCTTAACATCAAATAAGACAACAATACCATCCTCTCTATCACTATTCCACGACAATCAAGACATCCATGAATGGATTTCTCTCCTGAAGGGCTGAAAAATCCCAGCCTGCATACTCACATCTTATAAGGCAGCCATGCCACGCATTTCATAAACCTCGCGCTCTCTCTTGGAACCTTCTCCAGTTCAACTGGATTTTCTCTGAGAGCAGGGGACCAGAACTGCCCCCCAGATTCAGAATGTAGGTATAGCAGGGATATGTCCATTACCTCAAGGATGTTTTCCGTTTTGCTCTCTTTTTCCTTACCCTAGCATAGCTTTTTTGACTGCTGCTGAACACTGAGCTGACTTCTCACATCAACATTTATTATAACCCAAGAAAACCACAAACAATTCAAAGCCTTCGTTGTATATTTGTAGCTAGAATTTTTTTCTCACGCATCATTGAATACAGACATCAACAATACAATTTAAAAAGGCAAAGCTGCTGCTACCTAAGTAGTCTTCCTTTTTCTTCTCTGTGCAAAGAACATAGAATAAATATGAATAAACAGAGAAGGTAAAGAACAGCAAGGGAATTTACGTGGTATCTCGTAGCATTAAGTTCCCTCACTGTTCATTGTTACAGCTGAAGGTTATTTCTGGAGAAAACGCACTTCTCACTTATGGTTTCAGATGTTTATGATACAAAGTGGCCACCTAACTTTTTAATTCCTTTCTGATTCCCATTATTAAAAGCATCTTTTTTTTTTTACATCGCAAAATTATTCAGACGTTTCAGTGAGTGACGTTAGAGAGCAACTGTTTAAAAGGCAAAAATAGAATTAACACATTTTATTCACACCTTTGAAAATCTTCCCGAGCGTTGCTGGTTTGCAAGCGTTAAAACATCATTTTGTAAGTTATATAAAAATAGTTCAGCAGCCAGATATTTCAACACGTATGAGATTCTTACCGTCTCCGCATCCACAAAGACCGTCGGACATTCTGAACACAACATCATCACTTCCAGAGAACTTCTAAATTTGGTTCCGATGCGCTGCAGACTTTCGCCAAGAAAGCTGACGGAATCGTTTGTTATAGACACAAACTTTCTTTGAATGGTCTGGAAATCGAATCAGAAAAACATTTATTTTACATTGTGTTTTACCACCCCTCCTCCTCTGGCTTTTCAGATCAGCATTTCAGGGCAGATTTCCACCATGACAATATGTATTTTTGTCATAAAATTACAAACTGACACATAATTTGCTCTGAATGTTTATGTAAAACTAGCTCCAAAAAATGCAATCCATCAATCAATCGTTAAATAAAACCAGCCTGTGTCTAGAAAGACAGTTACTCCTCTGGCATCCAGGCCTTTAGCATCAGTGCAGCTGGATGTCCATTTGTCTTTATGCAGCACAAAAAGTAGTTTGAGTCATTTTCGATTGTTTGTGTCGCAGAAAACGATGTGCAGAGTTTCACGGCTCAGAATGGGACCTGTGCAGCACAATCTGTGTCTAAAGCTGCCGCCTGCAGGGGTTCTGCCCTCTGCAAACATCAGCCCGGTGCCTGTCGTGCTCGATGGCGCAGCCTTTGGCTTGGCCTAAGCCAACACTGCCCTTTGCTATACATCATTTCATAAATCCCAGGAAGTTAAACGTCGAATAAAAGCGTACAAAGATGCCATTTACAGCTGCAAAGCTGAACTGAGCGTAGGAGCCAGCAGGCGAAATGGAAAGGTCCAGTCAGCCAAGGCCTCCAAGGTCTCACTTCACCATTCTGTCCCTCCTCAGTCCCAACTCCTCCGGAACGCTGCTGGGCCCAGGCTCCAGCCCTGGGTCGCTGTCACCCCTCTTCCCAGAGTATCCACCTTTCTTTCCAGCTCTTTAACGAGCACAAGAGAATATGAACTCGTTTTGCCACGTCCAGTGAAAAGCAATCGCAGCCAAGCTTTGGTACAACGCAGAGAAACGAAACCCCCAATGCAGCTTGCTGTAGGTGACCCTGCTTCGGCAGGAGGGTTGGACTAGATGACCCACAGAGCTCCCTTCCAACCCCTACTATTCTGTGATTTTGTGACACCATCACTGATGCTAACAGTCTGGGATCTAGCAGAACAGTACCAGAGACAGTCTAAAAGGTGCGTTAAAACATAAGAAAAACTAAAATATTTAAACAGAAAATTGAAATCTTAGTATGTATTCCAAACTTTCATTTCATACCCATACCAGAATGGCAATCATTTCACCATCATATTATTTTATAACAAACATCCAACCATTTTCATTCCTAGTTGTCTTTTGCAAAGATCCAAAATTCTCTACACTCATTTGACTTGATTCCGTTTTTAAAGAGGTGAATCTGAGATACGGTTCATGAACAAATGCAGTTGTGCTGAGATAGGCAACTGAACTGCACCTCACAAAATCCGCGGTGGGAGAAGAATGCCTAATTCCAGTTAGCAGTCGTTTCAAGCAGTAAGAAACAAACGACTAGTTTACTGAACATTGCCAGTACTTAGGTAATGTATGTGCCACAGTGGCTTTAACAGCATCAAGTGCAGTATACACTTCTGGCAATGCTACGAAATGCACACAGGAGCTTTCAGAAACTGTCAGCAAATAACAGTTTGAAGCTTTGCCCTGTATTCTTCAAAACATTTAAGTTTTCCAAACAGTAACAGAACTTTTAATAATCAAAAATACATACGTTATCTTTTTATTTTCTCCCTTCTTTTGATGCAATTTGTTCTCTAAAATAATGACACAGAGCACAGCTTTGCAGAATGTTCCTGCCCTCAAGAACTGCTCTGGTCCCAGGAGAACTAACTGACTGAAGTTACAAATGCACTGTTTAGAAAGTCACTTTCTTATCTGCAGGCACACCCCTCATATTTAGGGAGTAATATGCTTAACTCATCTGCAGTGATCAGTTAACTATGCAACTCTTGAATGACAACACAATTCGAGAAGATAACAGAGGTCCCTATATTGACAGGATAAATCATTTTGACTGTCGAGTTTGCTGCAAAGGGTTGAAGTTATCATTTACTGGTAGTAAGGCCTTGCATTGCAACCCTTTTGCATTTAAGCATGGCAATGAGCAAGAGGGCTGTGTAATTAAATAGCAGATACACAGCATACTTGTCTCCATACATGCCCTTCCTCCTTCCTCTTTCACTGACTTCCCATTTGATATTCATTAAGAATTTCAGAAAGATCTAAAAAGTACTTTGAGTAAACAATTCCATGGAGCTGCAGAACCTGGACTCAAGACACCGGCTAACAGAAAAGATGACACATATTGAAAGACTAGTACTCAGGCACACAATACAGGCACAGAACAGTCTGCAACTCTATGATTCACAGACATCAGGAAGAGTGATTGAGATTGGCAGCAACAAACCGAGAACTTTGTAGGCTTAATTCTAACATTCCCATTTTCTAGCAGTTTCACACATAAATATCCTAAAATCTCAAATCTCAGAACTGTAAAAAACATCATGATGTAACAGGACTTGCACAACAGTGGCAAAAGAAAGGTTAAAACTTCAAAACTATTAATGTGCTGAATATGTGGCCTTTTGTGGTGAACAGATATTAATAATACAAAGTATCTGAAAACTAACCAAATACTGCGCTACTTATTTTAGTGAAATTTAAGGTAGAAAAGTGTAATTTATACTTTAACAAAATTCTGTGTCATCATGAGAGGAACAGAAATCTGTGTATGAGGGATCATCCCATTTGCTTCTATTAGTCATGCAATAAAGACACCACAGAGAAAACTGCAGGAAATTCACCTTTGCTAAAATGCATTCATCTTCATGTCTTCCTGTAGATTCTATTCCTTAGAAAACCACCTATTACTGTAACTTGTACTGTACTGACTTTTACAAAACAATGTTTACCAAAAATATGGTTATGACTGACCTGTCATTCTTTTTAGAGCTATCGCAGATCTGATTCAGAAAAGTATTTACTGAGGCTAGCAATTTCCTTTTCATATTAATTTGAAATTACTCAGAAAAAACACTCCTCTACAAATAGTCACCATTAATCAGCTTGTTTAATCCAGACTTGAAATGGAAGGTTTAAAACTTGAGTCATTTTAGTTCAATGGAAGAAAAATGTCATCCACAGACAGAGAACCTGTCGTAAGAAACAGGCATCACTACATTGAGTGCCACAGGTTTGCAGCATTTGTCACATAATCAAATTATTTACAAGAACACATTTTGATTTACGTTTCTTCAGACCATAGTACAATCTGAGGAATTCTGCAGTGTACTACGCACCAGACTACACACTATAGTTTCCCTAGCTGGAAGCTGTAGAGGGAAGCCAGGAAAGAATAGAGACTTGCCTTTTTTCATTTCCATACGACTTCTGCGCAACTTTAGCATGGAGTATTAGAACTGTTTGATCACCTCGTTCCTTTAGGTAATTTCGCATTGCTTCCCTAAAAATTAAAAGACAAAATAAGCTTTGAAAGTTCTTTTGGTTTTGTTTGTAATTACAATAATTCAAAGACCGCTTTAGGACAAAAAAACCTCCAAACACCTGAAATTCAAAAAAGGCAATCATTAATGGGGTTAATATGAGTTTGTTTTGTTTAAGAGAATTACACAACAAAAAGAAGCAACTATCTTGCATGAAGCAGTAGGGGTCTGTGGTCATTTACAGTTACTACATTTTCCAGGAAAAAAAGATGCTTGTGATGTAAAGTCATATCAATGCCAATCACTACACCATGTTCAAAGCTCAATTTTTTAAACGTACCCTGCCACAAATATTCAATTACAACACACTTTACTAATTCAATATTGTCTCCTTAACCAGTTTAGTCTCTCATGATAATGACAAATTGTTCTGAAATTTTGTTTAAGCTATTAACTAAATCATTGCATGTTTATACAAAAGTTTTCTTTTGGTTGCAAAGATACTAACAAAAGTTAAATTCTTCAGCTTATCGTTTCACCTGGTCTTCTAGAGAAAGCCTCTACTTCCTGCATACAATCAGGTAAAAAAAAAGAAAAAAAAAAGATTTTCTGTTGTTCATCATCACTGTAATGACAGACGTCATATAAAAGCTGTAATTATCTCAAACACACCAACAGCAATTCCTTGAGAGAAGTAAGAGAACAATACACCCTATCATTCTTCTGTATAATAATCTAACTGTTCATTAAGCAGCATGCCAAATTCAACACCCTAGGGTTTAGCTGTGTCGCAGTGCTGACAGGAACACTTTCAAGTCCCTGGAGGAGCTTTTGCAGGTTGAATGCCCACCAATGCACTCATCTTCAAAGTCATGAATCCGAGAAACAAATTATGAATTTAACAGGAAGTTACATGAAGAGATGAAACCCTATAGCAGAGGGATCTTGGGGGTGTGTGTGTGACCTGCATGCAACTGTTGAATCCCATTTGGATAGATCTAGAAAAACAAACATTTCCACTGAAATAAGAGGGAAGATAAAAAGTAGTATTTTGTTGACAAGACCTTTTCCAAAAGAAATCCCCAGATATAGTTTCACAGAGGAAAGCAAGTAGATTGAACGGTGGTTATGTTGGACAACAACAGCAATCCAGCTTTGCTAATGATGTTTTGTAAATTGTTGCATGTCACGCCTGCATAAGGCAGTGATCAGTGCTAGATTTTCTGTTTAAACAGCAGCATATAAGGGCAAAGACTTGAATTACTGTTTTAAATTTGGACTACCTTGATCTATGTACATTTGACATTGGTAAAACTGATGTTTATCCATGAAAGCACAGATGGAAGAACAGTCTCAAAGCACACAGACTTACCTTATTTACAACCATTGTTTAAGAACATATTTTAAACCACAAAACATAATTCACTGTGAAATTTCATTACGATACATATTAGCTGCATTTAAGTGGTTTAAAAACTTTTTATCTGGCAATTTTTAATATTCTTAATAAAGAGTACTGTCATACTAAATTAAGAATATCTATCATACTAAAAACTTTTGACTTGACTACCACGAAAAGAAAACCACTCAATACCAGCAACCCACGCACAAAACCGCTAGTTGCTATCGAATGTTTATTTAGCATTGTATGAGGAAGAAATTCTGCCTTTTCTACTGGTCTGTTGCTACAGTGGATTTGTACAATCCAAGCTCCTAGGAGAACTAGGAATGTTCCTCTCTAATCCCTCCCACTGATAAACACATAACCATTGGAATTCTTATATTATGTTCCTCATTATTAAATCTTAAATCTCTCCATGAAGGCAGTACTATTATAGTTTACATATAAAAACAACTAGCACCGTATGAACAAAATAGTGTTGTTCCGCTGGAGCTTCCACCACAATGAACAGATTCCTAGATGAACAGGACTGTCTTTACACCAAAAAGAACAATAATTCTCCAATAATTGAACTAAATTAAATGCCTTTACAAAAACATTTTTTAGCATTATATAAACAAACGATACTCTTAAAAATTTGTGTGACAGTTTTTCCATTTCAGCATTTTTCTCTTCAGAGAAGAAAAGTCAGGTTGCTTGTTTCCAGCCTCTATCAGTATAGAAAAGATCTACAGGCTACTGCTTTGAAGGACGGCTAGCAGTTCCCAGATGCCTAGCCTGTACTCATAGGAAAGAGTACCTGGCACATCTAGTAGCTAAAATCCTGCACGTGAAATTCAGAGTCACTATAGTTAACAGAAAACTTAGTTAAAAGACCTTAGACTGAATAGTCATTTTTTCAGTTGTTCTTTTTAAATCATAGAAGATAGATGCTATCAGTAACTTCAGGGTGATGCTAACAGGTGTTACTGCTCAAGATGGAAAACAGTTCATTATGCGAAACTTAATATCTTTAAATATCCCTGAAAATAAGTAGGCGAACAGGAAACACCAATGTTTGTTCAATTACCTGTAAGTCAGTATAGATCAATTTTGCATTGAAATGAAGTTTAACAACGACACAAGATAACGTGAAGCTTATTCAGAAATGCAATGAGACAGATATCCCCAACACAAAATGTAAATGCTCCCCCACACCCCGTGCTTTACATAAGGCACCATAATTTCATTCAAAACACAAGTAGGCCAGAGTGACAATGGGCTTCCATGCATTTATACAGCACTATTACCACACAAAACTGTAAAATAATTGCATGACTTCTGTACTTCAAGCAAACAGTGGATTTTAAACTCAGTAGCCACTTGGAAGTTTGTGGCACAGAATAATAAATACTTGCATAGACTGTGTTACAACAGTTTGAAAAAAAATCGTGACTACTTAATAGTTTCTAGTATAAATATTTCCCATGCAGGCCAGGAGCAAATCAGACTCCAGTCACTCTAAACACTTTTCAGAATGGATTGACTTGATGGTACTATTTGATGCTATCTCTGACTGTTTAGTTTTCACCAAAAATTGGTTAAGATCACTCCTTGACAGCACTGTGTTCATTTTGCTCTTACCTGCTGCATGACAGCAGTGACGTAATAGCTGAATTTTGGCAGTAAGAAGTGTTATTTTACACAACCTCACGAGACACTTTTACCCAGGAAAAGAAATCCAGCTCCTTCCTGGTGACTTAAAACTAAGCAGATTAACATCCTACTGAATAACCTACAATAACTGGTATGTGAACTCAACATCGTTTCTAAAAAGACATTTTGAGTATCATATTAAAAACAAGCAATTCACAGTTCAAAATTTTACTTCTGGCATAAAAAAATTGAAAAGCTTGGATATTTAACATTCCAGGATTAGAAAGCCACAATTTTTTAACTTAGAAATCCTTCTGCGAATGAAAAGGTAACTTCAGAAAATTGTTAAAAGCAGTATTTCTTTAATGCTTACCTGGTGAGTCGTTTCGGTTGAGGTCGCTCTCCAAATTTCCTGAAAAAAGAAGAAGTTGCTAATTTAAACCAAAAATGTTTAGTCATAATTTTACAGTGAAATACTATCCTGATTTTACAATTTTTGGAAATGCATTAGAATTTGGTGTCTTTTCTTTGCAATTTTCTAGACAGATTACTATTAAATATTAATCACCTCCTTGCAACACCTTTTCCCACAACAGCAGAGGCTTTTTTTCTTTGGAACACTAGATTACTTTCTTTGCTAAAGTCACATTTGCTTTCTCTCTGAATTGCTTTTGAAACGTTCAGATATCACAAATATGTAAATAATGAGGAGATCTTTGCCATAGCATTAACCAGAAGTGCCAACAAAAAGCAGTCGTCATCAACATACAGAAATTAACAGACTTATCTTTGAGTTGGCAATTGACAGTAAATGCAGGACAATTTCTCAGAAATCTATTTTTCCTTAATAACTTCTTACAAAACGGATGACAACTTATTTCATACATGCCAGTACAGAACTATAAGAAAAATCTCTCTTGTGGACTGTAGCCAAGCACGATCAAGAAACATCCTGCTATACGTTTTTTAGCCATAAAGTGTTTTGAGACAGCTGTATTTCTTTCAGTACTTTAACACTGTTCTTGAGAGAGCGTACATTCTTTACACTAGGTTAAGACTTTCCATGAAAGTCTTTATTTATGTAAGACACTGGATTGATACAGGACAGAAACATTTTGGTTGGACTAGATGACCCACAGAGGTCCCTTCCAACCCCTCACATTTTGTGATTTTCTTTAACAAAAATCATCCTCAGATTAAACCAAAACGGTCAGGTAAAAGACCTGAAAAAAGGAAGGCTGTACCCAGCAATGTACATCTGCAGTATGCATCTGTTCAACCTGGTAAGGAAGTGTAACCACAAGCTAAAACGAAGACGAAGAGGGAAGAACAACAAACAAACAAGCAGGCTTAGCTTAACACCTTTCTCTCTAAAAATAAACTGAGGCATAAGAGACTGTGCTTCTGCTAACAGTATTCATAAACATCTCTACGACTTGCCAAACTCTTTGATAAGTGGGCATATCTTTCTCTTTATGCATCCTAGATAGGGAAAAACCCCTCTCCTAATATGGCCCTACAGCAGTGTTGGAGGCTCCCTAGGACAACAGGGACTTGATCATTAGATGATGTGACAAGAAACTCCCCTATTCGTGCAGTGGATCTGTCCTGAACTCTACAGAAACTCGTTGTGGAAGCATCTGATGCATCCCAATTTCATTTTAGTAATTCTAGAAATGTACAAAGTAAAAATACATAGCTGTTGCCATTCATATAGTTGAGCAGAACAGCACTCTCCTGAAAAGACAGTGACAAGAACATTCAGTAAATATTGAAGTTTTGAGAAACTAAGCTTCTATTTCAAAAAACGTGAGAAAATAGGCTTCTAAAGTACTGGTAGTCCACTCTACGTATGGGAATTGAATAAACAAGATGAAGCTAAGGGTTTGTTTTTTTCAGTTTAAACAATTAATTTAAAATTTACTTTTCCAATCAGACAGAAGTTCCTTTCATATTTTACTTTGTTGTTATTAGTATACTGTTCACTTGTTTGGCTTTATTTTAACTTTAAATGAAAAAATGAGACTGAAATTCTTGCTGCAATATTTATTTTAATGTATTTCAAATTTCAAGGTCTATTGGACATGTACTGCATTTACATTTTTTTCTGCAGTATGTATCCCTGCATTGTCACATTTGTAATGCAGAAAGGTAACTAGTAAACGCAAACAGCTTTGCAGTTTGGCAGCAGGAAAGTTTTATCGCAAAGCCTTTCTGCTCCTACCACTTGCCTTTTCAGGATCTGCCTAGCTTCATCTCCTGAGCATGCCCTGTGCCTCTGATTTCCCCTGGATAACAGTGTGAGTAGGTGTGCGTATCGCACTCCCCAGTACCATCTCTGCATTTACTGTTCTCCCCTAAAGACCTAGGATCATTATATCTGGCAGAGGATTCACCTGTCTGTGACCCACTGACTAGACAAGAGATTACTTCAAGCGACACGCTACAGACAAAAAACATCCCCATAGATGAGCTGCCTGATTTTGAGTAGAACCAGTCTTTGTTTCAATCCCTCTGCACATTTTAATTCACCATGAAAAAATTAAGAGGTGCCTATTTTGGAGCAAAGGAGGCACTACACACACCTCACTTGCTTGTACTGTGGCCAACAGATCCAATCCGAGATGAGGACACTCGTACATCAGAAACTGCATTAACACATAAAAAAACATCCCAGACAAAATCTTACACTCCCCTAAGGCAACGTCTACCCATGCAGAACCCTTGAGCACAGCAGATATTTTCCCCTTACACATACACTTACTGCTGCCAAAAAAGAGCTTTATCTACACAAACCAGTTGCAATTACTTAAAGAAATAAACCCCATCTTTTCCTTTAGTCAAAATCTGAATATACAGCATAGGAAAAAGTACCAAAATCCCCATTTGGCAGAGGCAGAGCTAAAGCACTGAGTCATTCTGGAGATGCACAGGGTCTCCTTGAAGACTCATTGACAGAATCAGAAATTAAACCCTGATGATTTGATGTTCAGTGCAGTACCTTTATAAATCACATGCCAGCTTTCCCTAGCCTCCTCCATACTAAATGACAGACACTGTACAAGCTATGATTGCTGTTATTTCAAACTTTCATATTTGACTGGCATGTTGAAAAATGAGCCAGTTCAGACATTTCAAGGTTACCTGTCAGAGACGACAGACGGCAACATTTTTCTTGCGTAGGTTTTCCCTGGATTTCACTGTTCTCGAATTTCTTTTTATATCCAGTATTTCTATTCCTTCTCTTTGTTTACATCTTGAAAATATGCAGATTAATGGATAACAAAAATATACAGGAGAGGAAACTAAAAATTTATCATAGTTCTATTCCTATAGTGGTTATTATACAAGCTAAATATATATAATTTGAAATCCTAATTATAAGTTATATATCATTATATCTGAATGCTCACCAAGTTCCTTTCCATGCCTGGTTTTTTTTTATTTAACTGTCGAAGACTAAGCACTGTTTCAGCAGTACTGTATTGGAAATCTGGACACACAGTCAAACTGCCGTTTCAATTCACAAAACTAATTCAGTGCAAACTGTATTTTATTAATATTTCCCTGAGACATTGTACTGCAAACATGTATGTGAGCATTAGTCACACCACAATCACTTGTTGTTCCAGCAAGTTATACGTTCTAACAGTTCTTTTCCCAATCCTGTATTTTCTCCAACCACTAGTTTGTATTCTATTATTTAA
>Ga0181612_169506_pt1 | contig 12226 bp, 8 predicted proteins | sample HoacroProtozoa21_FD_119630 | JGI IMG/M metagenome (GOLD analysis project Ga0181612, IMG submission 119630) | Hoatzin crop microbial communities from Cojedes, Venezuel. Combined Assembly of Gp0051906, Gp0051904, Gp0051908
CAAATCAGTGTGCCTCGTTTCTCGACCGATAGACCTGAGTTTGAGGCTGCCGAAAAGGCTGTGCAAGCCGATATGGATCACCTCATGGCTATTCATGGCAAGCGCTCGGTAGATAGCATCCACAAGGAGCTGGGCAACATCATGTGGGAATATGTTGGGATGGGACGCACTCGCGGGAGCCTAGAAACTGCGCTCAAGAAACTCAAAGAGTTACGCAAAGAATTTGAAACCAACCTATTTGTTCCTGGCAATCAAGAGGGCTTGAACATTGAGTTAGACAAGGCGTTCCGTCTGCGAGACTTTATCACTATGGGTGAACTGATTGCTTATGATGCGCTTAACCGTAACGAGTCGTGTGGCGGACACTTCCGCGAGGAATATCAGACCGAGGAAGGTGAGGCCAAGCGCGATGACGAGAATTTCTTCTACGTTGCTTGCTGGAAGTACAATGGTGATGACGATAAGGCACCTTCGCTACTCAAGGAACCATTGCATTACGAGGCCATCAAGGTTCAGACTCGTAACTATAAGTCATAATTTAACCACCAACTATTAATCAAGACAATAACAATGGAATCAAATATAAGTTTCAAACTCAAGGTCTGGCGTCAGGCTGGTCCTAAAGAGAAAGGTCATTTTGTGACTTATGAAATGCATGATATTCCCACCGACACCTCGTTTCTAGAGATGCTCGACATCCTCAACGAGCAACTGATTGAGCAAGGTGAAGAGCCAGTGGTGTTTGACCACGACTGCCGTGAGGGTATCTGCGGTATGTGTTCACTCTATATCAATGGCCATCCACATGGTCCAGCTACAGGAGCCACTACTTGCCAGCTATATATGCGCCGTTTCAAAGATGGCGAGACCATTACCGTTGAGCCTTGGCGCTCGGCTGCCTTCCCCGTCATCAAGGATTTGATGGTCAATCGCAATGCCTTTGACCAAATCCAGCAAGTTGGCGGCTATGTGAGCTTCCAGACGGGAGGTGCACAAGATGCTAATGCTATTCCCATTAGCAAGGTGGCAGCCGATGAGGCTATGGATAGTGCAACATGCATTGGCTGCGGTGCTTGTGTTGCTGCTTGCAAGAATGGCTCTGCTATGCTTTTTGTCAGTGCCAAAGTCAGCCAGTTTGCCCTATTGCCACAAGGCCGTGCCGAAGCCAAGAGGCGCGTCAAGGCCATGCTTGCCAAGATGGACGAGCTAGGATTTGGTAACTGCACCAACACAGGTGCGTGCGCAGCAGAGTGCCCCAAGAGCATCAAGCTGAGCAACATTGCTCGCCTCAATCGTGAATTTGTTCACGCCAAGTGTAGCGATTAATCGCTAGTCAATACTATCGGCCCGCCTAGATGATTCTGGTCGGGCCATTTTTTTCAAATCAATGACACTAAACTAGCATGAAAAAGTTATCTCTATTGTTGCTGCTCGCCCTATTGATACCCCTTGTGGCAGAGGCTAGATTGTCGGTCACTGCCGATGTGCGTACACCTGGGCATCTCGAAGATGAGCTATCACCCGAATTGCGTGGCGATGTCGAGGAGATTAAAATCAATGGTCGCATCAATGGTGCCGACCTTAAGTACTTACGTGAGTTTATCAAGCCCACCACATCACTCACGGGAAAACCAGGTAGTGGTAATCCTGGCCCAGGTCGCATCCATAAGGTGGATCTCTATAATGTTACCATAGTCAGTAGCTACACCAAGGGCATGAACACCAACAACAATGAGGTGCCCAAGGGGGTGTTTAACAATTGCCAGGGACTATATGAGGTGGTACTGCCTCGCAATGTGAAGTCGATAGCCTCTGAAGCTTTCAAACGGTGCACAGGCTTGAGCCGCATCGAGTTTCCATCATCGCTCAACAAGATAGGTAGTGACGCCTTTCGAGGTTGCGACTCGTTGCGCTTCGTTGAGTTGCCAGCAGGCATGGACCGCCTTGCCACCTACGCCTTTGCCTCATGTAGCCGCCTGCAATATCTGCAAATCGATGGCGACATCGATGTCATTGGTTCCTTTGCCTTTTACCGTTGTAGTAGCCTCAAGTCGGTGAAAATTAATGGCAATGTGGATGTGATAGGTGACTACGCCTTTGACTCTTGTGGACGGCTGACCAGTTTCGAGGTTATGGGCTCGGTAGAGCAATTGGGCGATGGTGTGTTCCAATATACAGGCTTGCGCGAAATCACGTTGCATGGCATCACCGAGTTGCACAATGGACTCTTCTATGGTTGCACATCACTCACCACAGTGACACTCGATGGCTCCTACAATTTTGCTGATGGCATCCCTTCACTCACCTTCTCTGATTGCCATGCGCTCACCACCATCAATTGGCCAGGATTCCCTGACAACATCCACAAGCTAGGCAACAGCAGTTTCAGGAACTGCATCGCTCTTGAGCCCTTTGTCTTGCCCGAAGGCATGACGTCGATAGGTGATGAGGCACTGAGTGGCATGAACTACACCAGCATTATGGTGCCTGCTACTGTGAGTTCACTAGGCGAAGGTGTCTTTAAGAATTGCTCGCGTTTGCAGCAAGTCGATTTGCAATGCAAGGTAGCGGAAATCAAGAAATCGTGCTTCGAGGGTTGCAGCAGCCTCAACAATGTGAGGTTACCTGAGACAGTGGTCACCATTGGCCCATTTGCGTTTAAGAAGTGTACGGCTCTCACCGATATTGAGTTGTCCGACAATCTCACTCGTATCGATGACGAAGCGTTTACCGACTGTGTGGCTCTGCAAACCATCGACATCCCCGACAAGGTAACATTTATCGGTGAGTGGGCGTTTGCCGATGACCCCTTGCTACGCACGGTGCATCTGCCTGCTGCTCTAGTGCAGCTGGGCAAGAGTGCATTTGAGAACTGTCCTAGCCTTGTTGAGATTGAGATACCCAATGGTGTCGCCCAACTAGGCAAGCACACCTTCAAAAATTGTAGCTCGCTCAGCAAAGTGACACTAGGCACGGCCCTGAACGAAATCAAGGCATACGTCTTTGAGAATTGCACGAGCATCCAAGATGTCATTTGTTTAGCAATAGCTCCACCCAAACTTGACCGTAATAGCTTCAAAAAGGCTTCTAACGTCATGCGCCTTGCTGTGCCAGCTAGCTCACTAGGGCAATATCAAGAGGCCAAGTCGTGGAGTAAGGTGATGAGCCAAATATCGGCTATTCAATAACGTTGTGTGATATTCCTTATTATGAACTCATTGAGGTGGATGCTTGTGGCGGTGTGGCCACTCTTGTTGTTAGAGTCGGCTTGTGGCATCAGCAAAGCAGAACAACAGATGGACAATAATAACCATAACCAAGAGGTTGTGCAACACATAGTGCGACGACCTGAGTTGAAGCTCGACACGACTCAAGTGCGTGATGGGGTTCCTACCGATAGTTTGCCACCCCTACGCAATGCTGAGGATGAACTATTCTCATCTAGTACCCTCATCATCCACTACGATAGTGTGATAGGCAAAGAACCGTTACTCAAAGCCATTGAGCAATATGGTGCTGAAATAATTTATGACTATCGCATCATCAATGCGGTGGCGATACGCATTCCCGATGGCACCGACATCCACACTGCTATCGATCATTTTAATCAAGTAGATGGCGTGCTTAGCGTCAATCGTGACCGCAAAATGCAACTGATGAATGAAGGCCCCTCTCGTTTGCCACGCCGATGATGGTGTGCCGAGAATGATGGTTGTCATTCACCAATGCTAAAAGCATAAATAACTACCTAACAACACTAGGGATGTCCTATAGATTGGCATCCCTAGTGCTATTTATAACGTCCTTCTGCATCTTGCTATGAATGGTTTAGCAATTTGAAAAAAAAGGATATGGTGGAATTTCGCCATATCCTTTTAGGTATGAAGGCACTACATGAAACGATGAATTTAGAAAGTGCCTAGATTCACGCCCATGTTAGTGTTGACTGCGTCTATAATCTGCTGCAGATATTCTGGGTTGGTCATTAAACGGTAGGTCTGTACGGCAATCCAGATGACTATAATAGCAATGGAAATGAGCACCCACATTTTTGCCGATTTGCTAGTGGTATTGGCACCCATAGTGTCTCCTCTCATAAACTTTGATTTCACACTATTGGCTTTGAAAATAGCTACGATGCTCGTTACGAGAGCCACTGGATTGCAACAACACGATGCGCTAAGTACAGTTAGAATGACCGCCTCGGTGAGCCACGTTTTGGGCATCAGTTGATTGGTCTGTTGATACTGTGGCTGTGCGTATGGCTGGTTAGTGGTCGGTCCACTACTGTATGGCGGCTGTTGGGGAAACTGAGTGTTGACTTGAGCATTTTGCTGGGGCAGTGACATCCCTGTGGGATTTGCCGTCTGACCGATGGGGGTGCCAGTTGGCGTAAAACCCGTGTTAGCGAGTGCTGCAGCCAACTCTGCTACTTGTCCAGCGGGTTGCCAATTAGCCATGCCTTCGCACCACACTTGCGAATTCACTGTCAAGCCACGTTGTAGCAGTTCGCTCACAGTGAATGGTCCAGCAGGTTGCCCGTTTTCGGCTAGATAATATTTCATCGTCGCCCGTCAATTAGTTTTGGGTACCCATTGGGTGATATTTGTTGATGAGCGCTTCTACTTTGCTCGCTTTAGAGGCTTTGCCATTGGCGTTGAGATATTGCACCAATGCCCGTCCAGGCTCTAGGCAATTACCAGCAAACATGCGATTGCCTGTGGGGTCATCTTGGTCCCAAGCAGCTTCCATGAGCTGGCCACCTGCTGCGGTATCCTTGCTGTAGCCATGGCTTCCTTCGTAGGTGAATAGTCCTACCCAAGCTTTGCCTTCAACGCCGCCTTGCTCGTATGCCTTTTTGATGTATGCGAGAGACTTATCGGCATCGGGAGCTACAATTTCTTCGTGGTCGCTATAGGTTTTCAATCCATCACGATAGACTTTAAACAGGTTGAATGAAGCATCGCTACTGCCCTTGTCACTAGCTTCTACTAGCAGGTCAATACCTTTCATGCGAGCTTCCTTAGTGTCCTCACCCAATGGACCAAAGAGCAGCGAGAAGCCTTTACGCTCGATAGCTAGCACTGAGCCAGCCTCAATGGCTTCATCAAACAAGCGATTGGCTTGCTCGCGGTCCATGCTATAGTCCATAGCATTCATCGTATAGATCATTGCTGCCAAGCGAGCCTTGCTATCGGCGTCACCACTTTGGGCCGCCTTTACTAGGTAGGGTAACGCTTTCTCATAGCGTTCGGCCTCGTACCACTTCTTGCCTAACTCGGCATTACTCTGTGCAAATGTAGCCATAGACAAAGCTACTGCGATTGCTGCTAATAAAAACTTTTTCATACTGAATGGTTCCGTTATGTTATGAATAATGATAAAAAAACTATCAATCGATAGCAATGAGATTATTGAATGCAAATATAGGCCAAATTTTTCTCATTTCAAGGACTTTGATGCCAATTTCGCGAAAATGTTTAATTCTCTAAGGTAATTCTTGCCGTTGTCTAAGAGTTACCATCTATATGAAATATGAGAGAGGAAAGAGATGCTATTATCTAGTATGCTACTATTATCAGCAACTCCTATATGTGGCCGCAGGCTCTTATATGCTATCTAGGGTGGTGATTTCGCGTAAGATGGCTAATGCAGTAGAGACCGAATCAACTTGATTGATCACGATGCTACGTCGGCTATCGCGTTGCCTAAGCTGACATCGGTTGGGAAAGTTCTGTAGGTAATGCAAGATGCGTCCAAAGGCCATAGATTGGTAATAGGCCACATTTTCCTCTCCCACAAAGTAAAGAAACATCTTGCCTTGTTTGAGTGCCAATTTTTCGATGCCTAAGGCACAAGCAGTGTGGCGCAAGGGAACGATGCGTATGAGTTCGCGACCCATCTCTGGAATCTTGCCAAAGCGGTCTTGTAGGCGTTGCTCATAATCGGCAACCTCTTGGTCGGTGCTCATGTTGTCGAGTTCGCGATAGAGCATGATGCGTTCGTTCTCTTGGGGTACATAATCGGCAGGGAACATCAGTTCTAGGTCGGTGTCTATCACGCAATCCGAGACATAGGTTGTTTGTTGTCCTGTGAGCATCTCTTGCTGCTGAGTCTGCTCAGCAAACGTATCGGCAAACTCTTCGGTTTTGAGCTCCAACACAGCTTCACGTAGCACTTTCTGATAGGTCTCATAACCCAAATCCGCGATAAAGCCACTCTGCTCTGCTCCGAGCAGATTGCCAGCGCCACGAATGTCTAGATCCTGCATAGCGATGTGTATGCCTGCTCCTAGGTCGCTAAAGCTCTCGATGGCCTGTAAGCGACGGCGTGCTTCGGGAGTCAATATCTTGCCAGGAGGCACGAGCAGGTAGCAAAACGCCTTGCGATGACTTCGGCCCACGCGTCCACGCAACTGATGCAGGTCGCTCAAGCCAAAATCTTGAGCTTGATTGATAATAATGGTGTTCACATTAGGCATGTCGATGCCACTCTCGATTATGGTGGTGCAGATGAGCACATCGTAGTCGTGATGAGCAAAATCAATGATGATTTGTTCTAACTCTTCTGGTGGCATTTGCCCATGTCCTACAGCTATGCGAGCATCGGGCACGAGTCGATGCACCATGTTGTAGAGTGTCGCAAGGTTGCTGATGTGATTGTTGACAAAAAACACCTGACCATTACGCGAAAGCTCAAAGTTGATAGCCTCAGCTACAATCTCATCGTCGAGGGTGGCTACCGTTGTGAGAATGGGGTAGCGATTGGCAGGTGGTGTGGTAATGGCACTAAGATCCCGAGCGCCCATAAGTGAGAATTGTAGGGTGCGTGGAATGGGTGTTGCACTCATCGTGAGGGTATCTACATTGGCTTTGAGCTGTTTGAGCTTGTCCTTAACCGCAACTCCAAATTTTTGTTCTTCGTCCACAACGAGCAATCCCAAATCATGAAATTTGACTGTTTTTCCAATCAGCTTGTGGGTGCCAATGATAATATCTATCTTTCCACTTTGCAAATCGGCTAAAACTTGTTTCACCTCTTTGGGTTTGCGAGCGCGGCTTAGGTAATCAACGCGTACGGGGAAGTCTTTGAGTCGCTCCGAAAAAGTGTTGTAGTGCTGGAATGCTAGCACCGTAGTCGGCACTAGTACGGCTGTCTGTTTGCCGTCAACTGCGGCTTTGAATGCCGCTCTGATGGCTATTTCTGTTTTTCCAAATCCCACATCGCCACATATTAACCTATCCATAGGTTTTGCACTTTCCATATCTGCTTTGACGGCTTGTGTGGCTTTGATCTGGTCGGGAGTATCCTCGTAGATAAATGAGGCTTCTAGTTCTTGTTGTAAATAACTGTCTGGGCTAAAAGCAAATCCTTTCTCTTCACGTCGCTTGGCATAAAGGCGTATCAGGTCACGGGCAATGTCCTTGAGACGACCTTTGGTGCGAGCTTTCATTTTGTTCCATGCTCCCGAACCCAATCGGCTCAGACGCGGAGGCTCTCCCTCCTTGCCTCTGTATTTTGAGAGTTTGTGTAGCGAGTGAATAGATACAAAGATTTGGTCGTTACCTAGATAGGTGAGTTTGATCATCTCTTGTGGCGTGCCATTGATGGCCGTGCGCAACAAGCCACCAAACTTGCCGATGCCAAAGTCTTCGTGTACAATATAGTCACCAATTTCGATTTGATTGAGCTCTTTGATAGACAGAGCTAATTTGCCTGAGCGGGCTCGGTCGCTCTTGAGGCTATATTTGTGAAAGCGGTCAAATATTTGATGGTCGGTGAATGCGCATAGTTGCAGATCCTCATCCACAAACCCTTCGTGCAGTGTGCCCGACACGGCCTCAAAGCTGATGTGGTCGCCACGGTCGCTAAAGATGGCCTGCAGGCGCTCTATCTGTTTGGCACTATCGCTCAATATCAGTAGCCGATAGCCTTTGTCCAAGTACGCAGTGAATGATTGGCTGATGAGGTCAAAGTTCTTGTGCCATAGACCTTGTGGGCGACAATGCAATGTCAAGCGCCCAGTGGTCAGCAGCGCACCTTCACCTAGATGGTAGTCGATGCACCTCAAGGCTTGCAATCGTTGAGTTAGGGCATCGGTATCGACTATTTTGCTCATTGCATTGATATCTCCCTCACCTGTTACCACCACGCTATGAGATAGTTGTTGCTGGCCAATCTCGTGGATGCGTGATATCATCCATTCCAAGTTGTGACACAGCACCACCGTGTCGTCTCCAACATAGTCGAGGAGCGAGGTGTGTCCCTCACCAGTAGTGCCACTGTTGCCTAGCACGCTGGCTTGCTGCAACTGTTCACGGCTGAGTTGTGTCTCTACATCAAAGGTGCGAATGCTATCAATGTCATCACCCCAAAAGTCGATGCGCAAGGGCATTGTGCTACTAAATGCGAAGATATCAACTATTGAGCCACGTACACTATACTGTCCTGGTTCATACACATAATCGACTGCGATAAAACCCAATTCACTTAGCCGTTGAGTGATGGCCGATAGCTGGATGGTGTCACCCACCTTCAGTTGCAAGGTGTTTTGCTCTACGGCTTCGCGCGATTGCACTTTCTCGGCTAGTGCTTCGGGGCAAGTGACCACCCATCTCACCTGAGGGTTGTTGTACCACTGATTGAGCACCTCGGTGCGCAATACTTCGTTGGGGGCATCTACTTGGCCATATCTGATATCTCGTTTGTAGCCCGATGGAAACATGAGCACTTCTTGACCCTCACTAGCTATCTGAGTGAGGTCTTGATAGAGATATCCTGCTTCGTCACCATCGCTAGCAATGATTAGGTAGGGACACTTGCGTTGTGGTAACCCTGCAATTAGCAGTGCCACAGCTCCTCCCGCCAAGCCATCTACCACCGCCACACGCGACGTGCCCGTAAGCAGACGGCCCATAGCAGCTTGCCTAGGCTTGGTGTTGAACAATTCGCTCAGGTGCTTGATGTCCACTACTGCTTGCCTTTTGTTTTGTTCTTATTGTCGAGATGCAGTATGCGACAATATTCGCCTGATTGCTCTAGTAGTTGCTGTGCATGGTCCAAGCATTCGTCGTGCTTGATAGATTGCTCTACCTGTCCACTTTGATAGTAGTAGCGACCTACAATCTCTTGGGCTAGCACTTGGGCTATTTCTTCGCGATGGATGTCTAGGTCGTGGTCTAGGTCGTGCTTGAGTAGTCGAGCCAAGTGGTCGATGGCAGCTTGTGTCGAGTCGTTCATATAGCCTTCGACTTTAGCCGTCTGACGCAAGCGCTCGAGTTGTTGCTCGCACACTTTGTCATATTCAAATCGGTCGGCATCTACATATTGCTTGAAATCGTTGAATATTTCATCAGTGATTTCAAACTCACCCGCTGGGGCGATGGTCGGGTGCTGGGCTACATATCGGGTGGCATAGTCAAATGCCCACTGATCGCTAACGATGTTATACACCACTCGCGTCATCGCCTTTGGCTCTACTTTGATGTCGGGAGTGATGCCTCCTCCCTCGTGCACCTCGCGTCCATGTGCTGTGTAGTACACACGCCCTAAGCTATCAGCGGCTATCGTCTTACTATACGAGCCATCGGCGTTGCGATGACTATAGTCTAGCTCTTGTATCAAGCGACCACTAGGCGTGTAGTATCTAGCTATGGTCACTTTGAGCATAGCATCATAGGGTAGTGGTCTAGTGGATTGCACTAGACCCTTTCCATACGACCGTGTACCCACTATCACTGCTCGGTCGAGGTCTTGTAGCGCTCCTGCTGTGATTTCGCTTGCCGAGGCCGACCCACCATCTACTAGCACCACCAGTGGTATCTTGGTATCTACGGGGTCAGTAGTGGTTTTGTAGATACGTTCGCTAGCCTTGTCTCGTCCACGCATCATCACCACTTGGGTGCCACGTGGCACAAAGCAACCCACGACTCCTATGGCGGCCTCTACGATGCCTCCGCCATTGCCTCGCAAGTCGAGCACGATGCCCTTGACAGCTGGATTGGCTTTCAGTGCTAGCAATGCCTCGCGCACTTGGCTGGCAGACTGTTGGTTATAAGTCGTGAGGGCAATATAGCCAAGGTGATTTCGGGTAACGCCATAGTAGGGCACTGGATTGACATGGATGGTTTCGCGCACGAGGTCAAACGTCTTCACACTATCGGTGGCATAGGGACGCACCACCTGAACCCGCACATGGGTGTTGGGCTGCCCCTTGAGCCGTTGGCTCACTTTTTGACTATTCCACTGAGTAGTGGTGTCGTTATCTATCATCACTATGCGGTCACCTGCACGCATGCCAGCCCTAGCCGCTGGACTGTCGGCATAGGGACCACTGATATACACTCCTCGCTTATCGCCATCGCGCCGCTCTATGATGTAGCTACCGATACCGCCATATTCCCCTGTGGTCAGCGTCATCAGGTCATCGGTCTGTGAGGCGGGGATATACTCGGTATAGGGGTCAATACCATCGAGCATCGCTCCGATAGCACGCTCGATAGTGGCTTGTGCGTCTAACGTATCTACATAATAGGCGTTCAATTCCTTATAGAGGTTGTTAAACACATCGAGCTCTCGAGCTATTGCTGCATCGTTGCTGATGGGCTGCTCGGCCAAAGCCACAGGGGTGGCAAGGCTGCTGGCGGCTAACAAGCCAATCAAGGCATGTCGCAAACGTGGTAGTGACAGTAGTGTAGTGGTAGTGGTCATCATTGCTGACTGATTGTTGATGATTAATAGGCGCGAAAATACTATTAATTGGTGAAAAAATAGGGTTCTAGGGAGTAAAAAATCTTTTTTTTGGCAGATTTTTGCCCCATAGTGTTGCACAATTCAAATTTTGACCCTACATTTGCACCGCTTTTCGCTGCTACCCCCATTGTCCATGCCGTTGGCGAGTGAGTTAGAGGGGAGGAGAAGATAAGCGTATTGCTTCAATAGCTCAGTTGGTTAGAGCACCTGACTGTTAATCAGGGGGTCGTTGGTTCAAGTCCATCTTGAAGCGCACAATTAGCTAGCGCATAGGCGCTACGCTATTCACAAATTGCTTCAATAGCTCAGTTGGTTAGAGCACCTGACTGTTAATCAGGGGGTCGTTGGTTCAAGTCCATCTTGAAGCGCCCTACAATCCACTACTGCAACCTTGCCGAGGACAAATCCTCGTTGCAGGGTTGCTTGCTTTTTTAACGGATAGAAAAGCTGTTTTGAGAAAATTGGGAAATTTTTATGATTAAAGAGAGAGGATTTGCGTGAAAAGCGTTAACTTTGTCCGTCCGCGCTAGTTAAGTAATCAGTCAGCTAATAGTGGCCCGCGGGCGCACATCCAAGAGAGTAGCAATGAAAACGGATTTAAGCAAGCAGGTGAGGCTAGAGCAAGTGCCTAGGCAGTGCTATCGGCCTGCGACCGAGGTCGAGCGGGCAGCACTCTCGCGCTATGAGCGAGTTAGCACCCAGGTAATGGAAACTGCCACCGAAGGCGCTCAAGTGGTGGCTCGCGAGGTGGCCAACGAGATAGCGCAATGTGTGGCTCGACAAGGCCGATGCGTGTTGGGATTGGGAGCAGGTAAGTGTGCACTCAGGGTGTATGACGAGTTGGTGAAACTCTATTTTGCCGACCAAGTGAGTTTTGCACGGGTTGAAGCCTTCAATTTGAGCGAGTTAGGATTGGGGGCACTTAGCGATGGCGATGCAGGTACTAGTTATCGGCTTAGGCGTCACTTGTATAGCAAGGTTGACATGGAGCCTAGTCATATCCACACGTTTAGCCCTCATGCTACCAAAGATAATGTGCATCGCCTGTGTCAGGCTTATGAGCGTGAGATTGTTGATGCTGGAGGTCTTGACCTAGTGGTGTGTGAACTCACGCGCAACGGTTCTATCGCCTACAACGAGCCTGGCTCGGCTAGCTCGTCAACGTGTCGGTTGATGCTACTGGGCAACGAATCACGGCAACGAGTAGCAGAGGCGTTCAAGAGCGACACCGCACCACTGACAGCAGTGACGTTAGGCATGGCCAACATACTAGCCGCTCGGCGAGTGCTATGTGTGGCGTGGGGCGAAGATAGTGCTGAGGCGGTGCTTCACACTGTGGAGGGTCGTATGAGTGATACGGTACCTGCCTCTTATTTGCAGATGCATAGTCACGCCCAAGTGGTGGTGGACCTTGAGGCTGCCTCGCGGCTCACGCGCATTAGCTATCCATGGCGGGTGACCTCGTGTGAGTGGA
>Ga0181612_133960_pt1 | contig 12224 bp, 6 predicted proteins | sample HoacroProtozoa21_FD_119630 | JGI IMG/M metagenome (GOLD analysis project Ga0181612, IMG submission 119630) | Hoatzin crop microbial communities from Cojedes, Venezuel. Combined Assembly of Gp0051906, Gp0051904, Gp0051908
CGGGGGGTGGGGGGGGAGGCCTTCTGGGGTGACATCAGGCCGGTGTGACGCCAGGCTGGCGTGACGTCAGGCCGCCGCGGCCCAGGTTCCCTCGGCCGCAGCGTGGGTGCGCGTGGCGTTTCCCGCTGCCTGGAGCCGCCCTTTCCCGGCTTTCCCCCACGGGCGGCGTGGGACTGGGGGCCGGGGACAGGGGGACAGGGCTTCCCGCTCTGGGGAGCGTTGTGCCAGCTCGTTTGTAGCTGACAGACCAAAAAAAACACCCCCAGATCCCTCATCGGCGGGGAATGCGGCGAGAGGCGTCGGGCGGGCGAGGGCCCGTGCTGGGGCGAGGCGCTGGGCCTGCTCCGGGCTCCCGGCGTTGGGTGCGGGGCTGCGGGGGCAGCTGCTCCCCCGCGGAGGGGCAACCCTCCCTGCGGCCTGTCCCACGCTGGCAGCGCCCTCCAGGGCTCTCGGTGAGACCGCGCCGAGTGTTTTCACGCATTTCCCAGGGCTCTGCCAGGCGCGGCTCCCCGGTTTGAAAGGGGGGTCCGAGGGGCCTCGCGGGGTGGTCCCGGCAGCCTTGCTTCTGCAAGACGTGGCGCTGCGGGTGGGGAGACGTGCTCTGCGCGAAAGCGATCCTTGCGGGTCTGTTAGTGCGCATGGGGACCAGTTAGCCTGTTGTGAATGCCAGAACGCGTTTCCACGTCATGTGCCCGAAGCAGCAGGCGGTTCGAGCAGCCTGTGGTCCGTCGGGTGTGTCTGGGTTTATTGCTTCGCCTGTCTCAGGGTACGAAATGATGTTATGAGCAGTCATAGAAGTTATAGAAGTTGCAACCTCTTGAGCCCCAATTTTGCAGTGCCTTCTAAAGGTGTGTGGTTTTAAGTACTACCAGTACTTCCATTGACCTCAGTGGGACCGCTTACAGTGCTCTGAGTTAAACTCAGATACGCTTTTTCAGGACAGGAGCCAAAGATGACTCATACAAGCATATGCATCACAGACTTTTATCTTTCCACTGCTATCTGTTGTTACAACTTATGGTTTAATAGAGGTTAAATATGTTGAGCTCAACGTCAGGTTCAGTTGTAAAATAGCCAGTTTCTATTCAGCACATTTCATCTCGCTTAAGCTTAATGCTTTCTTGAAGAATTGCGGTGTTGGCACTGCTCACGCTTTATCCTTTTTGGATCCTTTATCAGCTTCAGCAGCTGTTTTGCATAAGTGTGTTAGTTGAAGAATATGGATTTCGCAAATCATTTTATTTTTCCCAGCACTCGGCAGTGACAGATCATTGTCTGCTTAGCAATAATGGCTTTTCCAAAAGTGAAATGTGACAAACAATTTCTAATAAATCAGACCTCAAAGAGTTTAATAGTAAAATTCAATGACCCGTCACCAATGCTTTATACATTATGCAAGCTCAGTGCAAATATAGTGGAGAGCATATGCAATTACTGAAAATAATTATTCTTGTGAGGGTAAATATTGCTGAGTGTTTCTTGTGTTAAATAATTGACTGAGGTTCCTAATGTCATTTCAGGAGGAGTGTCACAGACACTTGGAAATCTAACAGTTTAATAATTTAAAATGACAATAACACAAAGGAGGTACTGGAATTATTCTCTAATAAATCTGAAACTTGATTAGTTGGGAGGTTATTGTTTTGGAAGACTGAAAGTTATTCTGTGCGTTTGATTCGATACCGAAGAGGAGGGTTTGTCTTGGCTGCAGAGCTGTCGTCAGCTGTAACTGCATCGAATGCTGTGAAGTCAAAGTCCCGATGCATGCAAAAGCCGTTAAGTGCAGTGGCGTTTTTAGCCGAAGGCAGCTGGGTCGTGGAGCGATGCACGCTGAAGATCTGCGGCCCCAGCGCCTCACTTGCTAGCGCAAGCCCTGAGGGACGCTCAAATGGCCACCCTGGCAATGCAAATGTCAGTGCTCCACAAGCTACTAACAGTCCACAGCCTGCCTTGAAAAAATCTGCACAAGGTTACGAAAATAAGCAGGTCAGTTGTCAGCAGCTTGCTGAAGGCTCTGAAACCCTCAGAAAATAGTAGGGGTCTAAAAAAGGAGGGCTAAAACCACTCCTTCCAACAGAAGAGAGGTTGGTGATCAGCTAATCAGTATTGTTTTTTTGCAGACCTGTGCGGTTGGTGTGGCTGGAATGCTCTTCCTCAGAGGCAGCAGGACTCAGTAGCATTCCCCAAAAGTGCAACTGGTGGAAAACAGGGACAAAAGAGGCCTTGGTACTTTTTTAATTGTTTAACTGAGGGAAAGTAGTTTCTTCCGCACAACGGTATAATTGAGTTCTCTGCGTTGGTCTCGTCCTAAATGACCAGACAAGAGGCATGATAGAGAAAAGAGTGGGACCAATAAAAAAAGAAGAAAAGAGGGCAGATGACGGGATTGCTGTTTAGAGGGAAACAAGTGGAGGGCCTCTTTTCCAGGTTCTCTTGCAGGACTCAGTGGGTGAGTTGGTTAGTCAAGCTTGAAGGAGAGTTGGACCCAGCTGTCTTCTTTGCCTTCTTTGTTAAACTGATTTTGGCAATAGCCGCAACAGAAAAGGGTCAGATACGTGTTTTTTGTCACGTCAAGTCTGGAATCTGGTTTGACCTCTGACAAATTAACTGAAAAAAATGCCTAGTCTGGGTAGTGTGTTATCAGCAAGTTTTCCTATTCCTGAATACACTTAATTTTTCTCTGCTGAAATGACAATTAGTCAAAATCACCTGTATTTATTTACAGTAAATTATTTTTCATAAGTGAGATTTATGTCTGCTGTAGGCAGTGTTAACTAGTGATTCTGGAAGGATGAGAAGTATCTGCATTGTTTATTAAGAAAATGTATTCCTTTGTATTGTGACTTTTATGAAATTCAGCTCTAGTAGCATTTGGTATTGGTAGAAGGCAAAATGGTAAATTTGAAGTCACACAGTCAATGGGATGGAGTCAGATGTTCTTTAAGTTAACATTTTGGCTTGTGGCTTCTGCACTTTGTAAATTGTTTTTTTAGGGCGCTGGAGCAGTCTAGATGGAATCATAACTTCAGGGCATGCATATTAGATTAGAAATTTTAATGAATCAGGCTTCCAGTAAAATTGATTACAGATTTTCTCTTATCGGTGTCATCTCATTTTGTTACAAATTGGTTTTATTCTGGCTTTTAAAAAAGGAAGATCCTTGTGTGCGTAGAACATAAAATTAAAGGCTGTATGCTAGTGTCTTAAAATACCTTTTGTGCACATTAATTTGAAGAGTATGAATTCTGTCCCTAGGGCAAAACAAATTTTCAAGTTGCTGTGAAATATAGGGCAGCATTTGGGTAGAGAAGATGGTAAACAGGATATGACTGCTGAGACCTGGCAGCGTAAAGTAAAAGATTTTTATCGGGAGCTTATTGTGAAACATACAAGAAAAAAAAAGGCAGAGTCAGAAAATATAGCAGCAAGAAAAATTGCAAAAAGGGAGGTATTTTTAGACATCAGTGCCCTGATACTCAGAAAGGGACTTCCTCTCTGTGGCTGTAGGTAACTGCCAAGAGAGTTTTCCCAACACAAGAAATTACAAGCATGTTATGTAGTATTTAGACATCTAATGCCACTTGTGCCTCTAGAATCAAGTAAGTAGATGTATAAACGCTTAAAATCAGATGTGTGTGTGCTTTGTTTTTTCTCTAGATGCTCAACGAAAGACTGGCTTCAGAAAACCAGGGCTTAAAAGCGCTTTGATATTGGTGGGGAGGGAGGCAGAAATTATATCCTCTTTCTTGCTTTTCTTCCTCTATTAAGAAAGCACTTTTTCTCTGCTAGCAAATGCAGAATCCACTTTCTGATCCTAAAGATAGTTTTGCATTTTGAGTAGTCTGAACAATTTGTTCTTTTTTTAAAACCTTTTTCCCCTTAATGATTATTGTTCCTCAGATTATTTATTTGGATGGGAAGATGAGCATCTAGAGGACTGAAGGTTGTGCTAATGCCTTCTTACCCTCGTTTCATTACTGTGTTCTGAGCAAAGCTCTGATTTGGAACCTCTTGGCTGACAGTTTATATTATGCTAATCAAAATCTGTTTACTGGAAATGAAATTTGAATACGCCGTAAGCTTGCTATCATTAATAAACGTGGGTTTTTTTTTTTTTCAGTTGGATTTCCAGTTTCCGCTTCTAATATTGATGGTCTTGAAAGCGCGCTTGGATCCAAGACATTTTCTATCACTGAACAAGTCAAGAGCCTCCTCTGCTATCTCAGAGCAATACAGACAGCTTAATATCATATGACCTCATTTCTCCAAATTAAATGAAAAAAGAATTTTCTCTGGCTTTCCATGAAGCTCAGCTATTGCCTGTTATTTTTGACTGTTAGTGCTGATCTTTCGATTGGATTTACACTGGAAAATGTAGCTTTTAACAGGACGGTTGCTTTTGGGTCTTTCAATGCATCACTTCATACTGTGTCTCAAGCTTTAGTAAGTTCTCCAGCACACCATGATATCATAGCCAAAGAGGGGACCAGTATTTTAATTGAATGTAAACTGAACAGCAGCCAGTATGAATATATTTTTTGGTATAACTCCAGAGGACACCTGCTTGAACAGAAGGGTGAAGGTGAGCTTTCCTGCTGTTTTCTATCCTTCAGTATTCCCCTTTTATACAGTATCTGAAAACTTCTGGATTTTCTTATCATTTTCTCTTCCAGTCCTCCCATTTTTACAGTGGGGAGATAAGGAAGAGAGCAAGACAAAGCCCTTTGCCCTCTGGCATGTGGCATGTGAATTGTACCTGAGTTCTGTCCTAGCCCATCCATCCTGCTGCAGTGCCCCACAGAATCCTTTCGTTCAGGAGGTATTGCAGTGTTTAACACAGAAGAAATGAATCTGCATCCTACGAGATACTAAGTGATGTTTTTGGGTTTTATTGCTCTGGTTTATATAGTATTTTTCCAAACGTTAATTAAGCAAAATTCTCTGCAACTTGTGACCTTTTTCAGCTGGCAAGCAGTGCTTTAATTTTGTTACAGGATTTTTTAAAGCGTGGGGTAACTTACTACATTAATTTTCTGGTTTATTCACCGAGTGAGACCGCGGAAACTAACACAGTTTGTAATGGCTGATCATGAAATACATACTGTTTAACCCTTTTGTACAGAAGGAGTATATATTTTCCTAGCCATTGGCTCTTATAGTTCTGTCCCTGTAGTTTTTAATTTTCAAAAAATTAGGACTTTGAGATGCATGTGGTTTTCTCTACTCTTATTAGTATTAATGAAGGTCATGAAGCTAATTGATAGGATCTTCTCGGAGGCCATCTTTCTGCCTTAAGTATTCAGTAACCTCTTTGTAGTTAGAATGCCATCTGGAGATTAGTTCAAAGTAGAGCAATTAGAAGAATGAGTTATGAAAACAGTTTTCCCCCCAAGTTATAAATGCATAGGAAATACTGTAGAAAGCTAGCTTCTATTGATTTCTTTTTACATGGGTTTTGTGTATCAGCACTGCATGCTCAGCAGAAAACTGTGTCTGAAGAAAGTCCTGGGTTTTTTTGCCAGCAGAGCCATTTACAGACTCTGATCTTTTTCACAAGTCACTTGACTTTTGACTCCAAACGTATGGAAAATTAGACTTTACAGAGGACAGTCTTTCAACATAGTGTTGTTACACAGCGGGTGAGAAGCACTAGCTGAGATTTAGGTTCCCTGTCGGAAAGAGCTAGCAGTCTAAAAGCACACAGGCAGTGCTGATGAGAGAAAGGGGAAAAACCAGAGTAGCAAGCGTGCAGAATAATTTACCGTTAAGCAGTAGGATTGGTAAGTGGTTACAGCTTTCTGTATCACAAACATGAAAAGGAAATTTCCATCCTTGGAGTACTGTTTGTGTTACGCTAGAAATGGACTGCCTACTTCCAAGCTCTGTCTCCTGTTTATGAAGGAACCAACACATGTTTAGTTTACCCAGTGATTTTTCTTTCATTAGCTCAGTTTATTTCTTTTGAATCTCCAGGTGGCCGGTGGAGGATTGCTGATAATTCCCTTAACATCACAAAAGTCACCTTTGCTGACCGGGGGCGATACACGTGTGCAGCTGTTAATCGTAATGACACCTTGTATTACACAGTCACCCTGAGGGTTATCTTCACCTCGGGAGACATGAGTATCTACTACATGATTGTGTGCCTCGTTGCCTTTGCTATCACCCTGATTTTAAACATAACCCGTCTGTGCATGATGAGCAGTCACCTCCGCAAGACAGAGAAGGCTATCAATGAGTTCTTCAGGACGGAAGGGGCTGAGAAGCTTCAGAAGGCTTTTGAGATAGCCAAGCGCATCCCTATCATTACATCTGCTAAAACGCTAGAGTTGGCCTAAGTCACTCAGTTTAAGACCATGGAGTTTGCTCGGTACATCGAAGAGCTTGCCAGAAGCATTCCCCTTCCACCTCTGATCCTTAACTGCAGGGCGTTCATGGAGGAGATCTTTGAGGCTGTGCGAGTCGACGATCCCGATGAAGTCGGTGAGGAGGAAAAACAGACCCAAGCCTGCGGTACCCAAGCTGCAATATACCCCATCAACCCAGAGATCAAGCGCAGCGATTCGCCAGCCGGGGATTCAGACGACGGGTCCATGAATGAGCAAGGTCAAGAGATAGCTGTTCAGGTGTCCATCCACCTGCAGTCCGAAGTGCAGAGCATTGACACTGTTTCTCACGACAGCTGCCAGTTTGCGCCTTCCGAGGAAGGCACCTGCTGAGTCCAGCGATACGCTGATGTGGAAGAAGCACAGGTGACCCTAGGGTACTGCGAGAAGGGTCTGCAAACAAGCTGCCTCAGTCCCATATGCACAGGAGTTTTCCAAATTGCAAGGTGCCAGAACTGCTACGGAAATCCGTATTTTCTGTCAGTGTTGATCTAAAGATTGCAAGTCTGTTAGAGAAGGCCGTTTGGAATATTGTGCAGTGGCTTTTCTTTTTAAAGCAACCTTGCTGTACTTAAAATAATTACAAAACAGGAATTCTTTGTCGTTGGCTCCTTGGTAGCTTCTGACACTACCAATCTGTATTAGAAGTGGCCAAACTGAGCAGTACAACTTGCAATAAGATCTTTTCCTTTGTGGATTCTTTCTTCCTTCACTAAGTGGAGCTGGAATTCCTTTGAGTCAGTGTTGTTGTCCTGATGAATTGTGTGCTCTTTTTTGGATTGCCTCTTGGTGGGTGTAGTCCATCGGAACCACAGTGAGCTTGAACAAATCTGTTTTGTGTCGTGTGCTTCTGTGTTGCTGTCAAAATGTACTGTACTTAGGGAAAGAATAGTACCAGGATCTGCTGCTGGATTAAACAAATTGTTGTAGTTTCAAAGCAGCTTAGAGAACAGCCAGGGGGTCTCAGTTTTCCATGCATCTGCAGAAAACTTGTGCATACTCTAGTGTGCAGAGAGCAAATTGTTGTTACAAAGCTTGTCGCTTAAACTTGGTGCTGATTGCCAAAGCGCCTTACCCTGGTTCTGTCTTACAGAATGGAGCAGTAACAGTGCTGCTGGCACTGTCTTTCTTCTGACTGCTGATTTTACTCAGTATAGAAAATCCAAAGTTTTATATTGTGTTTGACATTGTTGTGAGAAAAGAATGACAGTAATCACATAGTGGCATAATTTAAAAATGAATTTATCTACAGATCAGGTGTCTCAGGCACTTCTTTCTGGACAACATTATAATAAAGGAGGTGAAAAATAGCGAGACTGCTTTGCTCTGGCTGGTAGTTTCAGAAAGCAGTGGATGAGAGGGTCGTTAGTGGAGGGGCTGGCCGAGCTGTTTGCCAGCTGCTGTTTACAGGAGCGGAGTAACTGAATGTGCCCTGTCTCAACAGCTGAAGACGGGTGCCAGAAGGGAGAGGTGCAGGTGCTGACATACATACACAGTCTAAGTATTTCATTGAGGATCTCCGGCATGGCTTGCTCAGCTGTAGAGATCCAGCCTCAAGGAATCGAAGTGCAGACAAGAATTTAGTTTCTTCTTTCACTCTTTGGTGCTGATTTTTTTTCTTCTTAACATTTTTAAGTTATATCACTTAAATAGCATTTTATATCCTGTTGAGATTTAGTAGATGTAAGGCTTGTAGGCACTCCACAAATTAATTTCGTACAACTACTGGAAGCATATTGCCATATAATTTTAACAACTTGGCAACAAGAGCACCATTTAATTTCCCACAACTCTTTTTTCTTTCCTTATTATTACAGAAATGTCAGTTGAACAAGTGATTCTGGACGGCTGCTCAGGATTCTTAAGAGGATTTGACATTACATTTACATGAGTAGAGAGGGAAAACAAGCAGGCACAGGGGTAATAACAGGGTGGAGCCATCTGTTGTAATGCATGCTTGTAACAAAGGGTCTGAACAAATTATATTTATCATATCATATCAGAGAATGGGAAACCAAAGCATCTATTACTATTTTAAACTACCTTCTGGGGAGAGTTCTGCAGTCAGCCACCCATAAATGCACCCTAGTTGGCTTTGGCATGTCGCATAAGAGTGGTGTTTGTCGAGAAGGGAGAAAATTGCTAGTCTTGGCTGTAGTAGCGTTCTCACCAGCTTGGTACCATTTCCAAGACTCTAGCAAATGTTACTGGCTTCAGGGGAATAAAGCCTGCTGTAGACACTTAGGATAGCTACTGCCCTCAACACGAAATTCTTTTTTGCTTCTGCAGTTCAGTGGCACTTCGTGTCCAGGTGGAAAGTTTGTATAGTTTTATGTAACCTGTCTGGTTTCTGTAAGTTTTTTGAGGTGGTCAGTGTTAAACGATACTCTTCTGGATAAATGCCTAGTTCTGTTGGGAGCCTTGCCAAGGTGCTGCTGGCTTCACTTCTGTACTACAACAAGATCTGCAGGTTTGTTCCACGTGCATGAGTGGAGATTTGAGGGGCTGCACCATTTTGGATGTCCTAGTCAAAAGAGGTGAAGGCTGCAAGGGAGGATGAACTGTTTTTATCTCCTTTGTGCCACAGGCCATCAGGATTGTACCTGCACCTGCCTTTTTTACCCCATAAACAGCTCTCCTTGCTTCTGTGACACTGTTGCGTTACATGCAGCAGTAGCATCTTGGACATTTTGCCCCGAACTACATATGCAATGTAGAGATGCAGCTACAAAATCAAAGCTCCGTTTAATTGCTTCCTAAGAAGCAGTTATGCAAGCGTGATTGACAGATGTCTCATCAGAAGTGGCAGCTTACAGGCAGCAGAATGACACTAGAGGTGTGTCAGATGGGTGTCAGGAGAGCAGTTTCTAGATTAATTCAATGTGTTCTTTGATTTTTATACTTTATTTACATAGCTCCGAGTTCTTACTAAGCGCGCTTGCTTGGTGTCTGCGTGTGTCCTGTGTCTGGTGGCGAGGAAAGAATGGTCACGTGTAAAGGGCCTCAGAAATGCTGTTGCAGTGTCAATTGCTGGATAGCAAAGTGAAGAGTTTTGCTGAATTATTACAGTATGTTGTTTGCTAAATTGATTTCATTCCTGGGAAGGAGGCCGTTTCGTAAGGATTTCAGTAAATCAGGAGTACTTATTAAATGTAGGAACTGATCCTACTCCCGCTGAATTCAATTAGAGCAGATTTGAAGCTCTAGTGTATTTTACAAATAGTATTACAGGATTTTATGCATCTGAAAGCAGGGATGATGGTGATGTTATACTGTAAATGTAATTTCCAGAGAATGAAACCTGACACTGGTTTCCAAACAACTTGTGAACTGTTCTTGTTATCCTGAGTAGATGTGTGCACTTAAATTTGACGCGTCTAACTCAACATTAACATTGAAAGATGATGCAAACGTCAGTGTTTCTCTCAAGGTGTTGTAGGACAAGGAGAGTCTACAGTGGTTTCCTTGCTTTAATCTAAATTCTGTGACAATCACAAGGCTATTTTTCTCTTCTTTGTGACTTATTTTTGTTTTAAATAATGTTAAATCTACTTGTTATCCAAGAGTACCTAAAACTAACTTTGTAGTGGTTGTTTGTATTACCTGAATTGTAATGTGACTGTTTAATGTAACCACATAGGATTTCATACTTTCATAAAATGAATTGGTAGATTTGCAAAATAAATTTGAAACAAAAGCCTCATTTTGTTAGGGTTTTCTTTTATATCAGCAAGGGGTGATGAGTGCCTGTGTATCCAAGGTTGGATAGCAGCTGTATTCAGCTAAGCAGAACGTTGTTAGCCGGCCTGACAAAGGCTGCTGGGATATTCTGCCATCTGACAGACCCTTCCCGCTGTGACATCTTTGGGTCTGTCATTCTTCTATGTCTCGATATCCCCAGCAGCATCTGTAATAATCGTTCCCAGCTGCATGAACAAATGGTTACAGGCCTGAAATGGTTTCAGGAAGGCCCATGCGTTCTCTTTGATTTCACTTTTGCAAACCAAAAAGGTGATTGTGAAGTGCAGTGACCTTCAGCCACAAACCTGTGTTTTCCGTTCTTACCTTTTTCATAGGAGTGTACGATTCTGTATTGTAATCGCCTCTTTTTTTTTAAATCCTTCTCAAAACCAAGTATGTTTGGACACAAGTTGCCTCCTAAAAGTCAACACAGCACAAATGTGGAGTATCTGAAGCCTTTAAGTGACAAAGTCTGTGTGGCTGTTTTGCCAGTGAGTTGCTGAGATGGCATGAAGAAATTTCCACTGCTGTGCCAAGGGAAGTTGCTCTCACTCTGCATCCCTAGAGCTGGAGGAGATGTAGGTCTGACTTCACCCTTGCTCTTTGCTAGCCAGCAGTTTATTAAATTACGCGGGGTGGGAATCGCATCCCCTGGAGTGCTGTGCTAAGCATGCTGAGAGTGGGAGGGAGGGGGCCATCCCACCTCATTTCGGTGACCAGGCTTGGGTTCCTGATCCCATTGCCATCAATTCAGAGTATTAAACTCTGCCAGGGGATGATCCCAAGCCCCTAAGTGAGGTGCTTACCTATCGCCACTGGTTACACCAGGAAGCCTTATTTCCCGTGTGAGTGTCTGGCATTGCATGGTAACGGATGTCTTATGTATGGGCATGTCCTGCAGCTCTGGGTGCCAGCCTGGAGCAGAGAGTAAAAGTGCCCTTAGTTGAGTTTAAACTGCAATCTCCCCCACCCCAAACACCAAAAATCCAGCTTGCTGAGAAACCCTCTACAATACAGTCAGTGGGGTTGTGCAAGTGTGAATGAGACCAGGCTTTACCCACGTTCTTAAAGAATAGTCTCTGGTTGCTAGTCTCTGCACAAGGCAGATAATAGAATTAAAGCTGAATCTTGGGGATTTTCCCATGAGAATCAACTGTTTAGTGGAAGAATTGTTGGACCCAGACTCCTCAGGCTAGGTCAATGTTCAGTCAGCATCTGCTTTCTGTCTCCATGTTACGAGACACGCACAAATGATAACAGTTCACTTTCTTAAAGTTCCTGTAACCTGACTCTTCACCATCCTATCCACAGTGAACAAATCCATCTGCGTGAATTTAAAGCACTTTTCCATTTGGATAAAAACAGATCGTTGAAAAGGGAGCTGCATTAAGGATGATTCTACTTTAATTTTAGATGTGGTCCATAAAAAATACAATTTTTCTTAATGTTGCAGCACTCTCGTCTTGGGAGTGAAGTCTCCTGCCGGAGACACACAGTGGAGACAGCACTGTGTCATTCAGCTCAGGCCAGTTACAGCTTTATCGACTTCCATTCAGCCAGGTTATTTCACACCAGTTGGGTCTCCTCTTCATTTTTTTTATTGTATAGCAGCTCATTCAGATGTCTCCAAATACTGCCAGCTTTTTGTGTGTGGAAGGGAGAATTACACCACCACTCCAAAACAAAAAAAAAATTGTTTTGCTAGATTTTCGAATATCAAAAAAGCCTGAAAAGCTGGAAAGTTGCACTTTATCCCTGGTAAGACAGAGCCTATTCTTTGGTCACGCCTGGCTGCCAATGATCATAATAATACCGAGCAATTAGGCCTTTCATTTTCATTAGGCTAATTAATTGTTTGCACAGTGCCCTGAATATGGAATCATTTTTCTCTGGAAAGAATAAAAGGATTAGAATGGCTTCATCCCAAGATGCTCAGAACGTATTTTATTTATTTTATGAGAGAAAAATTCTCTGGCGCCCCAAATGCAAACCATATACTGGAGTGTTAATGCCTGCGCTGGGACGGTTGCATCAGCAGAGATGCGCACAGATCATGCACATGTCCATCCATCTGCCTCCACGTTCCATATGGTACCC
>Ga0181612_134040_pt1 | contig 12224 bp, 5 predicted proteins | sample HoacroProtozoa21_FD_119630 | JGI IMG/M metagenome (GOLD analysis project Ga0181612, IMG submission 119630) | Hoatzin crop microbial communities from Cojedes, Venezuel. Combined Assembly of Gp0051906, Gp0051904, Gp0051908
GCGAGGGACGTCTGCAAAGTCCTGGCAGGTCAAATGAGTCTGACGTGTTTTGTGCCTGTTGCAGACCGTGAAAGACGCCCCCGGGGCTGTTAACCGCAGGTAGAAGGCGCCTCTTTGTCCAGCTGCTCGGCACGAAGCGGGTCTGCAGCTGGCTCGGGCGCCGGCCGGAGTTCTTCCTTGTGGTGATTCGCGGCTGTGCGAGGTGCGGCGGGGGCCCGGCAGCAGCAGCCCCGCCGCCTCCTCCCGCGCCTTCCTGCTTTTTTCTTTTTTCAGACGCAGCCAGGTGGGTGTTTGCTTTCCTCGGTGCTGCGGCGCGGCGACCTCTGGGGCGGGCGGAAGCAGCAGGTGTCCGGGCAGCGCAGCGTGCCAGCAGGCCGAGTGGAAGGGTCAGGGAGAGAGCTGCATCGGTAGGCTCTGGTGTTAAAACGGTAAATTTGGAAGATTTAGTCGGAAAAGAAAGTTAGTTATACTTTCTTTTAATTTAAGTCTGTAACTTGCTTTCGGGATTTTCTGATTCTCGAATCTGCCTTCCTGTCATATATAATTTCATTAGTAAGCCGCATCAGAGAGGCGACAAGAACCCTAATATTGCTAGTGGTTATTGCAGCTGCTCTGTAAGTAAGCTCTGGTTGCTTTTTTTCACTCTTTTGGGTGGAAGGAAGTAGTGAGTAACTCGGCCGTACAGGCTGCTGACGTACAGGTGCTCGTGCAGTGGGGGTATTTTTCACAGGGAGTTTGCGGGGGGCTGAACAGCTGCAGCATTTTATCACTCACCTGTTGGCGTTGTGAGGCTCGCTTGCACTCTGTGTAGTACGCAGTCAGCACTTGTACTGTGGTCAGAGATCTCTGTCAGCCATATGCGCTAGTGAGTTATGAAACTGATGGTGAACTTGAAGGATAGGACATCTTGCAGGGTCTTAAAACTAATTTTATAAGCCTTGGAATGTTTTCCAAGTTTTGTTGGTTGGTAGGTCTAAAACTGATAGAGCATGAAATGAGACTGCTGTGGAAGTTTTAGTAACATTAAGGAGGGATTGTAGCAGTCACGTGCAAGCAGGCCGAGATTAGGGTCTGTGAGGAGCATCAGCATAAGAATCTTAAATGCACAGTGTTTCCCCATTTTTTTTAAGGACCCTTTCTGATGTATGTCAGGAATGCAGGCGACAAACTTTTTGCTTTTGGAAAAAAAGATTTCAACTTTTCTATAATAAAGAGAATTCAACCTGAACATAAAAATGAAATAGAAACACAGAGAGCCAAGTGAATTCATGTGTGCAGAGTTGTGGGGTTTGTTTTGTTTTTTTTTTTAAACTAACTTTATCTGTGAACTCCCAGCCCTGGAGCCTATTTGAAATAAGATAGGAAGCTTCAGTCTTGTCACAAATGCAGCTACGACTTGTCCTGGGGAAGCCTTCGTAATGGGGTCAGGTAAAGTTCAATGAACTACCAAACCAGCACTATTTCAGAAATGCTAAGGTGCTCTTTCCACTGATCTCTCCACTCTCTCTGTCTGTTATTAAACTGGTAGTTTTTACAACATCAATAAAGAACTTTCCTACCCAATTGCCCCAGACAAAGGCCTGAAAGCTAGGTTTAAACTATGAAAACTTTGTGTTAGGTTCATTTAGATTGTTTTGCTGTGTCAAATACTCACTTGAGTTCAAAAGTTCAGATGAACCATGAACTTTGTCATTTCACAGCAGGCAGTTCTACAAATATAATCCGAAAGCGAAAAAACATTCGATATTTAAGGTGCATTTGTTGTTCTTTGTGGAATGTACTTGGAGCTCTGCGTTTGTAAAGTTCTGCTTGACTTAAAGAAACTTTGAACTATTTAAAAAACAGAAAAAAACTAAACACAATTAAGCGAAATAATTCCTTGATCCCTGACCTTTTAGGCTTTCAAACCAACACATATTCAGTGACTAATCATTACTGTGCAAACTAAACCCAGCTAATCTTCTTAATAAATTGTGAAGTCTTGTATGTCTCATGGTTTCAGTGATGGCTTTTCTCCCCGTCTGGAACACTGCAGAATATCAAAACAAATGGGTCATGGCTTTATGTATTTGTTTAAAGATTGAATCTATGTCATCTCATGATAGAGTCTTGAGTTGAGCAGGTTTTACAAGCGTATAAGACTCTTAGGAATGAAAAGTCAGTCAATGCCATTTTCATTTACTTATTAGATAATAAAAATGTGAGGGCAAAAACAGTTTGTGCAAAACTATTTTTTAAATGTGGAAACTTACCAGAAACTGAAGAGCCTGTAATAAATTCAGCTTCTTTTCCATGAAAAGGAATTCCTTATGCCTTACTCTTTCCTTCCTTCTAGCAGGTCTGGAGACTCGATATATCAGGAAGAAGGAGCATTTCTTTTTGAGATTTAAATCTGGAATCAGAAACAACAATTTGAGGCTGTCGTCCCTGACTGTTCATAAATTGTAATCTAGGGCTCCCCAGAATTGCTACATCTGTTTAAAAAAGCCCCAACATGACATTGTCAGAAATGTATTTTTTAGTAGCACATACATTTTGTATCACATATACTCTGATTTTTACATTAGACAAAGGTTGAATTTTTGAACTTTGGTTTATGCTGTGTAAGAGCTGGGACCTTGTTTTGGGGCTTATCGTATAGTTACAACACTCTTGGAACTTCTCATTTAAAGAAAGCATAAAAAATGAAAAAAATTTTTGTTAAAATTGCTGTGTTTGGTCTCTGTATGAAGCATGTGCTCTTTGCAGAAGGAGTCATTTAGTTGTTTGAAATAATTCGTTGCTATTGTTGCATTAATTAGCAAAGGACAGATAGAAGCACAGGCAAGAAATTAACAATCGTGTTCTCTGTGAACAACAAAGAGAGGAGAATGAGGAAACGTCAGATGTGGTGATGTCTGCAACAGTTCAAAATCTGTGCTGCTAAGCCCATAGTTGCAGTTGAGATTGTGATGGAGCTTGTGATGCGAGTAGAGATTGTTGTTAGGATCACTGCCCTACCTCCTCCCTCTGTCTGAAGGATTGTGTCTGCTAAATGGAGAAACTACACGTTGTAAGAAAGAGTGCACTGCTTGTCTGATAGCTGCAGATGTTCATTATCTTGAGCAGTTCGGCTGCAGTATATTACCCAAGTGCACCCATCGCAGGAGCTGGTGGCACTTCCCTCACGGGGCTAGCTCTGCTGCAGCAAGCATGAGCTTCCTGCCTGCTTCCAGGCAATTGTGGGAAGAAGCCAGGGACGAGAAAGTAGAATCTCCAGAGTACAAGCAGTGCATTTCAGTGGCACTAGCTTCCTACTAGTGCTGTCAGGAAGCATTATATACCACATCAGTATCTGCAGCATGAGCTACAGACCTTCTCTGAAGGTTTGCTTATAAGCTAATTTATACATATGCATGTAAGTCTTTCCTTAGTTCCTTTATGCTGGGTAAGAATCACAGGGCAGTACAACAAGCTTTCAGAATTCTAGGTCTAGTGAGGAAGGCTGTCTTCCGGGACCTCTCCTGCCCTCTCCTCCACCTTTTGTGGAAGTGGCTTGGTGGTAGGAGAGTCAGTGGAGATGAAAGCCACAGGCTCCATCGTCACTTAGACTCTGGGCAACCTTCTGTAACGTTGTCAGCAAGTGACCTTAGACACTGTGATGCAGCTTAACATCAGAAAAGGTATGGAGATGACTTCAAGCCAATTGAGCATTTTGTTCCTTCTCTGAGAACTATGTGTGAATCCGTGTAGAGGTACAACACGTGTACAATCTTCCTGAAGTGCTGTGTAACCTGTGAGCTGAAGAGAATTTTGGAGGGGTGGGGTGGTTGTTGTTGCAGAGTTTGTTTGTTTGCTTTTTGCAAGGTACAGTTTAGGCCAGAGTCCTGTGTAAATTTCTAACTGAAGATAGAGTTAACAATGTTGAGGTGGCCCTGCATTGCTTCCAGTTGTTGATGCTGGTATAGCAGATGAAGAGCTAGGAAGGATAGGTTATTTTTCTTCCTCCATTTTCTTTTTCCATTTGGGAATATGAGTTTTACTGGAGAATATTCTACTGAAACCAGGCTGCAGCACTAATAATGTTCATGCAGTACAGTACTCTTCGTTTTATTGTCTCTTTTAATCAACTTTAGTGAGACAATAGAAGACCAGTATTTCTCTTCTTATAGATATTTCTTGCATAAATAGATGTTCAGGGTCTAATTCGATATGACAGGTCCTATCAGGTGAAAACTTCTAAATAGGTTCTCCTGTTTTTATCCTCAGTTCTCCTAAATGTACAGTAATTGCTATACAGTGGATTTAATGTATTTTAGAGTTATAATGAGAAAATTGAAATATCAATTAAAAAAACAAGTGCAACTCAGTTTTTTGTTAGATGTTTCTTTGTATTGGTCTTCTCAGTTCTGTGTAGGTACAAACAGCAAAAATTGATAGGCACTGAGATTCATTACTGAAGCTATCTAAAAAGGTCAAACACATCTAGTACCAATTCATAACTTAGACTGTATTCATCACTCATGTTGTTTTGACTGAAATAGAATAATACTGGTGATAAATACAATCCAGTTTTCCATTCAGGCTGCTGTTGATTGGAATGATCAGATTATTTAGTGAATAGAAATAACTCTAGGATGGGAGAAAGACAGGCATAGGTATTGTATTGCTTATGAAAGCTTGAATTACTAAGCCTTTCTAATTATTTATTATAATTTGTTGTTTGTTATAACAAATTATTTAACAAATATGACAGATTTGCTACATGTGTTATTTATTATAATTGTATAAATAATCTTTTTTATGTTACTTATGTTGATGTACTGACAGTGTGTCAGCATAGAAAGGAAGCACATTGCCTGCTTCAAGGATGCTGAAGTTCTGATTTTTGTTGATTTGAGCACCTAAAATGATGTCAGTTTTTCCCAAGCTTCTTGAGACTTCAAATGTTGACTGGAAAACCTGAAACAAAAAGTTGATTTCTGGTATTAATCTCTTACTGGTCCATTTGCACATATTTGGGGAAGAGAATTTTCAGTGCTATTTTGGCCTTTTGGCTCTGCTTGCAAGGTAAGTAAGATTGAAAAATCATTAAGGTGATTTCAGAAACATTCTGTTTAGACTTGACTTAAAAACATTTAAAATATTTTTGGATGACAATGGTGGAAAATTTGTATGTTTTTTCCGAAGTGGTTGAACCATTACTAATTCAGTGTTTCCTGGTCTTACCCATACAATGCAGCAGAGGCTTTGAACTTCTTTTTCAAATAGTATCCTTTAAGAGTAATTATTACAGTGTTTTACTTCATAAATGTGTCGTTAGTTAATTACTAGATTCACCAGTCTTCTGGGGGCTGACATGGAGCTTAAACTGAAGTCGCATAAAATAATGGCTGAACAACAGAAAAGCTGAGGCTGGCGCTGAGACCACAGAAAAAAGGGCTTGTGCACTAGTGCACGTTTGCTGCATTAACAGAAAGCACACCAAAAGGTGTAAGAACCTGACCCTCTGACTGCTCAGAAGTCTGAAAATAATTTAGTATTATTGGTGTGTTCCCAGAAGGGAACAGGGAAGTGGTAAATTGCAGTCCCAACTCGAAGTCAATGTGGTCTAGCCTTGTACGAGTTTGGGCAATAATTTCAGTTTTGTCATTGCTCCACAGGAGCCCTGAGATGTTTCTTCCAGCGACTTGCTGAAGTGTTTGTGTCTTTTAACTGCCTTAATAGGAGTATTTAAATACATAGCAGCTCACTTGTGAATGGCAAAGAAACAGATGATGAAAACAGTAGAAAGAGAATAATTGAGAATGTTCAGCTGTAGTAATTCCAACAAGATGTTTGTCTTGGTTTTTCTCTGCGTTGGGATTCCCAAGTGTTTTCTTTGACTTCTTGCTAAAGGTACTGTTAAGAGGGAGCTTTGCTTTGAGCTTACAGAACAATTCCCATTTTCTTGTTAAAGGAGAGTCACTGACAGTAGGCCAGCCATAAATGAACATCATTCCATGTTTCATATCCTCCTCCTCATCAGATCAGGTACCTCGCCAAGTTGTGGTTAGCAGGTCTAATTCTCTGTATTGCTTGCTGACTGCAAGACTGTAGGTTGCCTAGGCCTTCAGCACTGCTTCCTTTAGCCTTCAGCCAGTGGCTCAGCTGCTGCACTCTCTTTCCCTATTCTTCTTTAAATTGCTTTTACTATAACTGTTAAAAGCAGGTTTTTTGCTTCAGTTTTCTTCTGGCTAGATGAAAGTGAGGAACTGTCAGTATCGGCTTCGCAGCCCATAAAAGACTCTGTGCTATTGATAGTTTTCACCACAGTATTTTGGAAGTTGTACCGTTGTAGGAAGCTGCCAATGTGCATTTCTGTAGCCTGTGGACCTGCCCGAGGCCACACAGTAAAGTGGCACTCCTCGCTGGTTTGCATGTCTCCACCCCGGTATGCCGTAACCGCCGGGGGCTTGCCCCGTGCCCGAGGAGGTTATCCCATCCCAGTAAAAACTCTAGAGGATTAACTAGTTCACTGTAATGACAATGCTGCTGCGTTGTCAGGGCATCCACTGCTGCAGGGTTCTGATACAGCCAGTTCTTTAAACTCAATGTTTGGTTTTTAACAGTCTCCACAGGAGCTGCTGCTTTGGTCAGTTAGATTGGTGGACTTCCTGATGGCAGGTTTCAACTTGAACGGGATAGTGCTATTCGCACAACACTGTCATAAGTTGTTTTGGCTCTGTAAAGTCAGTCCGAGGAAATAAATTTCTTTCTTTACAGTTCCCTGTGCAATCTGTAGATGGCTGCTTCTCAGACTCTAGCTCTTGGTTCACAGTTCCCTGCTGTCACTGACTGACTGTTCAGCCTATGTTTTGCTTCAAGGAGATGTGACCTTTTTGTAGTTTTTGTTTACTCTAAGTCATGAGGTCTCAGCTGGTGAATCTGAAAGTTTGTGGACGTGCTGGAGATCACTATCTGTTCCAAGTTCAAATGGTGCTGCACTTGTTTCTTTTGTGGTTTGGATTGTGTGCTTCTAGAAGGCGCTATTCTTTAAAACTCATCTAGTTTACTAGCAGTCTCATCTATTCACCTTCATATGAGCCTCATGTAAATACCAAAAGGAATGACACCGCTACTTCAGCTGTTCTCTTGGTATAGGAAATAGGCTTTTTTCAAAAACACAGTATTTTAATGAAATGGCTTTCTGCAGAAAGCACAGCTCAGGAGAGGCAGAACAGAGGAAGTGTCTTCTTGATTCTACCCTTACTTTGAGAGCTGGTTAGCTTCTCACACAGACGTGCTTGCAGCAGTCTTGCTTGAATGCTGGTGTGTTGTCCAGGAGAAGTGAAGTACGTGGGCTCAAGACTTATCTTCTATATGGAAAAAAAGCATAGAGCTTTCTATCTCAGGCTTCCATAACGTCTTTGTGGTGGCAGAGTAGCAGGAAGAGATCTATGATCTTTTTTGGATGAACAGCATTTGGATCTGCTGGGAAACATGCAACTAAGACTTGGCTGCATTGTTTCCTGGGGAGTATCTCATCTCCTTGTACTGGTACTTCTGTGATGTGAGGGTTTTAGCAGAATCTTAGAAGATCACGCTTCTTCAGGTGGTCCAATATTTAAAGCAGTGCAGCATTGTTAAATTTCAGATTGGCCTATTGAAATTTAGTGAAAAGACTGGATTCCTGGGCAGGATGGAAACTCAGGAAAATGGGGATGACTGCTTAGAGAAGTGAAAAAGAGGAGAAGGAAAAGGTAAAATCAAGAGTTGATGAGAAATTGTTTGGCCTAAGAGTATGGATTCATCATGTCTGTCAGTGGCCCTTTTAAATAACAGTCCACCTTTTAGATGTTCTCGCATCTGTGATCTCTGCTCTGAAAAATCTCCACTTGCATTCTTTCATCTTACAGCTGGAATATTGAATAAGTGACCTTTTCCTGACTCAGACACATTGTTGTCTCTGACCTCTTCAAATCATGGTTTCACCTTTGTTGCTGCCAGATGCCTGACTACCTTCCGTCTCCCATTTCTCTGCACCTCAAAAACTATCCTTCATTCCTAGCTGAGTCTTCCCTGTTGATCTGTCACAGAGCTGCTTTTCTCACCACTTGCCTCTCAGATCATTACAATTGACAGGCATTTACATTTTATTCCACTTTAGGAAAGCAGCTTCCATATGGAAAACACATTTTATTTTATGTTTGATTTGTCCAGGAGCTGATCTCAGTTATAATAACTGTTTCTCATTCAGAGTTGCTGCTTTTCTTTCTCTGTTTTCCAGCTGGACTGTTTGAGGTATAGGAGGTCAAGTGACTCGTCCCAGGCTATGAGTCAGTGCTGTGAATTTGGACTAGGACCCAGTATCCTAAAGGTTCCCAGTCTCCTCTTCTGACCATCACTAGACCATGCAGCATGGCTGGAAGGCTTGGCTCTGTGGAAAAATACAAATTAAGAACACTGAGTTTGAATCTTTAATTCTCAGAATGTAGTTATTGAGCCTTGTTCAGATTACAATGAAAACGTGTTTTTTTAAGTAAATAAACCGTGTACCAGCTTTTGGGTTTTGGCTTTGTCTCTTTCTCTGCCCAGCTGAGTAGCGGCAAAATGGTTTTTATCAGCAACTAGTAAAGGAAGCAAAACATGAAGGGGAAGAAAACTAGAAATGTTTGGCTTAACTCTGGCCATGATTTAACACATATTTTGGACAGACTGACTGCTTTTGTAGCTGCATGCAATTGCTGTTGAATGCCTCTTCCATTTAATTTGAGCACATTGCTGTTTATAATTTGAGGTTCAAACCCTCTGCTTTATCTGTGATATATACTGAGTTTTCCCAAGGGTGCCTTCTGTAACATGCTTTGGAGATCTTAGTTAAGAAATTCTGTTTTCCGAGCAGCTCCACAGGGTGATGGTGGCTCTCGTCCATTTTCTAAAGTATGATTAAAGTGCAGGGAAGGTGGTGCAAGAGTTTCTGCTAAGTTTGGGACTCCAGTCTGAGGTATTTAGACTTGATTTATCAAGAAAAAGAAATTATGTTGCTTGTGCTTTAAAGGATTTTGGCCATTACTGGCTGGTTGTTTTTTAAAGAAAAGTGAATACAAAAATTGCTTGTTTGTGAACAACATCTATGTATTTCCGCAAGATGCAGTTTCATAGAGTTGATTTCACAGAGACTTCTGTCACAGATTTTGGACTGGCAGCACCTGTGGCTTGTTGTCTACGCAGTGATGAAATAATTACTCTGCAGGCATGAACTCTTTTGCTGAGGTCTGATCAAATCTTTTGGTGTTTTCTTTGCCCGTCCACTGGCTCCTCGTCCTAGTCTCCAGGCTGATCTAGTAAAAGTGTGAAATAACAGTCTCCCCAGCCAAGTCTTAGTCCTTGTTCTTAAGCATTATAGTGCTAGGCGTTCCCATCTGAATGTATTGATGGGGCAAAGTTATTCCTGTTTCAGTGAGCAGTGGTACAGTTGCACTGAAGCTCTCCAGAAGACTGTCCCAGGGCAGATGAGAGAAACAGGAATGTTCAGATTAATCGGTTGGAGAGTTGCAAAATTATAGGCAGTTGAAAAGAGACTTTTATAATGCAGAATATTGGCTAATCTTAGCTTTTGTTGAATCAGCTGTGAATAGAATGAAGCTGACAATGGCATGTTGGTTTGGCAAGAGTCACTGTTACATTATCAATATGGCCATCAGGCTGAGTTCTGAAGAAAATAAAACTTAACTGATAGGCTGCACAAATTTTGCTAGGTACCTGTGCTCCGACTTTGTATTTCCTGTTTTCTTTTGGATAACGTACAGGCCCCTGGCTGACTCTTCCTTCTTTGTCACCTCATACGTGATTAGGGCTAGATTCACTTCTAGTCGTAGAATACTGATAAATCTGTCATCAGCGCTTCGACTTGTGTATCTATATTACTATAAACCAGTGATAACAGCACTCCTGACTATACATTATGTAGTCCTTTGCCGGATATTTACAATAGAGGATCTCATCTAGATTTGAAAGTACCCAAGTGTGACGATGCCACACTGCTTTTGGTCAACTAAGCAAATTACCAGAGATGACTGGTTCCTATGTCAAATGTTTTTTATGATCTTCAGAATTTGTTACTGATGTTCATTTCTGTTTAGATTCTGCCTCCTAGGTAAACATAGCTGTAGCAGATTGGAGACGCTTCCATCACATCTGTAAATTGACCAGCTTGCTAGGTTTTAATTTGAATTTTAATTTAAAATTTGAATAGTTTTGTTAGCCTCTGTATGGTGGGAAACACAGATGGCACTCTCACTGGTGCTTCCCTAAAAATACTGAGTAAAGAGGTTTAGCTCCAGTGTAATTTAAGGTTGCATTGAAAAAATGGTTGCAGGTGAAATGGCATCCACATGCAATAAGATTCCACGGGAGATATTTGAAGGTTAACGATTCTTGTAAGATGTCTGCTCTTTGAAATTCAATCCTCATGGAAATTCATATTCTCATGAAAATTTCAACCAACTCCTAACAGACTAGAACTGGACCAAATCTGTCTGGTTTTGATTTTAACTGGAATCAAGGCTGTTGGTTTGGTATTGGACAACTTCAAGGTGACTGACCCGCATAGCTGAAGTTAATTTTTTGCTGAAATGTTAGGTGAATCAGGTCATTACAGTTGAGGTTCTGATTACAACTGCTCTCTAACAGGCTTCACATAATCACGTGCACGCATAACTTTTTAAACTCATTTTGTTTATCAGTTTATACCGATACACGCGGAGTGAGGAAGTGTTGCATGCTGTGGAGGTTGCGGGGCGGGCAGGAGAGAGTGTTGGTTCAGTTTGGTTTTGTTTTGTTTAAGCTTGAATTTGAACTCTGGAGGTAGGATTTTCCAAAGGATATCAGTCTTGGGTATTTTTGAGACAGACCCTTGTGAAATGGAGAACATCTGGTTCAACATTGTTAATCTCCATTTGAAGAATGCCAGTTAGTTATTACTCAGACTTTATGGTGAAAAGAAAATATTTTGTTTTCCGACATTGTCTGTTGTTTTTCTGCTTTTGAAACTTATTCTGAGATAGAGGAACAGGAACAATGTGCATTTTGTAAATGTAATGAATGTGTTACGTAAGCAATGGATTTATTTTTTTTTTTAGCTCTGCAACTGCGAAATGGTTGTTTTAGTGCTAGCTCAGTCTGGAAAGATGAGCTACTCTAAATAGCAAATTATGGTTCTGCTTATTTTATTGTGGGGTTACAGTATACAAACTTGCAGTGTAAACTGTTGCATTCAAATGAGAGAAAATGAGGGCTAGGGAGGCTTGCCTGGTTTTTCACCTGCTGCAGTGAACTTCTGACTTCACAGAATTTGTGTAAAGTCTAGGAAAGCATTAAAGTTTAACAGCTACCGGTCTTTCATCAAATCATTTGTAACAACCAGTGCTTGGAATACCAGTTGCTCCCTTGGGTTTCATATATGCAACACAAGAATGCAATTTTACTTTCACTCTTTCTCATTTTGATTTTGCTCCTCTTTAATAAAAATTACCAAACACTTTGTAAGGTCTGCTTTGCAGTGTACTTTGCCAGCCTCCCATAACTGTAGCTAGTAAGGAGAATGGAAATGTTTACTTTTTTCTTTCTTTTCATCTTTTTTCCCTGCTTGGAACAGCCCTCTATATTGCCAATGGCAGTTGACACTGACATTTCTTCTTTCTTCCACAGTGCTCTACAATCTGGGCAAATTATTATTTTGCTTATGACACAGAAATCAAGGTAATGTAAAGTGCATTTCAGCAAATATCCCAAATAAATGCTGCTCTTACCTTTTGAATTTCCACTGTCCTATCTTTTTGTTCCAGAAACTCTGCTCTTGAGGTTAGTTGCTGAACATGGGAACAGGTAGTTTGCAGCAAAGGCTCTGCCTCGTTGTTGCAAGAGGTTAGTAGTATGAAGAACAAAGGAAAAGCCCTAACCTCCACTTTTTTTATTAGCAGGTTTATTTTTTACCGAGCTTTTTTCTGTAAGAAATAGCCTTTGGAAGATTTAAGTAAAAACAAACAGCTTCCACAAATTTTGCTACTTAACAATAATTGGAAAGTTAAATTCAGCAAGTTCTGGTGGTGTTTTGCTTGGGGGAAGGGGAAGGTACCTGTATGTATAAGATCTCTTCTGAAGTGGGGGAAAAATTGGTGGGAAATCTGTTTTATCTTTATTGAATTTTCTTTTTAATCAATTATGACATGGTGCACCAAGAATGGCTATTCTCCCCCCCCCCC
>Ga0181612_165228_pt1:0-10000 | contig 12223 bp, 2 predicted proteins | sample HoacroProtozoa21_FD_119630 | JGI IMG/M metagenome (GOLD analysis project Ga0181612, IMG submission 119630) | Hoatzin crop microbial communities from Cojedes, Venezuel. Combined Assembly of Gp0051906, Gp0051904, Gp0051908
CTCCAGAGCTGAATGCAGTACTCCAGGTGGGGTCTCACCAGAGCAGAGGGGCAGAATCACCTCTCTGGACCTGCTGGCCACGCTTCTCTTGATGCAGCCCAGGACACGGTTGGCCCTCTGGGCTGCCAGCGCACATTGCCGGCTCATGTCCAGCCTTTCGTCTATCAGAACTCGTAATCGCCGCTGGAGAATTCTGCTTAACCAGATCACCTAGTCAGAGAACAGCAGGGGAAGGTCCCTGGTGAGGAAATGTATTTTTTTTAGTTTAGGAAGCCTGGAAGAACCCCCTTCTCCCATATGTCGTATGTAAGGGTCTCAGTAACAGTATTTTTCAGCTTATACATGCATAGCATAACTACTTCTTATTGCAGCTAAGAATCTACCGAAGACTGTCTTCTTTGAACCAAAGATATAACTGTGGAATATCTATTCCTGTTAATAATATTTGTGCTGCCTGTCCCCTAAGTGGTTTTGTCTGCACATTGATTAATAACTGCTCATTCACCTCAAGCATTATAAATCTTTGAAAAGGATTTGAAAAGACAACATCTAAAAATGAAAACGGAGGATCTATCCTGTGGAAAAAATTGTTATAGACAGTAATTTTCTAAAATAATGTCCTTTCTGCAATAAAATTGAAACTTTAAAACATTGAAACAGGCACCAATTAAGAATTAATACATTTATACATTCAGTAAATAATAAGCAATCAGTGGTGATGTAACTAGCAATCAGTGAAAAATGATATATCTCAAGTAATTTCTTAATTATTCTAATTGCTTGGTAAGAGATTTGCAAGTTACTGAGTTAAGATACATGCTGCTAACTGGTATTGGGATGTTGTTCTTTTACCAGTTGAAGAAGACAGCTCTCCAGGGTCCTCTACAAGAATGGATTTTCTCAAAGGTCACCTGTAACCAGGTAAAGCTCCAACACAGACAAGCCTGTGACTAGTTTCATCGTTCTTGCACTGTGTCAGCTAAGTCAGGTCTTCAAAACACGTAGTTTATGTGTTGGTAGTAATACTAGTTGTCACAAAAACTTTGTCCTGAGTAGATGAGACCTTCTTTGGTCATATATTCTTAGGTCAATTACTTAGCCTGTTCTATCCTAAAGGCATCACCTCATTTTGTACTGTCATAGTTCACTTCCAGTGCTAGCTATGGAGTAACCCTATACTTGTACCTTAATGAAGTGCTTGTCATTACCTTGTCATGGTTACAATGTCTGAAATTATTTGGAGTTTTTGTTTTGTTCTGTTTTGGTTTTTAATGTCTCAGTTGCAAAGTCAGTGAAAAGCAGGTTATGACTGGATTTTTTTTTTTCTTTTCTTTTTGTCCCCAGCAGTAGTACAGTTTCTTCTAATGAGACAATTATTTTCTGGTCATAAACTCTTACCTCCTTCACATTCTATTTAATTTCAAAACCAGCTGGGACTTCAGACTTGTTCTGAAGTCCAACATCTTGTCATATACTTGAGTACACTTTGATTGATACAGATACAAGGTTCATGTAACCGTACAAGAAAAACATTATAGACTCATGGAGAGGCAATTGTCATCAGCAAGCCCATATACCTGGTCTGAGAAGAATTTCCAGATCAAAAATGTGTATTTCCTTTTTGCTTTTTGACAGAGAGTGGTACTTGACAGGTTTCTGGTTCTTCAGAAGTCTCTTGATGGCTGGAAGAAGTGACAGCTCTCAGATTGGAATTGCATGCAATAGGCTACTATGTTCTTGTACAAATCAAAGCGCTCTTTCAAACTTGAACCCTCTTTTCTGAGTTAAAAAAAGTATAGGGTAAAAAGTGATCTTTAAAAAGTATCACAGATGATTGTGAAATACTCAGGTTTGGATGCATTGTGCAAGAGTCTCAGGCTGCCAAAATTGGTCTGAATATCTTTCAGGAGATGGCAAGACTGAAAAGAGTTTTTTATATTTGATAATATATTGGTAGCAGCATATGCAGTTTTTCAAAAATTTATATGACAATTTTGATAGAATTAAAAATTGAGAAGACTTTCTCTCTCTTGCAATATCCCATTCATGCAAAAGGCACACAAAATTTTAAAAATTATTTATAGTTTTAACATGAAAATTGTTACCTCCTCTCAGGATGCAGAATGGACTCTCTTTTTTCTTTTTTTTTTGAAAAAAAGAAATTAGAAAGTTTTTGTAGACTTGTAGACTTTTTTTTTAAAGTGTTTGTAAAAATAACCCAGCTTTTCCTGTCAATTTTTAAAGAATTTTCAAAAGCTGCTGAATTATGTTGAACTAACACTTTTCATCAAAGATAGAAACACTGATAAAGGTACTACGTAGATTTAAATTCTTTGTTTTCATACAGATATTATCTAAATAATAAGATGTATTGCATTTAGTGCTTTGGAATTGTGTTATTATGATCAAGAGTGCATGTGCGTGTCAAAAAGTACAGACATACAGTGTGTTTTGTGAAAGAGATGTCACACAATACACAAATCACACTTGGCTTTACCTGCTCATACTTCTCCTTGTTGATGGCTCCCACAAGGACCTATGTTACCTGCATGCCAGGAATTACCAGGGATCTAGTCCAGGGTTCAGCCTTATGAAGCACCACCGTAGGACCTTAGCCCTGATTTATGGTGTATTAATGTTGTTGGGTTGTGAGAGAGGACATTAGCTAAATCGTTGCAGGACAACTAAAATAAAACCAGTCAGAAGTACCATTGTTGACAGAGGGAAAAAGAGGAAAACTGGAAGCTGATCACTCATTAAGACTAAGGATCGATGTGTTTCAAGGCTGATATTTCCCCGCTTGACTACCAACTCCCATACTCACAGGGTGGTGAGCATACTGATGCTTTGTATAGTAGTTCATTAATCCAAGAGCATGCCATCTATGTTGGGTATTAGGCAATATATGTTTAAAATATGTTTAAAATGAAAATGGAAGTGCCATGTCTTCAAAAACTATGTGTAATCCTGCTTGCAGAGACTCTGTCTGTGGTAAAATATACTGAAGTAAAAGAGATTCAATGGAGACATGAACATTTTAATTGTCCTGACATGAGTCTAGGATGATAGATGATTTAATACCTAAGCATTTTTCCTTGGGGGTTTTGCAGTCCTTTTTTTTTTTACTGCAGGTATCTCTTTGTACTTATTCAGACTCTGGCTACGGCATCCCAGACTGGGTGTTGATCAGCTGGAAACTGAAACAAATCGGGGTGTATTGTTAGTGGTTTGGATTGAGCCATCAAAATATTTGAATGAAGCTTTGGGATCAACTCTGAAATAAGCTTGCTGCTGAGATGAAATCTTCCCGTAGCTATTGTCTGTTATTTTTTTATCTACAAAAAGAAGCAATTTAGTGAGATATGGGGATAAATTTACAATATGAATTAATTAAACTCCTACCTGTCTGGGTACAGGTGCAACCTGGCAGCTCTATCTGCCTTACTCTGACAATGAGCATGGAATAAAGGGGGCAAAGCAGGTGAACGAAGTAATCTAACAGATGAGAAAACCTGATTATATCAAAGGTAGTTTTTTGGAGTTGGTTAAAGGGTTGACTGCCCAAATCTGTATGACGACAGGCTTGTGTGTCAGTGTGCAGTATCTTTTAGAACAAGCCTAATGTTTTCTTTATTGCCACTTAAACAAGGTTTCATTAAGACAAGTGGCACAAAATGATCATTTGGATTATTTGTATTCTTTAGAACGAAGCTTGCAATGCAAGTCTTTTTTTCCACTTAGTACCAATTTGGTCTGCGACATTCAAAGAAACTGGAAGACATTCATTGACGTATACAGGGATGAAAGCACAATGCTCAAAACTGTTTCATCAAGATTATAGTTAGAGAAGTGCCACCCACGTCCAGTCTGGGGAGCCCAAGGGAAACGCTTTGAGGTTTTCCAAAATTTTTTTATGGAACTCTGAAGATAATTAGCAACCAAGCCATCCTGGCAGTTTGTAATTTATCAGTAAGAGCTCTGGTTTATGAGTTCTGCAGTGTTTTTCTCTCAGAGGTAACATGTCTTTTTAAGATATTTTATTAGAGATCAAGACTGGCCCACAAGAATGCCTGGGCTTTGTTTTTCAGCTATGACTTGTACCTGTTGCATTACTTGTACCACAGTCTCCCTATGACTCAGCTTCACATCTTTAGTAATGACATTTCACCAGCTTCATGGAGATCTTTTGAAATCTAAGGTTGAAATGCCAAATACTGTCATTACTGAGGAGCAGAAGTCAACCACAATTTCTCTAATCGAAATTATAAAGATCATTTAGTATGAAAATACCAATTTATCACGTAAGACAAAAGGGGGTGGAATGACACAATTTTTTTCTCCCTAGCATTTAACAGCTTTTTCTAGGGACTTGCAGCACTGAGTGGGAAACCGAAAAAGGAAAATGTCAGTTTTTACATACAGAATTCCCCAAGTCAAAACTGATTCAGATGTCTTATACTCGTCTCCCTAGGTGAGAGGAGATTTTCTCCTCCAAAGTGTCAAAAGCACTGAAAAGAGCTAATTTTACTAGGTTTGCTTTATGTGTGAAATAAAACGTTCCACATCGCCCTGTTTAACAATACTGAGACAATGCCCATCTGTTCCAGCTATGGGGATCTCTCTGATGGAATGTCTCCCCTCTATTCAACATACATAAACATCATGTGGAAGTTGAATTCTTATTGTAACTGGTAAAGAATAGGATTTTGAAAAGTCTAATGATAAGATTAACATATTATTGCAATAGTAAAGTTTGATTTAAACAATTCTGATTTCTTGAGATGGTTCTTCATATAATATCTATTTTACATGTAATATAAACCCTGACTGAGACCTTAAAAAAAGTTGTTATTGCTCAAATATTACTTTCTAATTAGCCAACAGGAACAATTAGGAAATATTTCAGGTAACTTTAATCTCTCTGTCTGGTTACACAATGTTTGATTTTTATGTCAACAAGTACATGCTGATATTTTAAAACAGATCTCTATATGCTAATTTTCCTATTTCCCCATCTAAAAGACTACAGCTTCCTGACTGTTAATTCCAGTTGACAGTGAATGGTTTTGTTTCTTATTCACCTCAAAATAATCTATTGTAGTGAAGTGATTTATAATAAACCGTATCTAGGAAAAAAAACTATGATGCTGATCAGTTTTGACAACTAAAAATGCATTATTAATGGAATAATAACATTGGAAGTATCTTGAAAGCAAGCTGATTGTGAGGGGTTTATTTTTCTGTTCAGACTGAGATTCATTCTTCTAGTTTAGAGATACTTCTGGGTGGACAGGTCATTACAGAGAAGAATGCCAAAATTATTGCATGTTAGAAAGTCTTGTGATGCTGTCTGTCAAATATAGAAAGATAGGTACACTTAAAATAAAGTCAGATACATTATTCCCATTAAAATCCACTTTTACAATATCTGGTTTGACATATAGAATAGATATTTTAAGTGGGTATATATGTCAGAAAGAGAAATTGCCTTAACAGCTCGATTTTACTTAATGGTTGTTGACGAAAGATACCATTTCTTTTTCCTCTATGCACACTCATATATGAATATAAATACTGGAACAGATATTTGAATAACAACACTGTCCAGTGCACTTCTCTGGGGTTTTTGCTATTGAAGTAGATGTAAAGCTAAACCTTGAAGTCAAACTACAGATGAATTCACCCTCTGCAGTTGTAACAGAGGAGAAGTATTAATATAAATTTGCAATATGCTTACATATACATTTAAGGTATAGTATCCTTGATATGATTTGCACACACAACACAGTATGTAAAGCTCATATCTTAAGTCAGGATGAATTCTACACTACTGTCTTTGTGTAACTCACTAAGAATATTTATGCCAATAGCCAAACTATGATGTCTTAACAGCCATTCTCTAGAAAGACCAGTTTACCATAGTTATTGGATTTTATATTAATTATACTATGTACTTTATTGAATTTGCTGAAGTGCTTTGCTGGATGTTCTCCAAACACTAACAGCCAAATGAAATTATATAAAAAGGGTCAGCTATATGTAAGTGTATGTGAAAGGGCTTTAGAAACTTCTTGTAATTAAAGAGGTTGTAAACCAACACAGAGTGCAAATGTCACTGCACACCTATGCTTTCCTTAACTTACATAATTGGAAGCAATTTATCAAGAATGACTCAATGAACTTCGAGAGCTTGATAAAGAATACACCAAAAATCTCTAATAGACACTTTTGTAATTTTAAGTAATAGAAAAACGCTATGTGTATCATATTCATCACAAAACACCATATGTAAAATACTTCTCTAAATGCACTTAACATTTCTTGGATGAGAACAAACGGCATCAACATCTTAAAAGTGACGTCGTTGAGAAAGATGAGCAAGCATACTCCAATCTCTTTCCCTAGGGCTCTTGGGCCTAACTTCTTTATATGCTCTTATGAGTAAGTATATGTTTATACGGAAATGGATGGGTAGTCTATGTGCTAACGTCATTGCTGCTTTATCCAGCATCCTGGACTGCTGAGGTGTGAATCTGCTCCTAACCAGGGGTAGGATAGTCAGTGAATAAGGCAAATTGCCAGAACAGACAGATTTAAGGATGGGGAATCCAAGCAGAAAAGTAACATGTAAACTTCAGATTTAGGAGCTAATTTGCACAAATTTTCAGGGAATGACTGCTTGAACTAAACCTACCAGGATCTTTATCACCAGGTTTTTTCAAAGGCAAAGTCCCATTTTTCCCATTTGATATGTAGGCAAGTTAAAAAGGGTCTGTTTAATCCTTTTCTGCTGCAGTCTTACAGTATCATTAAAGCTGCATGGTCAACTTGAAAATAGTTGTTTTAACAATCGTTTTAACAATTTCATTTCATTTAAAACTAATAAAGCACATACAACTCTGAACAAGCTCATAGAAAAAAAAAATAGTGTGAGAAAAAACTCTGTTCCAGGTATATTCCAGTTTATTTTTATTTTTCATGAAGTTTTTGAATGTATTTTCCTCAAAAATAATTAATTCATGATCTCTTTTACGTAAAGGATTATATCATACTATATCATAAACTGATTTTTTCCTCAAACAAAATAAGACCAAGGTCCTTTGTATTTTTGTATTACGGCAAGGAAAGAAAATCGCATTTAGCTTGGTATACTCTCACACTATACCAGCAAAGCCTGGAGAAAGAATATTCTGCGTATTGGTAGCTGTGTTCAGAAAATTAACTTCCACAGTTGCTACTACGAATAACTGAAGGTGGCTTACATTTTCAGACAATTGAGGAACTAAAGAAAAATCTATGACTTTTTTCTACAGTAGAATCTAAAGGTTTGGGTCCATACATGATATAAAATATGCTCACTTAGGTGATGACAAATAATTAAAAATGTGTATACAGTGATTTGTCAGAGGAAGAGTTCTGATAACAATGTTGCAACTAAAAAATGTGGATTATTTAATATTGTGAAAGGTTCATTTATTGTTGAAATTCTGCTCATGAACAGATAAATGTTGTTGTTTCTTAGGCAACACTGAATATTTTTCGAAAACACTTACAGATAAGATGGCAAGATCACTCAGCATCTACACTTATTCTTCTGTATTTAGAGGAGATCTCCATAAATATTTTAGCTTATGTTCCTTTCTGAAGATTAATATCCATCCTATCACCACGATAAGCCAGACCAAAATTTCAGGAACTTTCATGTATATATAACTGTAGAAAATGCTAAAACAGGCATGAATGTGTGCGGGTCAGATTTTTGTTATGTCCAACTACCAATTTCCATGAACAATTACCCAATTTCTTTGCACCAATCCAGGCAAACCTGTGTGAGCGATCCCTTGGGCTGAAAATCTGGCCCTAAATCATTACGTGGTAAATAATAAGCTCTACAAAGTATTTATATTTCTTTAACCAACAATGAACAACAAATAATGACAAATTTCATTTTATGTTCTTTTTATTTGAAAAAGACTAACAATCCAGTGCATTTTTCTCATCTGAAGAATGTTAAATATCCATAGAATTTGATCACTTTATGACCATACCTATTGCCAAATGGGCATAAGCATTATTAAGGAACAAAGGTACAAGTCTACAGATGTGAATTGTAATTTTGGCTCTTCAGAGGCTTTGTGTGTGACCTGCGATGAATTCAGCTAGGACCAGATTTGTAAGGAGTGAGTCTAAACACCCCTGTTCCACAGTTTCTTAACTTAATTGGTGATACTACTATTTTGTAATTTCATTGCGTTACTATTTAGTTTCATTAAGGACATTTTGACTTTCGCAGTTGAATTTTTTTGAAAACCTGAATCTGAAAATGAAAATCAGCAAAAATCCAAACTATATGACATTAAAATATTACAATAAATCTAAAATATTCATGAAACAGGCTTCTGTAACTCTTGCCAAAAGTAATACACAAAGTTCTTTTTCATAGGGTCTTTAAAATAAAGGATTTCCTCTTATGTTAGTGGGATTTACAGCATAATTCGTCAGCTCATCAACTCCTGCTTAAGAAGTCATCATAAACAATGCTCTCTCTGCAAATTTTAAACCTTCTTATTCTCTCTGTCACCATGTTGTCTTTTGCTGTATGAAATGCCTATGCATATCCATACTAAAATATATTAATATAAATTGAGATTTCATTAAGAAAAATACGTTGAGAAAACATAAATATCTAAGTGATACAGGGAAAAGAAAAAGTTGCATATGCGGCCTTAATTCTGCCTCATTTCTTCAATGAATTATGAGAGACTTTAATTTCAAGGTCATCTTGTATTTCTCAAAAACGAAACACAAAATCATGCACTTTTTTTCTGCTGAGGCAAATACAGAGTATCACGCAGTACTTAATACAGACAAGAAATTATTTAAATTATTGTTTTCAAAATATGCTCCAGGTTAAATACAAAGGTGCAGAAATATTATATTTGCTGTCCTAAATTATTGATTTCTGCAGTTAGGTAGAGGTCTTCTCCTCAACTAAGGGACCCATCACTGGGTGTTGTAAAAAATTATGTGGCATTAGCTAAGTTATTAGAAGACATGTTTGGGAAAAAGCATCTTGATAACCATTGGCTGTTTTGATTCTACCCTAGGTGTTTTGTACCTCCCTGAGCACGTAAAATAATTAAAAATCTACTCTGGGTCACTCATGAGCAAGTAGAATCAATATAACCACTTGTCTATTGAACTAACTTCTAACACAGCTGGGGTGGGGGGATGAGGCTGAGGATCTTGAAATTGTGGTGAGGGCTCAACCAACTAACCGTATTTAACTAGTCACACAGGTGCCGTCCAGTTTTCCCTTCCTAGAACAGACTGGGACTGAGTGTGGTATGAACGGGCACAAAAAGAAAAAGCAGTTCAGAATGAAAAAGATGAAAAAGAAATAAAGAGGATGTGTTTCAGTCACAGAAAACATCACATACAGCATATGAAGTTATATGCAGCTTTCATGCATCTAAACTAAAGCCGCACATCTGAAAATGATCACTCTGTGATGAATTTAATGTACTTTCCATATCCAAGTGCTTCTTTTGTCCTCTTCCACTAACGTACATCTCCAAGGATTTTTCCTTACATTTCAAGCCTGCATGGAGCCTCTAGCAGCTACCATCTTTCACTTTCCACCTCTTACACAGATGGTCCCTCCATGCCTTTAAATCTAATATTTCCTTTCAGTATCATACTGGTCTGAAGTCCATCCTGGGCAAGTTTTAAACCGTGACACAGTAACAGTTTTCCTGTGCATGTACACAGCACTATTTTAAAGGCTGGTTTCACACAGCCCTTGCAGAGTTACAAACAGGAACTTTTTACAAGTGGGGAGAGAACATTTCTTTCTTCCTACAGTCAGCTGGCACTCACTTATTTTCCTGAAAGTATCCAACAAAAGAGAGAAGATTGCAATGCTGCTCTTAGGTAGAGAAAGCTGTTTTAGGATGTCAATCAATCCATGTATGTGAGAGAAAGAGAAAGACAGAAACAA
>Ga0181612_124183_pt1 | contig 12221 bp, 4 predicted proteins | sample HoacroProtozoa21_FD_119630 | JGI IMG/M metagenome (GOLD analysis project Ga0181612, IMG submission 119630) | Hoatzin crop microbial communities from Cojedes, Venezuel. Combined Assembly of Gp0051906, Gp0051904, Gp0051908
GGGGGGGGGGGGGGGGGGGGGGGGGGAAGCAGGAAAGCTTGTTTTCAAATTCTGGGAAGGTCAGCAACTGATAAAGCTACTTCATAAGTGATTTAATAAACTACAGCTGAATGAAGCTGTTTAAAAGTAGTTTAGCTCTTCAAGCATTAATTCCAGTTATATTGCTTAACAGATCTCACAGCTTTAAACTTAACATAAGCACTATTTTTAACTGAATTAGTTTTTAGTTTCTCCTACTCTTCAAATAAGCCTAGGCTTAATACTTCAGATTAAAATTCCTTTTCCTGAACTCTTGCTTGTTATATAGGGTGTTCAGAGTTGTCAGCTGTGCCCATCACCTTAACCTGTAACCAGCTGGTTCAGTTAGGTATGTTCTCATCTCTTCTGCCAAGAGAACCACAGACTGTGGCTATGAATGAACTGCAAATCATGATACTGGTTAGTCAAGAAATAACTAAGTACTAGTTTAATATTAAACTATGCAGTATAAACAAGAGACCTCTCAAATTTCTAAGCAGATGTTTTTTCTGTACCTAACCTGGCTCAAACAGTGCTGTAGAAAGAGGAAGCAACACCAGCCTGACAATCTTTCCTTCTTAATGTCTGTTTTGATACAGACTGCACTTGCTTCTTCATGATGCTGGCCTCTACTCTTTTGAAATAAAAGCTAGCAGACAGTAAAATGGAAAATTTATTAGTGCAAGTTGGTCACGTGATTTCTTCCAGCAAGTACATAATAGCATCCCATGCTTAATACATTATAAACAAACCTGTTGTAAGTTAAGAAAAGTGGAACTTGTCTTGAAGTAACAATGTGTTACATATTGTCATCGTCTGATTCATCTTCCTCTTTCAAAGATTCCTGTTTCAAAAAAAAGTTTAAAGAAGGTTGCCCGTTGTTTTATAATTCAGTCTATAATAAGCAAAACAAGTTTTGCTGTAGCTTCACAATCCTCTCAATCTGTCCAAAGCCTTGTATTCAGCAGGCTAGTTTGTATCTTTAGGAGGTAATACCAAGCACCATCATTACTTTGAGAACAGCAGCAAAGCTGTTAAATGCTGGAAGTCTCACTTTCTCCAGCTGGTTATCTTTAAAAACTGTTCTAGGCAATGTGACTTACTAGCTCTCCCACTCACACCATTGTTGAAGAGTTAATACATTTACCTTTGAAGGAGAAACACACCACCTGTGCAAGCCTGCTGAGTCACACTGGTTGTGAAAGTAAGAACTATCCCTGGATGACACTGCAGACTCCACTATTCTCCCTTCAGAATAACATCAACTAACACTGAAGTGATGTGTGTTTGTAATGATACATTTCCCAGTCATTACAACCACAGAAGCCTAACCTTCAGTTAGTTCCCTCTACTCTGGACTTGTTTGTCCACTGAAGCACTGAGATGACACCAAAACCAGACCTTACCTTGGCATATTTTTCTGCTTCTTCCCTGATGTCTTTGGGAACAATTTCATGTTTTCCCTTGGTTACTGCCAATAAAAAGAGTACACCTTAAGTAGAGTTCACACAAAGACCTCAACATACAGAGTGAATTTAAGAAGCAGTGTTTTACTTTAGTTACAGAAAGTTATAAATTTTCTATACTATTTATAGAAATTACAGAAACGCATTACTTTCTCCAACCCAGCTGAGTTCCAGCTCAAAAGCTTTATCCTTCACTTCATCATGAACTATGTAGATTCTGGAAGGAACAGAGAAAGTACAGATTAAAACAGATTGATCAACAGGCTAAATACACTTTCTTCCTTTCACAGATTTCTTCTGAAGTACTCTTTTTATGGTTAATAGAAGCTCTCCCCTGCCCACATCAGAGAATTTTCCAGGCTTAATTGCTCATGTAACAGTACATTAAATGATTACAGTTAAGATGCACATTGAGATGTTCAAGTTATCCTAATTAGAACAAACATTAACATTCAAATACTGCAGAACCAAGGCTACATCATCACTGTCAGCTTCTGCTAAATTAGCTGTAGTACAGTTGGGAGTATCCTGTATTTCTCCTGTAAATCTTATTTCAGTTGACACTTAAGACTACATCCCAACACCACAGCATCCTGTGTCTAATTAGAAGCCTGTACATAGATCTCCACAGACTGCCATGCTTATGGCAAACACAACGGTAATCAGAATTTAAACTACCAGTGGTACTACAGCACACACAGTACTGTCCAGACTAGTAAAATCACTCTTCAGTCTGTGGGACAAAAATGTTACACTATAACAGCAACACTGATTTGACTGTATCATAGTATTTAGTCCTCAGTGGCAGAAAGTGTAAACAAACTGTAACAACCCTGAGTTGAGACATATGCTCAAAACAATAGCAGAACCTTAGAATAACCTGTGGCATCACTTGTTGAGAAGGCTGTACTCCTTAGTTTGTTTCAGAAAGCATTAGTAAGTCAAAAGATGAAAAATACCAGCTATTTCTAGCCAACACAGAAAGCCTGGAGATAGCGGAGGAAGGAAGGATACCTTCAGCATCACAGGAAGTACTTCCAGTTAAAGTTTGATGAAAGTATTGTGAAACAAATACAAAGAACAAAATTAACGTTAGTGTCCAGGGAAGTACCACTGCATGCTTATGTTCTGACACCTTTCTCTCACTGTTAGACTGGACTTACTGATCACTGCCTAAGATGATTTATAGGCCTTGCTTATGTGTTCATCTGGTTACAAGCCTTTTGCAACAGAGAGTACCATTACAAGCTCTTGAAGAAACCATTACTGTGGACTCTGGCTAGTATTTTAGGGTTAAACAATGACTGAAATCTTTGCTGTCTTGCTAAATGCTACTGAAGAGGTGAACTTGAGCTGAAAAAAAGATCTAGAGCTGCCTGTTAAGTTTTGAGCTGAGGCAAAATTAAAGAACTGAAGTCTTTTCATTATTTGAAAATCCTTGCCTTCTTTGCGCCATTGTAACTGCTTTGAGGTCCTTGCTAAGTTTGAAGAACAGATCCCACAAATTCTTTCCTCTAGCTGCTGCCATGACAGCCTCAGTCACAAACTCCAAATAAGCTGAGATGCTGCAACACCAATGACAGAAGCATATTTATTCCTTCTTTATAACCTTCTAAGCAATAGCCATAAAATGCTGGACATTACAGTTTTGCAGCTGCAGATTATTAAACTTGCGACAAGCACAGAACAGGTCCCTAAAGCATTAAAATGAGGTGCTGTAGATACCTGAAAGGATACTTGTATTTATTTGAGGAGATATTAATTCACAAAGTATTTTCAAGATCATTTACTACCAGCCAGTTCACGCTCCGTGTAGCACAAAGTCTTCTCTCTTCCTCGTATCTTTTCCCCCACACACTAGTACATGACTTACTGAATAGCACCTTTTTTTCCCTGCAAGTACAACTCACATAGAGTTTGTGGGATAGTATTAGTGACTATAGGTGATTATATTACTGCTGTGTTGTCCTAAATTGCATCCGTAAATAGCAAATTAAATATTTCCAGTCTTTTCATGTGGTATCAAGCTTTATCATTTAAATGAGACCAGCTACATCCCATATACATCTTTAAACAAGGAGTTATAATTTGCTTCTTTCCTAAGAACTCAGGTCTTTTTTTAAGCAAATAGGAAGGCTAGGTCAAAGACCTCCGCTTCATTTCTGGACTGCTATTTAATGTCTGAAGCATCAGTTCATTGTTTAAGCTGTGTAACAAAGCATAAAGCTCATCCTTCAGAATCGGGACACCAAGGAGTTTCTCTCCCATCTGTCACCTGGTTTATATCTTTTAAAACCAGTGACTATATTCAGACAGTTTAATCCACTGCTGCTACAAGTTGCACCTATAAAAAGTTGTAGATGAGCTCAAAAGGCCTATTTTTCACATCCTTTGGCATTTTTCAGTACCAAGTCGCATATCTAATCTCACAAGAAGAGAAAAAAATATTAACAGCAGAAGATACTAGAGTCAGCATGAGCACTCTTCTAGTAGTAATGAAACGTGGTACCTAATTTAAAAGGAATAGGTTCAGTTTGAAACCATAGCAAGCTCACCGGTACGGATTTTTGTTGAGTTGGAAAAACAGGTTGGAGACTTACATTTTTGCAACCTCTTTAACAACATCACGGCAGGTCATTTCCTTCATCTGTAGACAGAAAAAAAAAATAAAAAATACACAGCTTAAGAGAAGACACTGTTACCCATTTCCACAAGGCCAGAACATGAGTGGCTGTGCACATGGCTAATGAGCTTACTGTTCAGTAGTGATAAAAGTGACAAAAGGTTAAGACTAGAACCAAATTTATTCTCTATGATGCATCTTTCAGCCTGCTGTATGCAAGTCATTCTTCCAGTGAAGAATTTTACAGCTGAAAGATTCTATGAAGAAACTGTTCCGTGGAAAGCTCCCCAGCTGAAAGCACTAAACAGCTGGAAGGTTAGACGCTGAACAGACAAACCTTAGCATCGTAAAAGCTTGACTTGTTCTTAGATGCTTTATGATCAACTGACATAAAATAACCACATGTACAATATGAGGGAGGCACCATATTTTCACATCTAATATTCTTCCTAGCTAGTTTAGTAACACTTTCGGTCTTGCCAACATTTTATGCAAGCAATTTTGACTTTTAAGTAATGCCCTAAGAGGAGAATATTGTTCCCATGTTAACAACCGACTGCGTGCCTGAGCAAGGTATCAGCATCTCATTTTACATTTTCTCGCTGTTGCACCACAGTCTTCTGACAGTTTCACAGTTGATCAAAACAAAGTCTCATGCCAATTTCCATGACATAATAAACTTACATTTTATAGGTCAAATGTTTTGCAAGTCAACTCTTCTGGACTATGAAGTAATAATACATTCTACTATACTTCATTAATTCAGGGTTGAAACAAGATTAGCCTCGTACCCTTTCTCAAGGTTTCACTTGCATGAACCAGACAGACATCAGCCTTTGACAGTGCACTCACAAAAACGCTCCCATCGTCATTCACTGGCACCAATGGGCCATCAGTCACAAAATACAGCCTAATACATGCACATTTTACTGACGCTTTCCCTAGCGTGAAATTATTTTCAAGTTGAAAATAAGTTAATATTTCTCTTTGTTCCCCCCATTATTAACGCTGAGTGAGTGTAAACCATTAATTGTGTATCATTTACCATCTCCTCCGATTCTCAAACCGTTTTCAGAACCGTAGCATGGAAGCTTTTTTTGAGACACTGGTGAAGGAATTACGACAACAAGTCCTTTGCTCACGTCGAGTGTCACGGGACTTTCTGAGGTGAAGCGCACCCCCAAGGAGCGACAGGGCAGAGAAGAAATGCCCACGCCTGGTCAGGCAGGCATGCCATCACAGTCCCATCCTAAGAATTTTCCTAAACGCACAGAGACCCATTGCCCCAGCGCCTACATCTGTGACACTCAGTCCCTGACACAGACAGCACCGGCTGCTGTGTACAAATACAACTTGTGTCACATAAATGTTACTATGCATATTTATGCATATAAAGTTAGGAGCAAAACAGGGAAACCCAAAGGTCTGTTACTGTCACGCAGATTTACTTCAGTTTTCCTCTCATAAATGTATCTTTTGCCATTATCCTTTTCCTGTCCCCAGTATGTTAATTCTGCAAACAATGAGTAAACACTGAAACAGTTTCTCACCGGAGTTAATTACGATTATGTCCATATATCAAAAAGTTGTACGTAGCATCGGAGCTGCATGAGAAGCACTGTAGAACAGATCAAGAGATTCAAGTACTCTCCACACGACTACAACTTTTCCCACAGCTGAAGATACCAGACATTCGCGTAAGATGCAACTGCTGTGATCAGTGCAGGGTCTTCTGCTTGCACCCTCGGCTACACACGAGGGTTTCACACACTCTGTCCCCTGCCAGGCACAGTATCTGCTCTGCAGTACCTATAACACGGGCTTAAAGTTTTCACTACCTGCTTGCCTCTCACTTTCCACCTGCAGTCATCTCTCCCACAGGAACACAGCTGACAGGATACTGTAGGCAGTGGCACCCCACAAGAGCTTGTGTACCTCTGTCTTTTCCCTGTTTCAGTTTTGACAAATCTATCTTATCAAAATTAACTCTGACCTGGAAACCTGCCCAGTCTCTGGTTAACAAAAAGCATTGGCACGCAAGACTGAGCTTGCTTCACATTGCTGTGACAAGACCATACACATTACTGAAGACATTCTGCAAAAAGCCCATTACATAAATAAATAAATGCAGTTAGGCCACATGGCACACCACTCTTCCCACGTACTAAATCTTACAGGCTCTACTGTAAAGTTCAAGCAATACGTACACTTACTAGCTGCACAAAAGCTCAGGCAATAAAACATGTTTTTGAAAATCCCAGCACTGCACAGAAAATGATTTTTTGGGAGTAGACTATATATTACGCAACATATGATTATCTGTCTGCCAATTTGCACGTATGGAAATTGAAATTACAATTTCTCAGACAGCAGAATTCCAGTATCAAGATCAAATGATCTTGTAGACCTCCTACTTCTGATTTGGTATTCAAGCATCTGACCAGATTCAAGACTGAATGAATGAAGTCTAGGAACATTTTAATTTTTCCTGTAGTTTTTCAGTCACGATGCTACAGCACCATAACCAGACTATTGTTAAAAGCACGACAACCGTATGAACTCTGAACCTTCCTGTGAACAGCTGTGATGTACTTCCGCAGACCAAAGCCATAAATCAGATGCGAGCAGAGTACCAAGTAAGAATTATGTGACACAGACCAGAAGCAGGATTTTGTCCCATGTTAACTGTCTCCAGTTCCAAAGGTGTCAGATATTAAAACACAAGAGGAGGACAGAAGTCTTAGGATTCTAACATAGCTCTAAATCAGCTTAAGGCACACTTTAGTACATTTCAGTAGTCTTCTCTCCACAGACTAGTTTTGCACAGCCAGCTGCTCGTTCAGAAGGCTAGAAAACAACTTCTTGCACTCACAGAACTTTCTTGTAAGACTTCACAAGTTATGTCACTGCGCAAGCAGGAAATGCTGAACAGAAACAGCTCTTTTTGGTAACAGTGACAGTGCGCCGTGCAGTGGTACCCTTCCTGATGTTCACAGCACTGAAGCCCTTTTCATCAGACATCTAAAGATGTTTCAGGAGGTGTATTACGTTCAGCAACAACAAGCTCCTTGAACGCTTCTTTACCTCAACACTAGCCAGCTGGGAAACACCATCTTACCTGGCAAGGATTTTATTTTTCTCCATTACATTTTCAGAGTCTTAATATTCCAGTGGTCATCCAGCTTTCTGCAGTTCCACTCACTGTCCTTAACAAGACCAGCTTTTTTCAACTTTTTAAACAAAAGGATCATCTAAAACCTTTGGTAAAAAATAGGTATACTGCCCTGTACAATGCTGCCCTAAGGTTTTTGTTCACAACTAAGAACTTAGTTACGCTTTTATATTCACTCAGTTACTTTGCTCGCTGGCATGCAGGGGAGCGTATGTTTATGCTTCCGGTGTTACACATGTGCGCTCCCTACGGACTACCCATTGCCCAGGGCAAGACAAGACATGAGGAGTGCTGCTCTTACAGAGGCAGTACTATCCTAGAACATACAGGGGAATATTCCATCTGCTTCTCTGGTATTTTACATATTTTAGGCATCCAAAAAGGTAACATAACAAGCTAGGAGTATTTGTCTTGAAGCAGCACAACAAAACTGTAACATCATACCTGAAGTTTTTCAATCTCTGTTTTTGCAGCCTGCCTGGCTTTACCAATGGCACACCCCCAATAACCCTAAAAAAAAAAGAAACAAAATATATGTAAATTTAATTAAATACTAAGCCCTCTGCAGTTCTTACTGTCACTTAGCATATGACAATCCCCACCCTACTCTCACAGCGCGAGGCTAAAATATGGTACACCTTGGTATTGTTCTCTCTCAGGGCGCGTTCCAAATTATTGAATAGAACCCAATTACTAGACTGAGTACTACCACTGTGGGTAGCAAACAGAAGAGCTCAGTAGTTCCTGGGCAGAAACATACCTGCTCAAATTGTTGCAATAAGTATTCTTTTAATTGTTATTACAGTAAATGGAAGAGCAAACTAGAATTAGAGAAGTTCTACAAGATAAAAAAAAACCCCAAACCCACCTACCATGAAAATATATTAAAGCGTAAGCACATAAAAATTAAACACTATTTCCCTCAACAGGATATATTGGATATATTGAAAGGAAATGAAAAAAAAAATCAGAACAGTGTGAGTGTGTATCGTACTGTGTGCAACACGGCTGAAGAGGTAGCACTAACAACAATTAACAGAAGTATCTACTTTGGTTTGACGTGCTGTTAGCAGCCAGTGTCAGAGTAGCAGCCCCCTCTTATCGGAAGCTCTCTCCTACCGGACGCATTCTGTGAATGGGGTGTTACTACAAAACTTGCCCTTTCTGGGCAGTGCGTGGGACTTTTCGTTGGATGTAACCAGGCAGAATGAACTCCCAAATCTGTGAGAGACAAGCTTTAAAGCTAGCTTCATGGAGACTGTACTTCTGAGATACACAACCTGTGTTTAACACAGACATGCGAAGGAGCAAAACCCTGCTCTGTTTATTTTAAGCAGCAATTCACCAGAGATCTTCCCAGGCAAAAAGAAAAAAAATTAACAGCTCTTTTGGAATGACGCTTATTATTTTCCTAACTAGGAACTTTTGAAAGGGAACTTACACCAAGATGGAAATATTTTTGACACACTCACGTATGAAACTCCTGATGGATCAATCATGTACAGTTGTGCACCATCATCATCATCATAGGACCCCAACATGAAACTGGAGGGAAAATGTGAAATTAGAAACATTTCTTCTACCAACCCACACAGAATTACAGACTGCACCAACTCAGGTTTCCTCATTCTTCTTGGAGCAAACCTCCTACTATCCTGCTACATTCTATTAAGCAATTTCTCTGAACAGTTTTGTGTTACTGCGACAGCCAAGAACCTGCAAGCTGGCAGAAACATTTTACTTATCTGTAACCAGAGAGCAGATCTCAGTTTATTAGTCCCTTTGTACTAGAGCTGCACAGTAGCTGTAACCTACTCTTTAGGTATCAGGGCAAGCGGGATGATTACAGGGGAAAGTTCTGCAACAGATTTAATAGCATCAACTTTAAAATTCAGGGACAAACCGGCAATCTCTGGGGAGGCTTGGCGTACTCTTATGCAAATGTGAATTCTTCACCTAATGTTTTACACACACAAAAAGGGAGGGGAATCTGTTTAAGAGGCAACTTGTAGGTTACTAATCCCAAGTTTAAAAAAAAAAAAAAAGACCTTAGACAACCTAAAGAGTTCCAACAGTTGTGAAACAAAAGATCCTTACAAATATGGATACATTTGAAAGTATCTTACCTGCACCCGAATGGTCTGACAGCACTGTAGAGTGTGTAGGCATGCACGTACATAGCCACTCTGTCTGCAAGGTGCTAAGCGGAAAAAGAAAAAAAAGCATTGGAAATCCTTCTTTATAGAAATAGATAAGCCTCAAGTAATAAAATTTAATTCTCTGTGCTAAGATTAAGAAAGACAAAAAACCTGAGTGACCTGCACCAGTTCCTTACCTTGAGTGGAATATCGTAGCCATAGTTAGATCTGAAGTTCGAAGCCTCTTCTCTAGCTATGTCTGCCAAAGAACGAGCGTCTGCCAGAAGTCCCGCTACTGCCTGAAATGAGAGCTGGCGTCAGCTAGGCCAGACCTACCTTGCAATAACTTCTTAATAAAATCAATGGACCACAGTCTAACTATATGACTTAACCTTAAGATCTTCACTGAATTCTATGTACTACCACAAGTGAATTCAAACTATCCATTTGCTAGCAAGCACAGAACACGTCAATATGATTATATATAAATACAGAATATAATTTTTCTCTAGGAAAATCAATAGCCAAAATTATAGTCACGTTAAATAGTGTCTTAAGATTTGCCATGACTACACTAACCCGAACAATATTTCATACAATATATATTCAACAGGCAGTTTCAGGCTTTTCTGTCACACCGTAACCACTATCATCCCGACACCAGCAGCACAGATTAGCCAGTCATCCATACACCAGTCTTAAATAATTCAGCTGACTCCCACACTGCTGAGAAGAGACTCCTGTATGCAGCACATTTTCCCCTTCACACACCTTATTTGTTAACTGCATAAAGAGGTACCACTTTTACACTTGTGTTTATATTTACATTCAAGTTTGAACAACCAGAATGCTGACAAGCATTTAAAAAGAAAATTAAAACAGCCTCACAATATGTACATCTATTTTAAATTTGGATTTCATGTCTATATGTGTGTGCAATCAAGAACAAATTACAGAAAACAGTAAAAAAATCCCACTGGCATTTCTGCCTCTGTACACAGAAACATTATCATTACTTTCTTAAACTACTTATTATTGATTCTCCCATTCATAGATACCTACTTTTGAGGGTTGTCCCTTTCAATTTATGAGAAAGTAAAATTCAGTAGCACCTTACCATTCCGACATGTCGATCGACATTGAAGAGACGTTTATTGGAACCCTCTTCATAAAGCTTGGACAGAACTAGTTTTTCTACTCCAAAGACAACACCATCTTTGCATCTTATCCCAATTGCTGTACTGAAAGACGAGATAAATGTAAGTTTCTCACACAGAACTGTAGTGTAAAATACATAACAGAGAATTAATAAAATATGAGAAACAACAACATTTCTCCAGAAGCAGGTTTGTTAGAACGCCACTTTAGCATTGAAGACAACAGCGGGGGAAAAAAAAACACAAAGCTCGCTGAGCCTACAAACATTTCCTTAAGCAACGGAGGAGAGGGCTGCCCGAAGCCCCGAGGCACAGACTACATGCCGTGGTGGCACGGTTTGGCGCAACCCCGCAGCCGCTGCCCCGTCACCGAGCTGAGTGACACCGGTGTGAGAACCACAGACCGTTTAACCTCTCCTTTGGGTAAATCCACTGCTGATCTAGAAGGCGCGTGACAACTCTAACCCTCAAAACGTGCATCAGCAGGCATAAACCACCAACCATGGTGTGAACTGCTACGCAGAATACTTCCAGCGATCCTCATCCAGCAGCCTGTGGCTACCACCAGAGACTTGGGGGATCCAGCCCGTGCCCTGCTTATCAATCACCTCGCCACCGCCGCCAGAGCGCGGCTGGGATTTTCGCTTTACAGCGTTCCTCTGCACGTACCCATGGGAGGAGAGATACTCGAGAGGAGCTTTCGCAGAACTTGCACGCCCTCGGCTTCCCAAGGAATACACATGGAGTTACACATCTACGAGGCCCTGAGCACGTCGGTCTTTCAGTGCCTCAATTCACACCCATAAAACAGGCTTTCAGGTACTGCTACAGCAGCTCTACCACCACAACAGCAAAGCACCTGACCCATGTTAATGAGACCTGCAACCAGATTTCACCCCTAAGCATAGAATTTTTATTGCCCTTAACACATATAAGCTTACTGCCTGCCTTTGCGTTCTGCACAATGCATCTGTTTCTAGCAAGCAGAAGTAATTCACAGCAAGCATGAAAAGCGATTTCTAGCAAGTAAAAGTGATTATACTACTTTTACGCTTAACTTCAAGCCTCCTAAAACGAACCTAGGGACACAGTTGCTCAGAACTAATTTTAACATCATTTTACCTGCAAAGCCATCATGCTTGTCTAGTCCAATTACACTGATTTAAAAAAAGCCAACCAACCAAGACAGATGCAGGCATTTATATCTTACCTACTGTTCTCCACAGCCTTCATAGCATATTCAACTTGAAATACTCTGCCATCTGGGGAAAACGTGGAAGCTGACAGGTCGTACTGAAGAAGAAAACACACTACTCAGGAAAAGAACCTATTATATCCCAGTGTTTTCAGAAGAAGACTTATTGATTTCAAAATGCAGGAGTGCCACCCGCACGCCGTCGATGTGCGTGAAGCGGCAGAAGCAGGCTGCCCACACACGAGGGGCACGGACAGCAGCAGACACACAACCACAGGTACAAGAAGTCACCACGTCACTGCTGGATGCGCCCGCACTCCAACGCCCATCAACCCAGACGTCGCCCAGGTTTGAAATCACTGGGCGTTACGCAATACTTAAAACCTATGGGAACTTTCTGTGCGCCTTTCAAATTTGTTTTATAATTTTTGGAAAAAAAAAAATTAATAAAA
>Ga0181612_140144_pt1 | contig 12221 bp, 9 predicted proteins | sample HoacroProtozoa21_FD_119630 | JGI IMG/M metagenome (GOLD analysis project Ga0181612, IMG submission 119630) | Hoatzin crop microbial communities from Cojedes, Venezuel. Combined Assembly of Gp0051906, Gp0051904, Gp0051908
CGAGGCGACACTTGGGGGGGGGGGGCGCCCACCCGCGTTCCCCCCCCCCCCCCAAACCAACAGAAGAAAATCACGGTTTCAGCCAGGCCATGAAAATAGTTGGTGCTTCCCAACTCTCACCGCCCCCTTGGTTATAGTCCTGGAGAGCAAAGTCATGCTCGGTACCCCCCTCTACGTGTCAAAATCTGTGCGTAGACACGGAGTCAGAGTTGAAATTCAACATCTGGAAGTGAGAAAGCAGCTGATGTTTTCGCCTTATTGACTGAAAAGGGAAATAGTGGGAGCTGGCTGAACGTTCTCCTGCCTCAACACGATTTTTCGGGGTTGCAGGGCAAGCGGTCTGCTCTGGCCAGTCCCAAACCCAGCATCCGCACTGCAGGGACAGACCCAGCCTCTGTCATCGTTATTTGAAGATAGTAGGTAAGCAAGAAGACAGCTGCCAAAATGTTTTACAGAGGAATTGCTTTCAACAGGGAGGTGCTGACCTTTGAAACGTTGCCTTACAAAGTGCCCTCTTCGAAGCAGATGTGCAGAAAAGCAGGTGATCCAAGAAAATCCACTTATTTTGCAAATAAAGTTTGGTTGTTACCCAGCATTTCCCACCACGGCAACACAACAGAACAAGCTCTTCGGCGGCAAAGCAGCATAAGCAATAGTTACATTTTTATTCCGCAGTCTTTATCACGGGCAATCGGGTAGAACAAAATGTGACAGTGCCGGAGGTGGTAGCTGAACTCGATGATACAGCAGACAAGAACGTACGGACATAATAGAAAAATAAATATGGAAAATAGCACTTCCCTCTGGCCACCTTTTTCAATCACTTCCCCACCGCAGAGTGCAACATCAAGCTTTCAAATATAAAGTTGATCCATAGGTTCTCCAGACAGAGCAAGGCTGGGCAGGAAGGCTGTTCAGAAACCACGCTGTGACATGAATATAAACGGATGCAAATACTGTGCTTGGATGCACCAGGGCGCTACCACACCGCCCTCAGGCCGGCTGCTCTGTAGTAGCCATCCCTAACGCCAACGGGTTTCAGAAAACGTACTCTGGCTCCAAGCCAGGGATTCTTTTCATTTTTTATTAAACCCGCAACAGGTTTTTTTGCTAGAAAATGAACTCCTCTGGGTTAGTCCTTGGCTCTGTTCATCCGCTCCCATCAGTCAGGCTTTGCTGTCTTTAATGGTGGAGCTTGCTGTGCAGAGATTTCGTGTTATAAAACACAAATTTTTAATCAGGTAGGTTAGCTGCCTGCCACCTGCAGCCACCTTTCCCGAGGAAAGCTCCAGCCCTGCTTTCCCAGTTTAGATGGGCTGCGACTTCTTGTCTTCCTTATCTTCCAAGCAGCTGGCGTCCAGTCTCCCCGCGGCCGGCACTCGGTTCGGTTCCTCGCTCTCCCCTGCACATAAAGCACCATCAGCTGAAAACGCAGGCAGCAGCTCACCGGGTGACACAGTAACCTTGAGAGTCAGTCCTCCTGTGTGCACCCAGCCCCTACGCCATCCACAGTCGGAGGAGATGCTGAGGCTGTGTTTTAACTGGGAACGGCGTTTAACATTTACCAAGTAACCTTATCGCTTTTCAAGTTTTGCTCGGATAACTCAGGACTCTGAGTCTATCTGGATAAGCTGGAAGTGAAAAATGTTCGTTAATGTCCGGTTTGCAGGAGGGTAAAGCTGGGTGCTGGGGGTCTGTTGTGAAGATTTTAGCTCTGCTGTCACCTGCTGAGGGCAGGAGTCGGGACGCTGGCTTCACAACCACGGCCTGCGTCAGGAGCAGCCGGGGCTGAGAGAGCCGGCATAGAGAGTTAAACATCTGTAAGGTATTATCAGCGGCAGGGAAACAGGTCGCTATTTGCTTCTTCGAGCCCTTCCCAGCCCCACAACAGAGCCACTGCTCACGCACCTGAAGGCAGCGAGGACGCCCATGGGGCCGGCGATGGGAGCGGGCTCACACGTCCCCGTTCCCCTGCAGCAGTCGAGCGCTGGTGCTGGTGACGTCGGTCGCAGAGCTGCCTCGCTCTGTCTTCCATGAAAGCGCCAGTAAGGAACCGCCTTTTCAAATACAGATGTATATATACACACAATAACAAAATGCCTTCTTGAAACCAATACGCTGCTGCCCACCAAAGTAAGTCGGCCTTCAAAGGGAGAGAGATCCCAGCCGGCTGGTAGAAACACACCTAGGGGCAGGGGAACAACCGAAATAGCCCTTTTATCCCAAAGAAGAGCTGTAGAGAAAGCTGAAGAGGTCCCACAGAATTCCATCAGTGTCTGCATTCCACGGGGCAACTCCGGGATGCCCGCCTTCCCTTCACTCGTCGTCAGGATGGGCTTACAGGTGACGCAGGATGGTGCAACTGCGAAAACCGGCCACGTCACTGGATTGTTTGGCTGCTAAACTAGAGGGAGTTCAAAGAAGTGATTTGGCAGAAAACTATTCTGGCAGATTTGGCAGGAAAATTCTGATGTACACCCTTGTCCAGCATTAGCAGGTTAATACTGACGAGGGAATATGAAATGCAAACAATAAACCAAATTCTAGAAAGTAATATGCAAGCTCAGCTAGCACTGCTAATTTTGAAGTGGGCTGAATCAGTAATATTCAAAACTATCGTTCGATGCGCTTTAACGTTACTTTCAAAAAAATAAAGTTCAACTCCAACAGTGAAGTGGTTTTAAGAGGTAAACCTACTGAAGTAATTCAAACCACAATTTCAAAACAAGTCATCCACCCGCATTTCCTCTGGTCTTCTAAACGTACCAGCAGCTTGCCGGTTTGTGGAAATGAGAGGACGCACGCGCACCAGCAGAGAGAAATCGAAACAGCTACACCACTTTAACTCTCATACTATACGAAAACAAAAGCATCAGTTGTCAATCCAGACTACCTGCTTAGCCCAATCTGCATTCTTTACCAGAATTCAACTTCTACTAGCGTAATTTTTAGGCAGTGGCAAATTTTGAGGAACACACTGAAAGGGTATGGTGTTTGAAAGCTAAGCACACTCAGAAATTTTGCTTTAAGAGAAGCAATTGTTATATTTAGGATCTTAAATCAAAAGCGCTGTCTAGCTACCTCATGCTTAGGATGACAACTGTGCATTTAGGAGCTCTTCAGTATGACAGATAGCAATCACCTTTTTTCTGTTTCAGTCAACACCCAACCATAGAAGTACTTTCAATCAGAAGTTACGGGGCATTAATTCAAAAAGAAAAAAAAAAAAATTAAAATGTGTTCCTTGGAGGTGACAAGTATCTTTAAAACAATGTTGTTCAGGAACTGAGCACCCTTGTTGAGTAGCCACGGCCACCTACGAGCCACGCAGGATGGAGCCGACTGCCCCACAGACCTCTGCGCCTTCCAGCGCTGCCGAGGTTGTGCCGGAGACAGCTTCTGGTCTCCCTGTGTTCGACAGAAAGAGCCCCTCTGCACTCTGCAAACCATTTCGCATCTGACCACAGTACACAATTTATTTTGAGTACACTCTTTTTTTTTCTTCATGGAAACTGTAAAACGGAAAACAAAGAAGTACAAAAAATACTGGCTTAGGGATAGAGAGGGTTTCAGACGCAGCACGTAGCGGGGTGTTGTGATCCCATGCTGTTGTGCCACACAGATGTCACTCCTGTCTGTGCAAGAGCCGCGCTGTCAGTCACGAACCCCGACCCACTCGCAGCTGACGCTTCAGCGGAGGCCACAGACACGTGCAAAATGGTTTTACCCATGTGAGTATCTGCAGGCTTCACCAGATTACTTGGGTCTTCAATGAGATTAATCAGGCCCATAAAGGTTTTCACGTGCTTAAGCATTACTGGCACCAGATAATAGCACAGCAGAGAGTGACTCCGGGGGGGTGTTTTTGTTTGTTTTGCTCATTTTTAAGCACCCAGGTGGAGCTTCCCTCCCTCCCTTCCTCCGTGACTCCCCGCTACCCTTGATTTTCCCACAAGCAGGGTGGTTTGAGTAGTAACTGTTAAAATAACAACTGCAAGTGTTTTCTGCAAGACTAGGGATAATCAAGTGGGCAAAACCCATTTTAACCCTGGAAATTCAAGGCAGTGGATTTCCAGAGAAACTGGAGCTAACCAGTCAGTAAAGATTTATAAACACTATGAAATACGGAGCGACAAACGTGAGGGTGTATTAAACGGGCCAGAAACAGGAATACTTCTACTTGTTTCCAAGAACACTGGGTTTACTACTCAGAACTTACCTTGCACATTGTCGTACAACACTGTAATTAGGGGGGAAAAAGACCCACCTCAAATAAACGTGTTTTTAAAATGGCACTCCAGTCTCCCCCCTTACTGACAGTGTTAGTGGAATATAGGCATATTCAATCGACAAATGAGATCCAGACTGTTCGTCCCTTCAGACGGAGCAAAGCACCGGTTTCTTGCTCACAGGTGAGAAGTTTGCTAAAACTCAAGCATCTCAATACATCTTCTGAAGTATCCTGCAGCTGAATGCAACTGTAACATCAGAGTAACTTCCTGGAGAGCTTAGGTTCTCAGTTTCACCTTCATTGTTTTTAAAGCACCATAGGTATTTAGGAGTGTAAGATACCATTTTTCACGTAACTTATCTTGCTCCCTTTACCCTAGCTGCTGTTCATTTCCACGCTATTTGGTACGCAGAGGAAAAATGACATTAAAAAACCCCAAGCCCATATTAGAAGAAATAATCACATTTGATTTGAATATGTAAATATTGTTTCAGGAGTCCTTAAAAAAAATGCAAAGATGACAGTGGACCTCTGACAGCAAAAAAATGTAACCAACTGCAGCGTATTATTATTATCCTTTTTAAAAATCGATAAATTTATGTCTTAATAGTCAAATATATGTTTGTATCTGCTCCAGTTTGAGAAAGGAAAAGCCACCATCTATTTCAGCTGTGTTAGCCATCATCTGGATTACAACCATCCTCTTCTTTCAAGCTAAGAAAGCTGTTTGCTTTAATAATAAAAAAATTGTAACCAATAAGCTTATATTTTTATGTCTATCATCTTAAAATAGATGTTTAAAAAGTGCAGAATTTAGAATTGCTACACATCTGATAGAGAACCACAGCAATGCCATGAATGGTCCAATTTCCAAGCATAATTCAATACATGCCAACAAGCTGGTTTTGCACTACATAGAGAAACAGGTAAAAACCTAAAAGCATTCCCCCCCAATTCACTGTCATGTGTTTTGTTTTCTTTTCTTGCTTTGGCAATTTCAGGTATTTTGAAACGGTTTGCATCACCAGAGGCAACCCGATGAGAAGCGGCAGCCACCTCAAGAAAAAGGGAACTATCCGAATCGCTCAGGTTTGTCCTCCTCCGCCCTAGGGAACAGTTACAATTTTCATCAAATGGAATTTATTTCTGCTTTAAGTGGGAAAATACGAACCTGGAACTCGGCTACGACCAGCTGTAAATCCAGCTTCTTCCAAGTGTTCCTCTTGTGATGAGTTCTGAAGCATCTTTCTATCATGTGAAATGTTACTCACCTGCCTTTCTAAAAATGATTTGTTATCACAGAGAGGGGATCCAAAACCAAGGTTAACCAAACTTTTTGGCTGTGGAAATTTTACTGTGGAGAAGAATATAGAAGTCTCTCATAAATTTACTTGTCAGCAGCAAAAAGACTCTTCAAATGTCTTAACCACTGTACAGCTTGGTAGTTTTAATACTTCAACTTTTTTTTTTTTCATTTTTGAAGAAATAATTTCACAATCTCAAATCAAAGTCAACACTGCAGTGAGGAGAGCTTTTCTACTTTATTACAAAGAGAAGAAGCCTTTATGTGGTCAGAAAATACAAGATTGATCTTTTTTTTTTTTCTCTTCCTATGAAACGCTGCTGTTCAAACAGCCAGAGTGAATTGTCTCAGTTCACTTCTTGAAGTCCCATCACATTCACTTGGGTATGGATGTCCTTGGCTGCTGAAAATCTGGCCCTTTAGTGCACAGGGCGACAAAGTAGTCCCCTGACCAGCAGTTCCAGAATGTCCCGTTTTCATATATTGCATCCATGCACACCTCCTAAAAATGAGGTACAGCAGGGCAAACATTTTCCAAAATAGATGTCATATATATAATATATACACATTCGTACATACATACCTTTATTCATGTGATGTCCAAAAATTTAAAAAAAATGTACACATTTATTACAAAATCGTAACAAAGACTGGACAGTGTTTTGCTCATTCTGGAAAGATGAAGCTCAGTAATACACAACTCTGGAAACTAACCAGAGACTGTGGCAATATCTTTCTTCTAAACAGTCAGATATTCTTGCATTAAGCTTGGCGAAAACTGCCTTTCAAAAACAGAAGGGGAAGTAAAATGAAGGAAGCAAACCTTGCTCATCTTTCCAAATGAAATACGAGAAGGATCTTCACATAAAAATGCACAAACATTTTTTATTACCAATAGTGCTACAATGAACAATGCAAATTTTGTTGTCTAATTTTTTGTCTTTTTCCTTTTTTTTTTTGTTTTTACATTTTGGAAAACTAAGTGGTAAACTTTTGTCAGTGTACTCGCTTGTCTTTACAGACCCAAGCTTGTCTGCTGGCAAAAAATAAAACAAAAACAAAAATTCAGACCCTGCTCAAACTAAAGAAAAACAATTACAAATTTAGTTGTTGGGCAGCACATAATTAGTAAGGCAGGACCTCAAATGGTGACCCTTCGCATGAGCCAATTGCCAGATCCTCAAGGAATTAAAACCAGGATGCCTGAGCCACATCAGTTCTGCAGTTATGTTGAGTATTGTGCTGAGACAGCCATACCCCAAGAAAAGGGAAGTCTTTAGAAGGCTTGCTGAGCAGGGTTGTAGTTGAAGGTTGATGGCAGATGAGGCCTTTCTTCCAATTTGTCATATTCCAGATGGAACTCCTACAGTTAAAAAAAAAAAAAAAAAAAGAAAAAAACCAAGAAAAAAAACGTACAAAAACATTTACCTGTTGAGAATGGTTTGTTCTCCAACCAACACTTGAAAAGCACAAATATGGAACAGATCAAGTCCTAACTTATCTCAAGGCAGAAACACATGATTTCACTCTCTGGGATTCTATATTTAATTAGTAAAAAGCCAGTATCCTACGCCATTACACCTCCGACACGTAGGCCCTCCTATTCTTTTCAATGTTACATTACTCTCAGAACCCTAGTTACCATCTCAAACAATTTTATATATACACATACCCACAAAATACAAATACACAATCACGGCATGAGCTGAACTATGAATAAAAGCTGCTGTCTTTCCACCGTTTGGATGTACAGAGACTTATTTTGGATGACCTGTTCTGGGATATTGTGTGCCATACTACCAGACTGATTACTGATTGTAAGTTCAACTAGCTAGGTTTCTCCTGCTTATCACAAAATTGTGGAACATTAGCTGTAATGCTAGAGACAAACTACTGAAACCTATTTAAGCCAGAATTTCGCAATATTGTGCTATATTTCACACTCCGAGTTAAACTTCAGACTCACCCAGCCCTCCTGCACATCCTGAGCTCCTTGTTCCTGTATTGCAATTTGCCAATGTCTTTAATGAGACATTCTGCTGGTGTTTTATAAACAACCACACAGAACAAAAATTTTCGCCCATGTGCTCGGATGCCACACAGGCTACTGGTTCATAAACAAGCAGCTTTACTGTCTCACTGGCAAAATCACCCGACTTCTGTTTGAGGATGTCTGGTTTGCATTATTGTAAAACATTTCACTGATCCAGTAGGAATTCTTCTGACTACAGCAACTACTACTACTAAGATGGTAACCACCCCTGATGTCTAAATGCATCCCGATTATTACAGTGAAAAGTGCAGTTGCCTTCCCTGTGACCTTCATTTGCGCACACAGCCCTAATTAGCGCACTTTGACATTTGGTGCTTGTTACTTCACTCTCGCAAAAATGTACAAGGACTTACTTAGGCCTTACATTTTTCAGATCCTTTCAGCAGTTTATCTGTGTCTCATCCCTGTTTTATCTTCACTCAAGAAGCAGAGTAAGCAGAAGTTTTAGAATTATTCTTTAATGCTGCTACTTGGTAATGCAACAACAGCTACTTTTGACACACGCAGTAATTTATTTTGCCTAAGTCGGTGGAGAACCTCAGTGGAACATCATCTACATCTGCAGAGCAAACTTACCCCACTATTTTTATATATGGATGCAAACACCAAGAGGTGAACAGATTATTTTAGAACACTCCCTAAAGAGATTAAATAGTGTAATATTCCAGTTTTTACAGGTAGACAAACTAAAGACCAAGTCAATGAAAGACCAGAAATACAATCTAGGAAATCCAACTCTTAGACCTCTCTTCTTTAAGGCAAAACCAAGGTTCATCTAGAATAGAAAGAACATTCAGCATGGTAAGGAAAATTCAGTAAGCCTGTATTCCTCAGGGAACACTGTTCCTAAAACTGGAAAATCCCAGCAAAACCTATGTGAGTTTACAGCCACCTGCACTGAAGTGCTGCACATCTGCTTCATTTCTGGTTTCCCCCCCCCTCTACTCCAACCAAGGGTTTTTTTAGTTGGTTGAGGTTTGTTTGTTTGTTTCTTTCTTTCCTGGTGGGTTTGTTTGGGCTTTTTTTGGTAGATATACAAGTCAATTGCTTTTGGCATTCCTAATTAACACTGCATGCCAGCTGGTGTACGCTCGCTTTTTGTGCGGATACATAAATGTGTGATACTGAAGAAATGCCTGCTCTCTCCTGTTCTCAGAAGCAAGATCGAGGTATAGAAATCTATGGGGGTATTTTGGTGTCAAAGGCTGATTTAGATTGGGTGGGTCTTCAGTAATTTTGAAGTTATTTTAGAACATAAAAAACACCACTCAAACTTCTCTTCCATTCCTGGCTTTCAGAGTTTCCATTTTGCACACAATCATGGAAGGGTCTGCAGATTACTATCGATCTATGGTCAGATGTCGGAGAATTGCTTCTTCAAGAAAATTGTAAACAAAGTGAAGAGTCAATAATAAAAGCTTCAACCAGTTATCTGAACCTTCACATGCTCTGAAATGCCTTCAAAATTACCCATGGAAATTGGCTACTTAAAGCAGTAAGGCAGTGCTGGTAGCCTAAAAAAGGCTTTCCAGACTCAAGGTGGTTGTGTGCCCCTACGGGCAGCGGTAGCTGCGAGCAAGGTGTGTGTCGGAAAGGAATGCTCAGGAGCTTGGACGGTCCTTCGTGTGCCACAAGTTGGAAACCTCTCATTTAAAAGGAGGGAATGTGATTCCCTACCAAATTTTCTTTAGAAGGACATAAGTTGATACTTCAAACTGTCATTGATTTTTAAAATAAACAAGCTTAGACGAGTCTTTTTGATTTGCATCCCTGCATCAGCAATGCTAAAGTCCAATGTCCAGTAGTGTATAAAAACACGTGAAGTTATATATGGCTATACCAAAAAAAGAACTCACTGACAAAGTATTTTTGAAAACTACAAGGGAATTATTTATTGCATACAGAAAAATAATTGTATTACAGGCATAGTTTATGTTTTTGCTTTTGATTCCAGGGCTACTGTGATTTAGAATGTGAACAGTAGCATTGATATTGTTTTAATATAAACAGATACAAATAAAATGTAAAAAAATGCCACTTAGCCATTGACAAACATCTGTTAAATTGTTTCATTCTCCACATGGACGTAATTACTAAAAAATAAATAACTTATATTAACCACGAATAATGAATACTAAATGTGTGTGGGAACTTCTAGCATGCGTGACTAAATAAACTGTTCCGTGCAAAGAAATCAACCATTTCTCATGTCACCCCGAAAACTTGTTTTGATGGTAAAGTTACATCAGTCTGCATGTGTACAAACAATAATAGGGAAGAATACTAAAGATAGAAAGGAATTGCTTAAGGTGATCCATAGCATTAATAGATTAAAACAAAACAAGAAGTTAGCTGAATAGGAAGTGCCCTGAGGACAAAATATTCTAGACTATGTAGTTCAAAGGAGATGGTAGAAATCCTACAGCTAGCTCAAAAATTCCAAATGGGACCCAAAAAGCAGCATCTATACTGGCTTAAAGATGGACGAAGAGACGTTCCTTGTTCACTTACCACTGCAGGTGCAAAACTTTAGAAAATACTGTCCCTCTCCTTATTAGCTACCAATTGCTTCTTAATGTTGGGGGAAATATTTTCAGTATGCAAAGCAAAGAGAAGAGAATCTGTGTGGATCTTGGGCAAGATCATTCGGAGAGTAGTAGCGATTCATATCTGTCTTTCATTGCAGCATCTCTAGGAATGCCTACTAGATGAAGCCAGTTCTACTCTTGAAAAGAGGAAGGACGTAGTGTGCTAATTAACAACTCAAGCACTGGATGCTGAATTTCAGGACAGCACTCAGGACTCCAAACAGGGAATATACTGTCTTTAAAAGCAATGGTTAAGAATAGAGTAGCAGCTTCATGCATTTACTACAGGTAGAAAAGGAAGAGACACCAAAGAGGTTACTATCCTTACACAATGGGCACTACTTCCTCCTAGTAAAAGAAACGTTTAATATAGGGTAAAAACTCAATTCCATTGATATATGAACACACATGAGGCTGCTCTTGCTCATAAATAAATGGAACACATTCAGCTAACTCCAAAGAAGAAATCTATCCTTTCAAAAATTTATCACTTCTCTGATGATCTTCTGTAATAATCAAACAGCTTTAAACAGCATCTCGAAAAACCTAAGAAAGTATACCAAGCTGCAAATAAATAATTCAAGTAGAAATTAAAACTTTCCTTTTGTTTGGGTTTTCTTCTGAGCAGAGTGATGCTTCTGCTGAAGAGTTCTGACACTACCTTGCACATACGAAAAACCATAAAAGCGCAGCTTGCCATTAAAACTTTCAGTTACAAAATCTTGGTTTTGTTATGGTCAGGGGAAAGGCAGCAGAGGTAACGAGTCACACATGCAAATAGACTGAAGAGCCTCCCCTATTATTTGGGGCAATTAAAATGTTAATTTCTGAGGAGAGATCACATCATTATATTTCCTAACCTCCAAGTGTATAGACGCAACTTACTCACAGAAATGAAATGCCTTTTCAGCAAATAATTTGTAATTTAAGCTTCAGGTGAAAAGACTTCTTATTAAATGAAAAACCTAAGCACATGGAATCACAAAACATAGTTTCAACATGCTGCAATCACATCTGTTGTGTTCAAGGCTTCAAGATTAATTTTGTCAGATCTGGTAAGTGTGTTTCAGAGAAGATCAAGAGTGTGACACCGTATCTACAGAAGGTCTGACACGGAAGTTTTTGTGTGAAAAGTGTTTGCTCTCTCATCAATGAGCTCAATATGTTGGTTAAAACTTGAAGCAAATCAGGTCACATTCATAAAATCTAACATAATCAAACCTGAGTGGGGAATGAGATTCTTGACAAACTATTTAACTCAAGCAGACTGTAGGTAGGTGTAATGGTTTTACATATTCTGTGAATTTATCTTTTCTTCAGCTCCAGCTGAAGCTGAATGCATCACCTTGTAGGGCAGGCTATTTTCAAAAGAACACACCTGTTGCCAGGTTAGTGAATGTTAGCACTCCTGATTTCTCAAATAGTGTTTTGGCACATCTCTGCATTAGAAAAATCTCCGCTTTAGTGTAGAAGAGGAATCACAGAAATTGGGATCTGGCAAGGAAAAGGCATTGTACAAGATGGTTTTAAAAGCTGGAATTGGAAGTTGGATGGTCTTAGAATTTACAAGATATCGAAAATTAACTATCTTTGGGGGAAGGTGGAGAAAACGAAGTACAATTCTACGAATTTCTTCGGCTATCAAGGATGAACATTACTGGCTATTCATGGACAGAAAAGAACAGATTATCAGAAGTGGGAAGGGAGAAGACCGTGGCTTTTGGATTTTTTTTTAACGCCTCTTGGCCTAGAATGCAGAAAACCAGCACCATGAAAATATGCCTCCACCCTAAAAGAAGTGATTTATTTCAAAGTACTCTGATGTTCAAACAACAGAGCACAGAAATCCTGCAGTATGCTCAACGAGAGACAATATCTGAAAAAAACACACAACCCCAAAACCAAAAAAAACACCCCAAACAAAACAAAAAAACCAGCCCCCCCCCCCCTTATTTTTTATTCCCAAAAGAGGGGCAGGAGGTCCCCATTGAATTATTTTAAGAAAAAAAAAAAAAAAACTTCAAATTATTTTTTTTTGTCCAACAA
>Ga0181612_119538_pt1 | contig 12220 bp, 4 predicted proteins | sample HoacroProtozoa21_FD_119630 | JGI IMG/M metagenome (GOLD analysis project Ga0181612, IMG submission 119630) | Hoatzin crop microbial communities from Cojedes, Venezuel. Combined Assembly of Gp0051906, Gp0051904, Gp0051908
AGTAGGTATGGTGGTGTTGGGTTGACGGATGGACTTAATTATCTTAGAGGTCTTTTTCAACCTTAATGATTCTATGATTCTGTAATTGTCCATATTGCATTGCAACATTTGGTGTGTATATACCTCAAGTCTCATGACAAAGATGAGCGGCATGGTCTTCAGTTCACAGGTAAAAAATTGAGTTCAGAACATTTTTCGTGGCTCTTAATTAAAATAATATTAGTTCCCTTCATCTAATTCCATCCCCTACCAATCAAGGTTTGATTTTACTGAAGTCTTATGACCAGTGATATTTTAATGAATTTTCAGTTTTCGGGAAAGTTATTATGATTTCACGCAGTTCAGAGTTTCAGTCAGTACCTAGAACCAGCAATGAAGTTTTAGATTCAGCATCTACAGGCCAATTCTGAACTCTTGTGTCTCGCAGAGGTGAGATCCGATGGCAACTGCAACAATGGCTGATGCTGCTGCATTGCGCTGCTGGGTAAAGGGCTCACTTCAGCCATCTTTATAGAATTGCTTTTCTCTTTGCTTTGGTATGGAAGAGAAGATATGGAACACTTTTCTATTAGGGAAAAGGGATATTATTTAGAAGTATAGGATGTATTTTAAACCAGAAGATGAAAAAATGTCCCTGAGACTAACAAATAGACCATAGTACACCTGTTAAGTGTGGTAGCCCTAAGGAAAAGACATGCTTGTGGTAGAAAGTGTATTATACAGAAAGGAAATATAGAGTAGATGCGGCCTTTATATTTCATAGAATCATAAATAGTTTGGGTTGGAAGGGACCTTTAGAGGTCATCTAGCCCAACCCCCCTGCAGTGAGAAGGGACATCTTCCACTAGATCAGGTTGCTCAGGGCCCCGTCCAACCTGACCTTGAACATTTCCAGGGATGGGGCCTCTACCACCTCTCTGGACAACCTCTTCCAGTGTTTAAGCATCCTCACTGTAAAAAATTTCTTCCTTATATGTAGTCTGAATCTACCCACTTTTAGTTTAAAACCATTACCCCTTGTCCTGTTGCAACAGGTCCTGTTAGAAGGTCTGTTCCTGTCTCTCTTATAAGCCCCTTTCAAGTACTGAAAGGCCACATTTATGTTTCCCTGGACCCTCCTCTTCTCTGAACTGAATAACTCCAATTCTCTCATAGAAGAGATGTTCCATCCCTCTAATCATTTTTGTGGCCCTATTTCTCAGAAATGAGATAAATACCTTCTTGTTTTGTGTATTTTGTTTGTATGTTTTAAGCTGTCAGTCCATTCAGTGTATGCTCAGTTCAAAATACAGGCTCAAAATAAGGAGACGGCCACAGAATCCATTAAGACATTCTCATAATATTTTGACTCAGAGTACGTGTTCAGGCTCAGAAAATATTAACATTTCCTATGTCACATAAAACTGCATTTAAAATGCTAGTAAACGAAGTTCTTTCCCCTTAGATCTTTCGAACCTTCTTAGCACATGGTAAATATCATATAAAATGGTGGAGGCTCAGACTACTTCTCTTCCGAGTGCATAAGAGGATGGATGGATTTAATTCTGTTTGGGTATCTGACCTCAGTAGATTCTCCTACCTAGGGTTAGCTACTTACCACTCCAGTCTGTCCTCTATAGCTCCGACACTGATCTTCAATTTCAAAGGATATTCAGTAGCAGGGGAGAAAAAAGCTGCCCATTTCATTGCTGCATAGTGCTTCAGAGTCAGGCAATCAGCTTCCAGCAATTGCAACTCCCCAATTTATGAATTCCCACCAATCCTGAAGTTTCTCAGTAAAGCTAAATGCTGCCTTGCTTTTCTTTTCTCTGATGGCCACACTTCCAAACCGTATGTCATACCACTCACACCCAGACCTGGTGCGCAATTCTTATTCCCAAACTGACCTTGCTGTGACCCCAGGCACTCACTCTGTGCCTGCACTGATCTGGTTAACACCACACAGATAATAAGGTCTTCAAATTTTGTTTCCAGAGATTGTTTCCCACTGCATTATTTTGATTATAAAATGCTGCTTTATCTGTACATATATATCAGGGTGTCACAACTTATACACCAATATGTATTAGCATTTCTTCAATCAAGCAAAAATTTGCACATCTTTTCTTCTTTAGCTCCTGCTTCATTACTTGTGATTCATCATTTCCAGTGTTTTGTTCTGATAAATCTTCAACACGATTTCATTTTTCTGCTATTATACAGTGTCAACTAGCTCACAAAACCAGAAGAATAGTTTTTAAAATGTTCACGCTTCACAAATAATATTTTGACTGTTGGATAGATATAAAAGTCCAGTAGGAAAAATATTCTGACATGATTTGTAACTCGCTATCTTTCAAATGGCAAAAAATATCAAAATATAATTGAAACAGCCTGCTTATGATGCAATCCCCTTCCCATTTTCAAATGAATAAAGGAAGCACACAGTATTCTTTTTTCCGTGAATCTCAAGGCTTAGATCTACACAATACGTCTATTGAGGCAGACAGTTAAGCAACTTTTCACAAAAGAAAAATAGACAACAAATATTGTGATTGTTTTCATAGTGTGTGACTTAGAATTCATTACTGAAAGCATTTCTATGTATATTTATATTTAATACATAATTATAAGATGAATTTGTCTATGACTATTTGCGGGTCTTGGGCCATCATGTTTAATGGAATGAGGGGGTGAAGGTGGAACTGTGAAAACACAAGTTGTTTTGTTAAAATGAAATCATTAGCTTAAGAGAGGAAGCAAAAAATATACTGAAGAGATGAGAAATCCCTCTTGTTAAATGTTTACCACATGCGCCTTGTTTGAAAAGCAGACTGTTTAGCTTTCACTATTCTACGGTAATGTGTTGACCAGATTTTTCTCTGCAGATTCCTTTGGGCAGGGAAGCTACTTTGTATAATGTAAGATTAACAAAATATCCTCGGAGTGAAACATTGATAGACTTGTGCATGAAATACAGTAAACTATGCCTTTTCTGTATATTGACTGTAATGTAAAAAGTGAGACATGATAGACCTGTATGTCTAGACTATATACTAATGCATGGACACATATGTCTGAAAATAAAATATACAGATGAATATGTTATATAGGTGTCTTTCTTCTCCCTGCAGGGTTAAACTATCTGATTAAATCAATCTCTATTCTTTCTGTTTCATCCATCACTACCAGCAGATAACAGAAACAGCATGCACCTTCTGAATTTTTTTTTTGTTTTATGATGTGTGAGACAGAAAGAAAGGTTTAATTTAATCTGTTGGATTGACTTTGCAGAGATGATAGTAACAGAAGCAGTGTCTTCAGCTAAGTAACCTGAACAAACAAGACATGAAAATCAAAAAGGGGTTTATAAATACAATACTTAAGCTCCACTTCTACCTGCCCCTTTTATAAGGATACTTGAACAAGCCACCTCATATTACAAGCAAATTTGCCATAAGCAGGCTGGTGTTTTTTCTGTTGTTGGGGATTTTGTTGTTGTTATTTTTTTCTGCTTTTTTTCCTTCTATTTCTCTTTTCCTTGCTTCTTACTAACTTTCTGGAAGATCTCTTTGATGTACATGCTCACATTATTTAGTGAGTTTTTCATTTGGTTACAAGTAAAAATAGAAGACCCAGAAGAGCTATAATGTGTTCTGTTCTATACCGAATTTAGTCCTTCAAAGCAGTTATTGCTTTGCGTTTGTTTTTTACAGTGATACATATTTATTTAATGAAATTGTCTTACCAATAGTGCAGGTTCTGAGGAACAATTTTCTAGTTTAAAAGCTTTTTAAATTGGAAGTGAAATCAGAAGGGTTTGATTTTTTAAATGACTTTTCCATGTAGAATGGTTTCATTTGGTTGCCAATAAAATTTAGAGTAAAAGGAAATTTAGGGTATGTTATAGTGATAGAAACAGCATGTGTTTCTTTGAGACTTCTATCTCACCTCTTCCCCACTGTAATAAACTCAGCCCAAATTTGAGATGCAAATTAAGAAACGTCTAATCCCAACCCCTTCCCAGTTTAGCATTCACTTAGAATGCTTGTAGGCTGCCATATCTTCTGAAATAAAAATTTAAAATATTTTTGAGATTCTAACTATAACTGTTCAAATAAATGCTTATTTTCATTAGCAAGGTAGCTGTTTAAAGCATTAAGATTTCATTTCTGGTTTAAATTCATTTTCATGCTAGAGGGCGACTTTCAATGGACCAGTGATCTCAACTGTTTCTTTATGAAGGCAGTCAATCCCTAACACGTGTCGTCCTTAACTGCATCCATCCTTGAAAGGACTCACTGTGTTCCATAGATACTGCAAACATAACTTTCGACATGACATGGTTTTCAGCTCTGTGTAAAGGAAAAGTTAAGGTGGATTTCAGCCACCTCTGTATTATTTCCAATTTCAAAACTCGGTACAGGGTGGCAAGTGAAGTTGAGCAATTGTGTAGTTTTAGCACCTTCCTCCACTATAACAAATGAGGCTTTTTTTGTTTTCTCTGAGTGATGATTTAGATTGCTGCTTCTGAAGAATTATGTACCCTAGACTTCTGCAAGACAATGCTGAAAATTTGGGAAATGTTTGTTCAAGCTTATGTGAGTTCCTCTGCAGAAATTGTATGACAGCAAAAATTCTCCTTCACCTGGTCCGAGCTCTGGCTGTGATTTTATGCTACCACAGTAGTGTGAAGCTTCTATAGTCTATGTGAGATCCTCCCTCATACGTTCATTAATTGCTGGAATTACCCTAGGGGTATAAAAGTAGAGACTGACAGTATTCAGAATTCACTGATATAGAATGTCAGCTTTATAAACTTGTTACTTAATGTACTCCTTAAATTGTCAACTATCAGCTTTTTTGCTTCCTTGCCAAGCTAGTCTAACTCAATGCTGACAAAATGTTTTAGTATGGAACAACGTCAGGTTTTTGCACTTTAAGAGTTGATTCTGCCTATGAAGTACTCTTGGGAAGCAATGAAATACATTCTTCAATGGACATAGTACAGAGAGAAGTGACAGTGTTAAGCTAAAACTCCCATGTTAACCATATTAACAGAAGTTAAATACAGGATAATTCAACAATGACTGCAATATATAAGAACAGATGGCTGGTAGATGACTTCCTTCTGTGTACTGCAACATTCCAATTAAGACAAAATTAAAGGAATTAATAATACCATAAAACTGCTTTCCACTTTTTACTACAGATTATACCCTCCTTAGCAGGGAAAATTGCATTAATTACTTCAAGAAAGGAACCATTCAGTGGCTGCAGATGACTTCGTGGTGAACTGTTCCACTTCCTGCCATTGCACAGTTATGCATAATGTGACCACATGGAATTCACAAATCGTAAGTAGGAAAAGAAGCTGAGCAAGTTTTTTGTTCCAAAACTAAAGCACTCTGTCATGTAACTGGAAAATCTCCAAGAGCTGTGTCATAATATAAAAAGATTTTTCTGTGCTGGGAACCCACTAGAAAGAGAGACGTGTAAGAATACCTGACATTACACTCTTTAGAGGACATTATTATGCTTGGTGCATTGCATAGCGTGCAAAAATATTCTTTTACTATGTTCCGCAAGCAGCACTAAATATAGTTGTGCTAACAGACTTTCTCTCCATATAGTGGGTCATGATTTTGGCTGTGGAGAGGGTTAAAAGTGAGTGAGGATCTACTTTACATTGCTTTCAAATTGTTTATTTCAATTGAGAGCATTTTGCTGTACACTTGAATAGGATATTTTGAGTATGAGTTGTTAATCCTCTCTGGTGAGTGAGACACTGAATAGATGCTTGTTGTTTTCTAGATTGCAGTGACCCATTCTCCTCCAAGACTCCGGGGTCTACTTATGCTCAGGGTACAATAAAGGAACAATCTATCTGTATGCTGCAAACAGTATAATTATTGTGTCACCGAAGGTCATATTTACACTTTTTATTTATTATTATTGTAAATGTTTCATGTCCAGACTCACATCTGGTCTGTTCAGATGTGAATCCTAATTGAGGTAAGGGCTTGAGGTAAATTCTGAAGCAAAACTCGGAGTTGTTTTAGCTTTCATAATCTTTTTGTTGGATTTGGCATGGACAGGTTGGGTATCTGGTACTCAGCCTAAATGATGTGTACTGCCTACCTGCCCAACAGTAGTGCATGAAGCTTGCGTGCATTGGGTATAGGTACAGTTACAAGAGTCTTTGAGGGTCCTTCCTTCAGCCCTGATGTCTTGGATAGCAAAGCCTGATGCAGTACGTGGCAGCCTGGCCTCAGACTGCCCTCGCCGTGCAATACTATGATCATACCTCATGTGGGCTGGAGTCATCTTGCAGCTGCTGGAACATCAGGAGTGTAGGCAGGCAGAGCTTCAGTGTCTGTGTCTGAGCTAATCTCCCCAGCTCCCCTTTATCATCAATGGATAGAAAGATGAACTTCTAGAGAATGATTAGGTGAATCACACAGCAGAAGTGCATGTCCTCTGTAGAAACTACACAAGCAACCCAGATGAATGAGCTGTTCATATCTACAGGTTAAGTACAGGTGTTTAAGCAAATCCCACTCAAACATGCTAGAAATTGAATATATAAATGCTCCATGTAATACTTTTCTCTTTCAGAGTTTCATAGCAGCATGAATTGCCTGTGACCGTATACCAGCCATGTGGAAAGCACAGAAGAAAGCACTTTAGCCTGTAATCAAACCCTAACTTGTGTTAGTTATGACGTGTCTGGAAAATAAGTTTGGAACAATGGCAGTGGCAACCCTCTAAATATGTGTAAATAACCTCAGAGAAACCAAAATGAATTAAGGTAAATCTCTTAAACTTATGAGAAAACATGTTATCAGTTAAAGAAGAGGACAAATAGTTATATAGCACCCGACACTGTATTATAAGCATTTTTATTCAGCCACAAATGTAACATAAAATCCTTGAAGACATAGATATTTGACTGTAATACACACTGGACAGTGCAGTTAATTAAATTGTGACAGTTGTACATACTAGATACTTCTAATAACAGCGTTAAGCCTCTATACCCACTACTGTATCAGGAGTTCTGGAGACCCCAAAGGAGATTAATGATCTGCCTCCTTGGTATTGAAATGTACTGCTCAGTTGTTGAGGCAGCAGGAGATTGTAAGATCAAGAGGCTTAATAGCCTTGGTACAAGAGGCAGTATTACATTAAATGCAGTAAAATGCGAGAACTTAATGTACGTTCATACAACTGAAAGCCTCTTAGCTACGCATATAGGGGCTGACAAACTGCATGTCTGTAGAGTTTCTAAGTTAAGCAAATTTAAGTGTCTTACTATATGTCACTGCAGACAGTGTTTTTATTTGAAAATTCTTTGTTTCTGAAAATTTTGCCTTCCAAAATATTGTCTCACATGATTGCAAGCCCATCAAAGAAGGAGTTGTTTTATAGCATGACATGCAAAACTAAAACCGTAAACCTAGTTTTAAAGCATATTTTTCAATCTGTGTTAAGTGTTTTGCGTTTGCTTAGTTCCTGCTTCAAACAAGTTGCAACATTTATTACCTTATTACCTGTGATATATTTTCACACCTTTACCTTATTCTTCTCATTCTTATTCACATGTTAAATGTGGGATTAAAACAAAGGATGAAAGATTTTTATTTTCATGAACTAAATCATTAGAATATTTTTCTCTTTTTGCTTTTTTATGTTACTATGTAAAGAGCCCCATTTTAAGTTTTCCTGACAAAATTATCAGTACAGAACAGTAATGCAAAGGCTTTCATAACATATTTTGCAAACTTCCAACTTAACTTTGAAGATAAAGATAAGAAAAGTTCCATCTTAGTTATTACACAAGATCATAATAACCTTCTAACCCTTTTACTTACCCATGTGCATAAACATATGAACCCTGCCACAAACTGGCATGTTAACTCTGATTCTTTCCTATGATAGGGTCTTTCTTCAATGCAAAAACTTGTTTTACTGAGATAGGTCTCCATGAAAAGGTGATTGGGAAGCAAAGGACTTGAGCTATTGCCTGTAGTTTGTGTCCACTCTCAGCTTTTTGGCTGTGACTCCACCTGTACAAAATGTCCCTAGTCCTTTGCTTCTGAAGCTCTCTAAGCAGCATCAAAAGCTCTCCCTGCCACCCAGTCTGTCTCCCACCTCTTCTTTGCTGTCTCCAGCTTGTATTTTTCCATCTTGGAATACAGCTATTTCTGCTGCAGTGAGCTCGGTTAACAATACTTATGCAACTAATTTACCTGTGTCTATGTCAGGCTGGGGCTGATCGCCTGAGGGTAACTTTGCCTCAACAACTTCTTTCAGGCCTGGTTCTATGAGCAGCATTTTGAGCTCTTTTAAAGTTATTCCTGCATATTCTATTTTTCTTTCTGAGAGTAATTGTTCACATTCCAGTTTACTGAGTTCAGAATATGTTTTTGACTGGACCTTTTTACTTTGCATAAGACATTTTGTCAAATGAAATTACTTTACACAGTTTTTCTGGGGAAATTCTGCCTTTTCTCAAGTGGGGGGTTGCTCACACACTGTTGTGTTTGGGTTTTCTTTTTCCTTGCAGACTGGCATCTTGTGGTTGGCAGAAGTCTTTGGTTTGTGTTGGGGTTTTTTTTGCCTTATGTGATTTTCCCAAAATGAAAAAAACCCAAGAAAACAGAGCCAACAAAAAATAAAAAGACCCAAAAAACACCCAGAAAATGGGAATACAAAAGATTCTGTGCATCATGTGGAGGTGACAGGGCTTACAAGTAGACCTATCTCTCTGTTGTTGTCAGCCATTTGATTAAGAGGGAATAAATGTTAATCACTTTCTCTGACTGTTCTGTAAGAGAAAATAATCTTGCTAGTATTTATCCATGTGAGCAAATTACATAAAATTATGTGGAGTTAGAAATGTTTTCTAGTGATGTCATTTTGTACTACAAAAGCACAGCAGAGAGCTTGCTTGCAGTTTCCATCCTGGAAACTCTGTACATCCCCACTCTGAAAAACGTTAATTCTCTTCACACCATGGTATTCCTGGAAATCCCCTGACAATAATAACTTTGCACTTTTGGAAGTGCAACCAACCTAATGGATTTTGGCATTAAGCTGTTTGTTCAGGGCTCATTCTTAGAACAGAATGACCTGAACTTGTGTGTGGACCTACTTCCTACCCTGTTGGCTGTTGGCTTGGCATCAGCCTTCTCTAATAGACGTTACCTTGAAGACCTTAACAGCCATGGCTTCTTCTCAATCTTTCTTCCTCTGGATCATTGTTCAGGCACGTTGGTAGGAAATTCCAGGTCTTGAAAGGAATTTTAATCTATATCTGGGCATTCAGATCCATCATAACTTGTGACAGCTCTAGTTATGCAGAGAGATAAGAAGGAATAAGCAGCAAGTACTCTGCTATTAAAGACTGCAGGCACAATGGTTCTTTCAGAAAGAAATTATATCCTTTTCCAGTTTCACATCTCGTTCATTTGCCAAGATACACTTGACTAATTCTTCTCATCTTCTATTTTTTTCTCAAGAGTTTTGCAATTATTTTGAGGTATTAATAGCTGAAGGAATGTTTCAGAATATAAGAAAGGTGTTCTAAACCCTATTTAATACTGTAGACAAGACTGCTAGTACTTTATTCACGATTGTGGTGTTACAGAGGTAATCAAGGTTGCAATGTTTTAGTTTCCCTAAGGAGGTCTAACCCACGACTGACAATGTCCTGTCTGAGGGGAAGAAAATCTATTCAGTGATGAAGTGCTACAGTCATTAAACTGCAGCATTGTAATCAATGTAAATATTCCATTGGACCAAGAAAATAAGGCTAAAGTATGATCAGTGCCCTGTGAGGCCTAATTTCCTTCAGCTTTCTTTCTTTTTCATACTAATTAAAGGCAGAAAATCTTGTATACTGAAGAAAACTTCTGATTTAATGTCATTGACTCCCTATTTGTCAGCACTGAGACAGATCTTTGTGGAAGATTCATTGAAACGGCACAAAGCGATTTTCCCATTCATTCTATATCATCGTCTTTTCCTGCTCTATATCTTTTAATGAACAAGTTGTCATGTTTTCACATGGAATAGCACTTTGATGAGTGGTGAATAGGTGCTATTAGCATAGAGTTACACAAACCAAAATTTTACGCAGACCCTCCAAATCCTGTGGCATTTCTTTGGCTGTGCTTCCTATAAGACCATGTTGTAACAGGATTTGGAAGTCCATTTCTGTTAGTCTCAGTGGAGAACATTTTGCAATGGCTGTTTCATGATACTCAAAAAGAAAAGGAAACCAAAATCTCAAAAACCCATGAAGGCTGGAGATCCATTTTAACTTAAGAAGATTTGACGGCTCACTTAGTAATCTGGGTAACGAGTGATGATATCTACATTTGTGGTTCAGTGACTTCAGAAGGAGGTTGATTTGTATCTTTCAGCCTGTAAGATGTTTTACATAGGCCTTCACTGTTAAAAACCAGATTCACCATAAGTCAACATCACTTCTAGTTCAAGATCATACCTTTCAGTACAGCACTAGAAATCACAACCTCAGCTCTTGCTTTCTTTATGCCTATTAGTGGACATCCTTTTCCAGAAAGATTTTAAATAGTTTGAAAATTAATAAATGACTGCTCTGCTCTCAAGTATATCATCTGATCCAACCAGTTTTGTGTCATCTGCAAACCTGATGGGAGTGCACGCCTTTCCTTCCATCATATAATTGACAAAGACAGTAGAAAGAGGTGCAAGGGTAGACCCTTCCGATTCTGGAGGTTCCTTGCCTCCAGATAGAGTATGACCCATTAATTACTAGCCTCTGAGCCTGATCCCACTAGTTATTTTACTGATCCAGAGTATTACATCCTAATATGACATATATATGACAATTTTGTGAGATATCACGTTGAAAGTCTTGCTAAAGCTAAGGTAAAAGACAACCACTGCCCTCACTCACCCACAAATCCATGACTCAATATTTTATGTTTGTATCAGGGTCATCATATCCAGATAATAGCAGATGACATCATCAACATATTCTGCATCAAAACTCAGGATGGAATGAAAGCTCATCTGCATTGTAGGCAGTTTCCAGTTCCTCCTATGTCCAAAGACATCCAGTCATCGAGAGTCTGACATGTGGCAGCTCTGAATCTCCCAAGTCCAGAATGGACGAAAAAATTTTTGTTAAAACCTTGAAGGTCTTTCAGTGTGAGACACAGTAACCACATCACTATTTCTAGACTTTCTTGAGTCAGATATATCACCTCATTCAATCTTCTCCACTTCATAGTGGGGATAATGGAGGGTTCTTAAGTCTGGACTATATATTTTCTGGCATGCTAACATCACAAAAGATTCAGTCAAATGAATTGTATTTTCCAGCAAGTGAGAAAACGAGTTGTTGTCTTTATTTAAGTTCCTATGCTTCCTACAGCCAAAGGTCTATCAGTTCTATTTAAATTTGTTTGATATTCAGTCTCAGAGTAAGCATTGCTGTTTTTCTTTCATTTAGCTGCTGAAATGATTTTGATCATTTTCTACCTCAGAAAATTTAACTGTAAATGGTCTAAGGACCTGGTAAGCATGACTTTTGAAACAGAAACCCATTGATTTCTCTGTCATTCAGATTCATTAAAACAGTGGTGTTGACAGCTAGAAGAGTATAAGGAAGAATTTAGTTCATATAGATTAATCTGTTCACACGCCAACTTTGGGAGGATATAGTTTGCCTAAATTAGTATCAGAGTTTAACTTGAATTCAGGGATTAAAGTGCCTTCAATAACAGGCTTTGAAATACCTGTCTCACATCTTCAAATCTGAAAAAATTTTCTACACCTTAAATTTTGAGTGTACCTCATTTTTGTATATGGACTGGGAGAGGCTGTTAGCAATTCATCCCCTTGTGTCTGCAGTTAAGTTGTATGACTAGAGATTTAAACTCAGAGTACTTCTCATTGAATAACAGTCTCCGTAACGACACCTTGGAAAAATTGTGGAGGGTAATTATCTTGCTCTAATTAGAAGACCCTTTACCTAAGAAACTTCAGAGATCTAGCAAATAAACCTCTTCATGCTTGATCCTTTCAAGCTATCACATGGAACTCAATTCATACTTACTGTTGCTGGTCTCAAGGTTTGAAATGTCACAGAATCACAGAATGGTAGGGGTTGGAAGGGACCTCTGTGGGTCATCTCGTCCAACCCTCTCGCCGAAGCAGGGTCACCTACAGCAGGCCACAGAGGACC
>Ga0181612_130161_pt1 | contig 12220 bp, 7 predicted proteins | sample HoacroProtozoa21_FD_119630 | JGI IMG/M metagenome (GOLD analysis project Ga0181612, IMG submission 119630) | Hoatzin crop microbial communities from Cojedes, Venezuel. Combined Assembly of Gp0051906, Gp0051904, Gp0051908
CAGATGACACCCTACGGTGAAAAGGGTGATACCTTCAAGACACTGTTCACATTAGAACAACCAGTGAAACCAAGGGTTTGCTGTGTACTTCCAGTAGATGTTGAACAGAGAAATGATGATCTCAGCTATATATTTAGATCAGCATCCCTGAGACAGCTTGTTGTATTTTTAGAGGAGCTTGATAAATGTTGCATTACATTTAAGCATGGACGACAAGGTAGGTACACTTTGGGTTTTTTTGTTAGCACAGTAACAAAACCAAAAAGATGCCCTTACTTGAGCAATTCTGTTTTCTTGAAAACTGCACTAAGTTAGTACTGGAAATCTTTGCATTTCAAATTTAGAGATGTTACTTGAAATCTTACTTCTTGTTAAGGCTCCTTTATGCAAACCTTGCGTCATAACCACTGCCAATGTCTTCGCATGCAGTATAAGTGAAATACCCGGAGCATGCTCTATCCATTTGCAATATGCCAAGGAAAGTCTTGCTGCTACATTAGTTAGTGCTGCTCCCAAATTAAACTGCAGCTCCCTAGCAGTCTCACAGACATTCACACATGGACTTCCTATTTCTCATATTTTTGTTTAGAGGAATTATAGGAATTAAGCCTTATGCAATGCTGGGGATGGCAGCGGTCCAAGACCATAATTTCCTGGTCAGAAGACGATACAAGAACAATGTCTGGACTTTTTCAAAAAATGCTTTAAACTAGAAAAAGAAACCAGAAAGAAACACTGTTGTTTTTTAAACACATTCTGCCCTCAAGGTTATTTTTATAAAAAGGAGTACACACGTTTATACACACACACACACAGAGCAATATACACATGCACAAACACGTACACTCAGGACAAAATGTTTTCTATGTATACACCCAAGCTGAAATGGAAGGAGCAACTCGAACTTGCAGAAGGATGCAGTCAAAACATCTCAATCCCTCATGAGGGCTTTATCTAGCAGGCGAGACACAGTAATGATGGGCACTGAAAAAATAAAACAACTTGCAAAAAAGCATTCTGAAACTAGACTCGACAGATGAACCTGGCACGTAAGGACTTCTCTGCTTTGGCACAGGGTCCTCTTCAGAGATCATACAACTGTTCTGGAAACAATAGCAGCCCTTGTGCAGCTCCGACAGCCCAGCGCTTGTGTGCTACATGAAATCATGGCCATGGCTTCTGCGTGGAGGCCTGGTTTATTTTCCCACCTTGTTCTTCACTCCTGTCCTGGTGTCTGGGGAGCAGACTGCAGTGCAAAATCAGGTCAGGCTCCCTACACAGATACAACAGCAGACTCAGCTCTTCTGCTGTCACACAGTTTCTCCGTCCTTCACATGTACTAAAGCCGAAGAGCAACAAGAACATCAGTTTCCCAGCTTAGAAGCCATTGGGATTCACTGATTCAAATCATACAGGGAATGTTACAAGTGGAAACAGACACTGTGCATTATTTAACCGTACCTGGGTAACTGAATAATGCCTGGTAGTTGGTTTATGTAGCTAATTACTTCAGAGGATAAGAGTTACTTTCATTGCCCCATTTTACAGAACTGCAGTAGAAAGCATTAAACAGGTTAAGGAATACTTAATACAGAGTGGTACTTATCCAAGGAAAGAAAACTCTGTTCCACAACAGCATCTGGCAAGGGGAGGAGGGAAGACAAGAGAAGACTAAGCTGAGTGCATGTCAGCTACTGACCAATGCCTCCAATGTGGCCAAGTCTGAGGTTTCCCAAACCACCTTGTTCATTATTTCCAGGAACAACAGAATTGAAGAACGAGCAACAGAAACCTCGAGAGACAGTTAAAAGTCACATGTGTAAGCAGACACATGCAGCCACGTACAAACGGGAAAACTGTTCTCTGTACACCTATCTCCTGTCTCAGTTGCCACATTCTTTTCTCAGTTCTTGATAAACACAAGTGATGCTCTAATTGATCACTTCCAACTTTGCCACTCTGACCACAACACTTTTCTCTCTGCTCCCTCTGTTGCCTTTCTTTTTACCACATCACATCATGTACCTGCAGCCTGTCCTCACTTTCAGCCCACCATGCCCTTCTTGTCCTAAATCTGACCCAAAATTCAGAGATAGCATTTCTCTCCTCTTGTTGATCAGCATAGCTCAATCACCTTCCATTATTATTTTAAACATGCACTTTTTCATGTGTCCCTTTAGCTTTGGAACAGGCTTCCCCAAAACCATCACAAAGCTGTTTCATCTTTTCCTGGGGCTTTTTTTTCCCCCCCCAGTTTTGAAGAAAGTGCAAACTGGCTGCGGAACGCAGGCTGAAACGGGTCACTTCCCTGTATCTATATGCACTCTCTTTTCTACATACACAACTCTCTGGGACAGTGGTTATGTTTCTATTTCTGCTTATAAAGGGCAAATGTACCAGGTCTCCGATCCACAGGAGCTGTGAACCACTGGAGTAATAGAAAATGCAATAACAACACGGACAGCATGTGCTTGCATCTAAATGTCATAAAGCATGCCAGACAGGAATGTGAGCCTACACTGGCATTTTGGCTATAACATCCCTGTAGCTCCTGCAGCTCACACAACAGCTGAACTCCCAGTTGTAGCACGGGTAAGAGGGAGCCCATGACAGCAGCAGACAGGACCTACCGATGCAGTAATCACCTGCAAATGCTTCTCATCCACTCTGGGCAGAGCAAATGCACGTCACCTGGTTTACATTATTTGAGTTTCTAAATTAAACCAGCCAGCTAGAAGCCAACAAAAGCTATCAGTTACTTTTCACATTAATTACAGCATTCTCCAAGTCAGGAGAAATGGTAATTACTGGGAACCGTAATTACTAATTTAATCTAGGCAGCTCTGCTGGAGCAGGAAATCCGTGCAGCCTGCACCACACCTCCAAGGGAAGGCATTCTTCTCTCACTCTCTGCCTTTGTTTTTGCTCCTCATCCATGCCAAATTATCTCCTTTATTTTCAGTAACATCCGTCTTCATTATTGCCATGGTGGGCAGTACAACCACGACAAGATGTCCTCCCTGTCCTCCAGCCGCAGCCTTCTCCTCAGACTTGAAAACCCCAGCGCACCAAGTCAGACATGTGCCACATCTTCACAGTCCCACTGCCTGCAGCTGCTGTGTTTTCCAAACATACTTAACAGCCAAACATCCAACATTAAGAGCTGCTACTATGCAAAAAATGTGTTTCTAACCAGTGGGGACATGAATAAGATGCAGCTCCAGAGAAGGAACTTTTCATTGCTCCATCCCACACAGGACCATAACAAAAGAAAGGGGTGAGGAATGATTGCTCTTTCACTCTTTTTTGTTTTCCAAAGTATGGAAAGCCTGCTGAAAAGTTCTACACAAATTACAAACAGGTCAAATTCTCCTCTCAAAGATACATATGTGACACTCACTAACATGAACCAGAGCCACATAGAAATAGCTAAGGGTACAGCTGAGATCAGAGTATTTCGGTTTTTATATTAACTGAAATAAGTAATCCTGAAATCTATATGAGAGTCACATCAGTCCAGTAAGCATTCAATTAAGACAATTCAATTTAACATTCATGGAAACAAAGAATTCTGATTTCATGGGTTCATTCTATTCTTAAACCTAGATATTATTCCTAGATATGCTTTCCAGATATTATTGTGGTATACAGTGTAAGATCAGATACAGTCACCAAATCCTGGAAACACCCAAGAGATAAAATAGCAAACTGAAGCTGGAGTTTCACTAGAGATACAATCTCTGGAATTGTTTTGCTTTTATGACTTCTAAAAACAAATGCAGGTAAAAACAGCTGAAAGATTTTAATGACAGAATATAGATGTTGAGCTGCACACATCAGCATTTTACATTAAATTTGTAGGTAAATGCAATTATTCAAGTATTCCATTTGTAGAGTGACTGGAATGCATCTATCCCAGCATCTTCATTTTTACATTCTTTGACTTCATCTCCACTTACGTGCAAGAGAGTCCAGAGTAAAATTCACTTGCTCTGTGTTCATAAGAAGACATCACTCAGTTTTCATGCAGGTAGCCAAATATTAATCTAAACCAATACTTTTTTTATAAAGCTTTTCCTTTGTATTTCAGCTAAGGATATTTGCAGTGCTGAGAAGCAGCACCACTATTTTAGTCTGGCAACTAAGTTCAGATTTCTGTAGTAGCAAGGACAATTCAAAAATTAAGACAGTCTTTGCCAAAACTGCATAAATCTCTGGTATACACACTTAACCAAACTTACTTGGACTGACATAATTCCTCTCCAAAGGCAACATACAGCGTGAACCATAATTTGAGCTATTTTGCTCACAAGGTACTTGTGACGTTATGCATGGTGCGAAGGCTTTTGGGAGCACACTCCCTGCACTGCAGTACGCTCAGCTAGTCTCCAAATTCTTTCCTGCTGAATTATGGTAAAACCGGAGCACACTGGGGAAACCCAGCAAAGACGCTGGAGGACTATACAGGATGCGCACTGAAGCCAGGCTGCATCCAGAGCTGAAGAACAGCCACATTTTCAGCTGAGCTGCCATAATCCAAGTACTGTTTCATGAGGTGGCAAGCTCAGGTTAGCAGCATTACCGCATGGGATTTAATGGGATTTTTGCAAGGAGGACTCAAATTGTAGCTTAAGTAAATAGTCTCCAGACAAGGTAACGTAACTCCTCCAAGAATATACTCGCTCTCAGCTTTCAGTATTAGAATTTGCTTTATTTATTTGTTTTCACCAAATGACAAGGGAACTTTACTTTTTTCTAGGGTAGACCTGAGAAAGCAAAAAGAAATATATTTCATAGGGTGCAATTATTGCAGAATCAGTATTGGAACTAATGGCACTAAAATAATTGTTGAAAATGAAGCCAGCTTCTGCCTCAAGAACTCACAGGCAGAGAAGATGGATTAAATATATCACTTTCATTGTACAGCACTATTTTATGACATCCAATCAAAGTAAACAGCACATGCATTTATTTTCAATTGCTGCCTTTCAAACACATAAAACCACGAAAAGAATAAAAAACAAATCTTCATTTAAAAAAGACTGTAAAATCCTCAGGAACTACCAGTGAAGCAGGCTAGTAAAATTCCCCTTTCTGCTATTTGCACAAAAGCATTTGTTAGAACAGCTATGCATGACTTGGTTAATACCATGTACCTGCAGCAGAGGAAGCAAAGAACAGACTGTAACATAAAGGGTTTCTAAGATCTTCTGTAATAAATACCTTGATCTTTATCATGTGAGGACTTGACTGGAAAAGACTTTTGGAAGAGACTTCTTTATAAAGAATTGAAGTTCCCTTGCTGTCTTGGCATTGGTAATATGTTTTTTATATATACATAAACATGTATGTATGTACACACACACATGCACACAAACCTACAGATTTCATACAGATGATAACTGTCAGGAATAAAAGAAGAGTAAACCAAAAAAGAATAAAAGGGGCCAAAAGACCTAACCTATGCAAAAGCTTTATGTTCTATGCCATGATGAAGAGCAGCCCTGTCATGACTAATTTCCCTGCTGACAGCTCATAAGAGGATGAAAGCCATGTTGAAGAGGTAATCTCTTGTGTCCCAGCAACTAGCATGCACAAATATTAACGTGGTTGGTTACAGGACAATGATTACTTTGTTCATCACTCCCTGGAGGGCCACCCACAGAAGGGAAGTAAGACAACTTACAGTGATGGAAGGAGAAAAGAAGGCAGAGTCGGAAGACTGGCACTGATGCGATGTCGGCCACCTATTCATGACCAGGAGAACTAGATTGTGAGCTAGGATTTTGTGCCAGTTCAATTGCAAGGGTCACTAGATTGTTCTCCGCAGGCTTCAGACACACAGGAGAGCATGTCTGCTATACTGCTGTTCATAATATCCTTCACTTACCTTCCAAAAACTGTATGCTTCTTGTCCAGATATGCACAAGAGCGGAACGTGATGAAGCTGGAAGGAACAAAGACACAACAGTTAGCGTATTATCTCACTGACACGCAACAACAGCCAGTAAATCTTAAAAACAGAGAGTGCATGCAACAGCTTTCTGAGAGAAGACAAACTCCTCTCCCTCTCTGTCTCCTTTCTAGGAGCCAAACGTCCTTTAACTCCTCTGTTTTGTGGGTTTCGTCTTGGATTTCTGGAGTTTTGACTTCTCGTTTTTACACCTCACTAACATCCCTGAACAGTACTCCAAGAATGGTGACCTGCACAAAGTCCAAAATTAACCTAAGTATCTGCCTCCTCGGCCAGGCAGCCTTCAGAAGCTCACGCAGGACAGGGAGACATGCATCCTGCTTGAAAAGTACATTTCTTGTGCACGATTGGGAGCTTGAATCCAGTAAATACAGTTATAGAACACAACGGTCTCTGCCAGTGTAAACTTCTACCTTTTAGCATATTTATTGTTTGCATTTCTCTTCCATTAAATTGGCCTGTTGGTAATTCATTTCTCCTCTGGACAGAGAAAGTTTGTGCTTCGGATACAAACATGGCAGTAATGAAAACCCGTGAAACTTGGACTTTTTATTTTTAATTAATTGGACTTTTAATTTTGGGGATTGTGTTTTTAAACTTAAACATGGGAACTAAAATACCAAATCCAAAGCAACCTTTACTAGCACAACTTTTCTCTAAAGCTTCATGCTTCTTTGGAAGACTTGGACTACAAGCATATGAGACAGAGGTTTTCACACTGTGGTCTGCAGACCACGATGGCCCATCTTGGCTGGACGTACAGTGCTGGCTCTCCTCCCTGTCTCCATCTGTTACATTACATTAGAGACAGCTAAAAATATATAAGCATTCCAAAAGCACTTTTCCATATAAGCGACTGCCTCAGGAAGTTATATGATTGCAAATAGAAGGGGCTGCAATCTGCCAGACAATCTATTAAGACATGGCTTGCCCTAGGAAAGCTTTGAGATGCTGTGCAGAATGCAAACTCCTACACAGGGCAAACATTACACCTTAGCCTTGTGCATGGGTTCTTTGCACCACTTTATTCCCAGATATCCAATACCTAAGATTATCTAGTTGTGGCATTGTAATTAAAAGAAAAATAAAATCTGAGCAGTAGCAAATATACAGAGAAAGCTTCTCATCCATCACTGCAGTCAAAATAAAATTAAGGACAATGGAATTGACATAACTCAAGATGATCCCAGAGGAGAAGCCCTGAGCATTATTCAAGCATCACCTTACACAGGGGACTCAGCTCACTGTACTACAGTGTCTGTCACCTACGGGGAGAGCTACTCACCCAGTTTTTAAGGTCACAATAGTTGCCAGAAGTGTCTAAACACTGCCTAGGAAGCTTTATAAATATGGGCAGCTGGAGTCTCTCAAGGACTTTACACTCAAAGGAATTTCATATTTCATTTGCAAATTTTAGGTAAACATATGATCACATTTATGGCAGCAGATGATGTGACTCAATATGGCACATCACTCATGAACTGTCTATAACTTCTGCTTCTAGAATCCCCCTTTTTCTGGTTTGGGGTTTTTTTGCTCTGTGTTTTTTTTTTTTTAAAGCCTCTGCTCTCCCCTAATTTAGCACCTGAGTGCTGGCAATAACATTCAAATCCAAAATAAGCTCTACAGCAACTCGATCCTGCAAACTGCCCAACATGCGCTTAGCCCTAAGTACATGACTAAGCCTATTAAAGGCTCTGAGACAAGCACTTGCGTTTAATTAAAGCTAACCACACTACTGCATAGTTTACAAGCCATAATAAGAACCCCCTTCCCTCACTCCCTAGTCCCAACACACAGTACTGAACACACACACGCACTCCCTCCCTCCCTCTCTTTACTGGGGCTCCCAGTAAAGGTACCACTTTTTTCTATTGCAGAACATCGTGAGTAACCAACAAATAGCTGGCTCAAAGCAATACAGAACATTTTCAAAAGACTGCAGGCAAAAACCCGTATTAACGTTGCACACAAAGAATGTTATTACAACTTCAATATCTTTAAATTTCACTTGTTGTTCTTCCTGTTTCTTCACTCATTTTTTCCTCATTTTAGTCTTCATTCTGCTTTTGTACATTGAAAACCAATTCTCAATTCCCACTCTGCACTCTGCCACAACTGGGTTCTACGCATTTGAACAGTGCAGAACTGTTCTCATTTATTTAAAATCAGGCAGGCAAAAAGAAGAACATTTCCACAGAGTATATATTTCATTTCATTAAGCCCTTTCAAAAAGTTCAATATGGGGCTAAATTTAAGCAGAGGGGAGAGGTGTAATGATCTTACAGGGATAACAGTGGGGGGACACTGGCAAGAATGAACAAAAACTTCAAATCATAAAACCAGAAAAGACAAGTTAATGACGACATAATAAACCTACAGGTCTTCTTGCCGTGCTTCACTTTGCTCTTAGATTGGGTATCAGCAGCTGTAGCTACCCTGATTTCAATATGCAGCACTTGACAGAATAATCCACTTGACTGAACTTTAAAGAGGAGCTTGTAAAATGTCATTTGTTTTCTTAACAGAGTAAGACATAATGTCTAGAGGGAAACAATAAAACACAAAAAGCAAGTGACTACTTACAACTGCGATTTGTTTGTGTTGGGTCCCGAATTGGCCATACTAAGAACACCACGTCCCGTGTGGGACAAGTTTGGCTTAAATTCATCTTTGAAAGGTTTTCCCCAGTAAGATTCTCCTCCTTAAAAGAGAAAAGATGACAGAAGAAATGTTTGTTTTCATTAGTTTCCCACTACATTTAGTGACAGGCGCTGACATTAAATTCAAGGTTTCTGGGACTTCTGATTACGATGTGTATAATGTATTATTACCCCATCCCTATCGCTAGGCCAGTATTTGAGCATGCCCTTGAAATCAGATGTCTGTAAGTGGCAACACAATTCTGTGCCCCCACACTATCAACTGCAATAGATCAGACTGTTTATCAACAGCGTTATATATTGCATGCCAAACAACTGTCAAGGGTTTAATTTTTTACTGCTGGTCCACCATGATTTTTCTTTTTTGAGACATTAAATCTTTAAAAGTGGCTTCATGACCACGCATAGAGCAAAGAATTACTAGTTTAATTGCCGTCTGGATATAGCATTGCTTCTGGAAATAAAATACCAGGGAGATGAAATACGTTCATAGAATCAACTAAGAACACGAGCTATACGCTCAAATGCTTAATTCCTGGTTAAACAATGAAGAATGATGATATATATTCCTCCAAAATAAAAGGCAAAAATTAGATATTTGGCCTAGATAGCTGGATGATGTAAACACTTAAATGCAATGAAGTCAAAAGGATGATAAAAATTTGCACAAACCGCAGACCCAGCCCTCCAAAACTGATTTCTTTTCTGTCTGTGAATAGCAAGAGGGTCTGGGAGACCTCTCCTCCTGGCTGTAATTTTTACATTATTTATGACAGATCTGACATTTTCATTTGCACTTTCCTCCAGGACCATTCTTAATAAGAAAAATGAAGGCTGAGATGAGTCATAGTTTTACAGTCAAATCTATGATCTTGTTTGACAAACCATGAAAAAATATTTCACCTTAGGATAGTATTAAAAATAAACCAAACAAAACTATCCAGACAGGCAGCAAGACTGGTCCATCTGCAGAACTGGCTCAAGAATCCTCTAGAGTAACTGTATCACTTACGAAGCAGGAGGTCAGTAAAGGATCTGTAGGGCTCAAAACCTAGTTGCACATGTGATACAGAAAGCCAGCTTGATGCTACGGCTGCACAGGCAAGCAGCACATGAAACTGAGGAATAAAGCAGGCTCCTACTAAAAACCTTATCACAAGAGTGCATCAAATGAGGGAAGAGTTTCAGATGATACCATGAAAACAAAGCATCACAGGTGGACAGCTGCAAGTCCAAGTGGAACCAAGCAAGAAAGAAATTTTGGAAGAAACTGACCCACTTAAAAACCCAATTAATCATGTTCAAAAGACCTGTTAATAGACTTGAGTGTTGCCAACTCTGCAATTTGACAAAAGGCAGCAAAAGGGGACAAACCCTGTAGGGATTTTCTGTAATCAGGAGTAGAGGAGGAGTGATTACCTCAGCAATCTTTCGCTATTGAGTATTTTAAGATCAGCTAAATTACATCAGCTTGATCCTGTATGTCAATCTTTTCCAGTAGTGGGTGAAAGGGATATGGTACAGCTGCAGCCAGCTATACTGTCTTGAAGACAGATCCAAGATCCAGCTATTCTAGCCAAATCCAAAGTGTTCAATTTATTAGAAAGTGTCTTATCAGATGCCAGTAATTTTCATTGCTAATGAATCTCCTTGTATGTTCCTATTTGCTAAGAGATGTTACTTGTGCAGTGCCTTAGTTACCTGCCTTGTTCAGAAAAACAAAGTTCTTGTGGGTTAGTAAATAAACAAGTCATGCTGAGAATATAGCAAGGCTCCATGCCAACAGGTGCTGCCCGAAACCAGAAACACACCTGCAAAGCCTGCAGACTCACTGCCCATCAGCAGCACTATGCTCTGCGCACTATTTGTCTTTGCCTTTCCCAGTTATTCCTGTTCCACTTCGATCTGGCCTGGTGGGGCAGCGCCCAGGATGGGCTCCCCGCCTGCACCACCGTGCTGCTGCCATGCCATTGCTTCAGGCCCTGCATTCCTGTTCTCAGCCACGGCCAGAGCTCCTTGCACCCGAGTAACGGAGTTCACTTGGATTTCCCTTAGAGAAATACATATTTTTGCTTCAAAGGATCTCTTGAAGGAACTCCTAATTATTTGTAAAGCAGATGCACTTGCTATGAGTCTTAGCCTAGAGGAGTGTTTGCCCTCTAGAAATTTTCAGCTGACACGCAAACATGAACACATCGCACTGAGATGGTACATAGCAGCAAGTGGCCAAACCTTGGAGTCCGTTACACCCTTCATATGCTTCCAGCTGATGCTGGAATTACAGCATTGTCAAGCTGCTGAAAGAGGGTGGAATCAACCCTGAAGCCTTTGCTGGTCAGAAAAATAATTCAAAAGGAAAGAGAAAAATTGTGAATGACAGAGAGACTCTCTCTTTCTGGCACAACAAGCAACCAGACCCAAGAGCTTGCAGACAGGAGCAATGAGCCATGATCTTCAGGGTTTGGAATATTTATTTTTGTATGATTTCATTTCAGATCATACACTGCAGGCCAGAATTAATCTCATATGTACGAAGGCTAACTTTGTTTTGTTCCAGTTCTCTGGAAGTAAGTGCTACTATTTTCGGAGATAGTTACAGCACGAGATGCAGTCCCTGCCTCCTGCTCTGTCTGCCATACATCTGTTTCCAAGGCTAATTCTGTCTGCCTGGGAGCTGCAGGCAAGAACAGAGAATGGCCTGTGCAGCATTCGCCTAAAAGGCCAGACGTCCCATAAAGGACATAGCTGAAGTGTCTGCGGAGGCCTGGCAGCACGGACTGGCAAGCGGCGGTGGAGACGCTGCAAAGGCAGCAAGACAGCAGTACAGGAATGATTTGGGGTTTGCTGTTTTTTTAAAGAAAAAACCCTAAAGTCTTAATTTAAGAACGCTTTAAAAAAAAAAACCACAAACAAAACCAAATGTATTCTTAAATTAAAAATAGCCTGAACATGCTGTTTGTCAAACTCCTGCTAACCTCTGGAATCATTCCAGGCTTCAAGTATCTGCTTGAAGCAGGACCAGACAGAGCAAGCCAGAAGATGGCGAGTTAAATGTATACATTATTTTAATTACTGAAACCCAGAATCACTTTCCCTCTGAAGATTAAGTACAGATCCCTTGTTAGTCTACTGCCACGGCAGCACAGCACCTAATGCTCAGCCGGGGGCTCTGGAACAGGGGTTTTAGATGCTTACATTTCACTCTCTACAGTAGACCTCTATGTAAACTTGGGAAAATAAGTCACAGGCTCCAAACCTACTGCTAATAATTATGGAATATTCAGAAATATCTAGCAGATATTGCTGTGTTTATTCTCAAAATGGTTAGGACGTGTGTCTGTGCCATCTTCCTCATTTTCTGAAAGCAGAATGGATGCAGACAGACAGGAGGTGGGACCGTCGCACTGCCTGGCTCTAGCCCTCTCATGTTACAGTCCTGATATCTGCCATAAAGAGAGGAGGCTCCTCCTTATATTCCCCAAATCTTCCTCTGAGAGCACACAGATCACCACTGACTATATATGGAGTCACAATGATGCAAAAACCTCACCCCAAGGCTGATGTGCCAGCCTACAAGTAAAGC
>Ga0181612_136136_pt1 | contig 12220 bp, 6 predicted proteins | sample HoacroProtozoa21_FD_119630 | JGI IMG/M metagenome (GOLD analysis project Ga0181612, IMG submission 119630) | Hoatzin crop microbial communities from Cojedes, Venezuel. Combined Assembly of Gp0051906, Gp0051904, Gp0051908
TCATGTTTCGACAGCCCACTGTCGCAACATGGTTTTCGCCTCAACAATGTTCAAATAAATTTGGCATTGCACTCACCTCGCACGATGTTTCACGGACTTTTTATTGGGGTGTTGTGGCCTCCCAAAAACGAAAAACTCCTTGTGTGCGTGCGCGCGTGACTCAAAAATCGGCGTTCCGCCCTTTATACATCCCAGAAGTGCAGTCACGCGGGCGCGCGAGGGCCGATTTTTAACATAGATTAAGGGAAAATTCGGGGCAAAATCGGTGAAAATGGGAAAGTTACCATGATTGTTTCACGATTTTCACGCCACCCCGTCACTGCGTGCCACCCCTCCTCATCCAATGAGGGGACTTCCTCGCTCCCGCTCGACATAGAGCAAGTTCTTTGTACTCGCTTACTCGCAGCTCTCACCTTGCACGAACTTCGTTCATGCAAAGTAAGTGCAAGCCGAATGCAATAGAAAATATATTTTCACATTGCTGAGGCGCAGCCTTACTTGCGCAAAAGCGAAACTCGGCTGCGGTTCGGCATAGCCCAAGTAAACTTGGCTCTGCTCTTACCTTGCACGAGCTTGCCACGCTCCACGCTCCACTCTTTCCGCTTCTCAGGGTGCATTTTTTACCTTTTTTGGTGTAAAATCCTGTTTTTTGCCGATTTTTTTCAATCTTTTCTCTTAAATTTTTCAACTTTTATCAAGAAATACCTTATCTTTGCAAGCAAAAGCAAACGAAAGCAGAATCAAAAATAATTACCTAAACCCGAACCTATGCCGAAAAAATAGGAATCAGACTAACGAAATGGCCGCTGAGGGGACCTCTGGTACCGGGCGGAAGGGAGGACAAACCAAAAGAAATAAACCAAACAAACTAAACAATTAAAAACTTTATGAACAACTTTAAGAAACTTATGGGCAAGATGCTGATAGTGGCAGCCGCGTTGCTGTTGCCGTCTCAGGTCATGGCCCAGTCCCAGATTAAAGGACAAGTTTTCGACGCCATGAACGAGCCGATTCTCGGAGCCACTGTTCAGCAGAAAGGCAATCCGGGCAACGGTGCCGTGACGGATATCGACGGAAACTTTACCATCAAAGCCAATCCGGGAACTACGCTTGTTGTCACTTACCTGGGTATGAAACCAAAGGAAGTTTCTGCCAAAGACGGTATGCTGGTGACTATGGAAGACGACGACACCTCGCTCGATGAGGTGGTGGTAATCGGTTACACCAGCCGCGCCCGTAAAGACCTGACCGGTTCTGTGGGTACGGTATCGGGTGCCAAGTTGGCCGCCGTGCCTGTCACTTCGGCCGCCGTCGCCTTGCAGGGTAAGATTTCCGGTGTGCAGGTAACCACGGTCGACGGTGATCCGGGTGCCGACGTCAACATCCGTGTGCGTGGAGGTACGTCCATCACCCAGAGCAACGAGCCGCTCTATATCGTCGACGGTTTCCAGGTGGACAACATCACGGATATTCCTCCTTCGGACATTGCCAGTATCGACGTATTGAAAGACGCCTCCCTGACCGCCATCTACGGTTCCAAGGGTGGTAACGGTGTTGTGGTGGTGACCACGAAGTCGGCCTCCGCCGGTAAGGTGCAGGTATCCTTCAACGGCAACCTCAACATCCGTCACCTCTCCAAGAAGCTCGACCTGATGAACGCCCAGGAGTTTGCCAACTACCAGTATCAGTGGCACGCCTGCAACGGTACCCGTTCGAGCAACGCCAAATACTTCAAGGGCAACTTCGGTAATGCCTACGACCTGGATATGTATTCCACGCTCCCTTCTCACGACTGGCAGGATGAGGTGATGGGCGAGACCCCGCTCAACTACTCCGCCAACGTCACCGTGGGCGGCGGTTCCGAGAAAGTGAAGTTCAACGCTTCTCTTACCCAGAGCACCGACAAGGGTATCATCCTCGGTTCCGGCGTGCGCCGTACCAACTTGAACATCAAGACCAATATCGAGGTGACCAAGAACTTCTCCATTCAGATCAACCCGAAATTCACCTATCGCCGCGACGAGGGTGCCGGTGGTGACAATATCGGTACGGGCGGTATCATCGACGTGCTGAAGTATCGTCCCACCAACGGTCTGCGCGAATATGGCTATGTGGACCCCGCCTATGCCGACCCTGATGAGGAAGAGCTCTTCAATTACACCAACCCGAGAAACGATATTGAAATCAACCAGCAACTGAAGCATACCTATACTTCCACCAATGCGCTTGCCCTGGAATGGCGCCCGCTCAAGGGTCTTATCCTCCGTTCCGAAGGCACCATCGGTCTGAAGTGGATTGACCAGAGCCGCTTCTACGGCGCCCTGACCAGCACGGGTCAGAACAACAACACGCAGCCCGTGGCCCAGCTCACCGACAAGAAAGCTTTCAGTTACCTGTGGACCAACACCGCCGCTTACAGCATGACGGTCAACGACGACCACAACTGGTCGTTCCTGCTCGGTCAGGAAATCCAGCACAACCAGACGCGCACCAACTACATGGCCAACCGTTACTTCCCGCGTACCTTCTCGGCCCGCGAGGCTTGGAACAACATGGGCTTCGGTACGCCGATGCAGGCTACGACCACACTCTCTACGGCCGACCGCACCGCTTCCTTCTTCGGACAGGTGAGCTACAACTACAAGCACAAGTATCTGGCCAGCGTGACGTTCCGCGCCGACGGTTCCACGAAGTTCGCTCCCGGCAACCAGTGGGGTTACTTCCCCTCCGTATCCGGTGCGTGGGTGGTGTCTGAAGAGAAATTCATGAAGGACATCAAGTGGATTGACCAGTTGAAGATTCGCGCCGCCCTGGGTATGGCCGGTAACAACCGTATCAGCAGCGACTTGTGGCGTGAGCTCTATGCCATCAACACCACGGGCGGCCCCGGTTTCGGCGAGGTCACGACCTACGGTGAGAATTACTACGGCAACAACAGTGGCAACCAGTTCTCCAACAAGAACATCAAGTGGGAGACCACCATCACCCGCAACCTGGCTGCCGACATCTCCATCTTCGGCGGTCGCGTGACAATTACGCCTGAAGTGTATTGGAACACGACCAAGGACTTGCTCTACAAGTCTGACCTTCCCTCCGTCATCGGTTACATCTCCCAGATGCAGAACATCGGTCAGGTGACCAGCCGCGGTTTTGAGTTCAGCATCACGGGCGACATCCTCCGCGGTAAGGACTATGTGCTCAGCGCCAACCTCAACTTCGGTCTCAACAAGAAGGTGGTGGACAAGCTCAACGGTACTGATGATGTGGTCTGGGACCAGAACAGCCGTTGGAAGTCTTCCTACAATGACTATTGCATCAAGGTAGGCGACGAAGTGGGTCTGATCTACGGTTTCGTGTACGACGGCCTCTACTCCTTCGACGAATTCTATTTTGATCCCCTCAACAACTACGCCGCCCTGCCCTGGGGCTCCAGCAAGGCCGACAACGGCTATGTGGATTGCGCTCCGCGCAGTGACGGTTACGTGACGGTCATCAACGACGTGTCCGGTTCTTCCAACTCCGGCAACGCCACGCTTCCCGGCAAGATCAAGTTCAAGGACCTCAACGGTGACGGCCGCATCACGGAAGACGACCGTACCGTCATCGGCAACACCAACCCGCGCGTGCAGGGCGGTTTCGGCCTGAGCGGTCAGTACAAGGACTTCGACTTCACGGCCAACTTCACCTATATGCTCGACTTCGACATCAACAACGCCACGGCCTACGCGCTTTCTTCTTCGAGCGGCAACGCCAAGAACTATTACAACGTGCTGGCCAAGTTTACCGACGGTTGGTTGTACAACGACATCACGGGAGAATACACCGGAACCAAGGGTGACATTCTCTACAAGCTCTATTATGTGGACGACTGCGTGAACATCTACAAGGCAGCCAATGCCGGCCGCACGCTGTGGAATCCGGTGGACGTGACCACCAACCTCACCCAGTCTTACTTCATCGAGGACGGTTCGTTCCTGCGCTGCAGCGACGTGACCATCGGTTATACCATTCCGCGCAACATCACCCAGAAGTGGGGTATCTCCAAGGCCCGTTTCTACGTGTCGGCCTCCAACCTCTTCATCATCACCGGTTACTCCGGTTATGACCCTGAGGTGGACATCCAGACCGGTCTGACTTGCGGTATGGACTACAACCGTTATCCGCGTGCCCGCTCCTTCGTGTTCGGTACCAACATTACGTTCTAATATATATAATAAGGTGTAAGGGCCCCAAGCCCGAAACCAATAAATCAAACAGATATGAGACTTAAGAATATATTATTGACCGGCATGGCGGCTTTGGCGCTCGTTTCCTGCAACGACTATCTGGACGTCGATGCGCCGTCGGCCTATACCACGGAGTTCGTCTTCGGTCAGAAGACCGAGATGGAGCGTGCGCTCAACGGAGTCTATGCACAGGCGCTCGTGAGCAACCTCTACGGTTCCTACTACCAGACGACGTTCGTTTACAACAGCGACGTGGACATGAGCATCAGCAGTTCATCCTCCCACGCCCACAACGGCTACTCCCGCTTCGACTGTGACGAGCAGGGCAGCCAGATTTACAACCTCTGGACGGCCGCCTACAACCTGATTGAATATGCCAACAAGTTTGTCAAGGGTGCCGAGGAGAGCGAACTCTACGACACTTCCGACAGCGAAATCATGCAGTGGATTGGCGAGGCCAAGTGCTTGCGCGCCATGGTCTACCATGACATGGTGGTGTGGTTTGGCGACATTCCCTTCACGTTTGAGCCGGCTTCCACCAAGGGCACCGACTTCGTGATTCCCGTCGCCGCCCGCGAGACCATCCAGCAGGCGTTGATTGACGACTTGAAGGAAATCGCTCCTTACATGTCGTCCACCTCTGCCGTGACCGTGGAGCACTGCTCCAAGGAGTTCGCCGAGGCGCTGATCGCCCGTATTGCCCTGACGGCTGGCGGTTATTCGCTCCGTCCCAATACGTCCGACGCCAAGAACTACGGTTACATGGCCCGTCCCGACAATTACAAGGAGTTCTACCAGACGGCCCGCGACTATGCCGACTCCGTGATTACCGCCGGTACCCACTCGCTGACCAACTCTTACCAGACGGTGTTCACCAACGAGTGCAACTATCAGGTGGTGGACAACGACGACCCCATCTTCGAGATTCCTTTCGCCAAGGAGACTTCCGGTACCACGGGCTACAGCCAGGGTCCGAAGTATTCCGCCTATGAGGGCAATACGGTAGGTCCTTGGGGCGCCTGCAACGGCGGTACCCGCCTGAGCGCATTCTATCGCTTCCTCTTCCGTGAGGGCGACAAGCGCCGCGAGTTTGTCAACGGTCTGTGGAACTACACCTATACCACCAAGAACGGCGTGCTCGTGGATACAGTCACCATCCTCAACGACTACACCGTGCACAACAACAAGTGGTCCAAGCTGTGGACCTCTACGGGCAATGCCCTGGGCAGCGACTCCGAGGGCAGCACGGGTATCAACTTCCCCTACATGCGTTACGCCGACGTGCTGCTGATGTACGCCGAGGCCGCCAACGAACTCAATGACGGTCCGACCGACAAGGCCATCGAATGCCTGAAGCAGGTGCACAACCGTGCCTTCGCCGACGGCGACGAGGAGTTCATCACCGAGGCTTCCGCTTCCAAGGACGCCTTCCAGAAGGCCGTGCTCGACGAGCGCAAGTGGGAATTCGCCGGTGAGAACATGCGCTGGCGCGACCTGGTGCGTACCAACACCTATGCCGAGGAAATCGTCTACAGTTTCCTGCGCTACTATTCCGCAGGCCAGCAGAATGCCGGTAGTTCCTCCGGTTATGAGGACGCCATCAACGAGCACGACGGTTATGAGGGTCAGGGCTACATCGACAACCTGCCCGAGGCTGTCTTCTATCACGCTTACACCATCGACGAGCCGACGAGTGTCGCCTTGCGCGCCTTCAAGGCCCAGCTCTACGGTTACGTGCTCGACGGTACGACCGTGCTGGAGACTTATCCCAACCAGTCGCTCCAGAGCCTGCGTATATACAACGCCTACGCTCCGAAGACCCAGCCGGTGACCAGCCTGATTACGCGTTACGGATTCTCCGCCGCCAGCTGGAACCGCGCCGACTTCTACCAGTGGGGCAATGCCGACACCGGTCAGCCCAAAGACCAGTGCAAGTACAGTTTCTACGGTTATATCCGCGGCGATGCCAACGGCAACATCTGGATTGTCAACAATGGTGCCCTGACCATGTTCTCCTCCATTCCCGCCGCAGAGAATCTGCCGCCGGTTCGCTACATCCTTCCCTATCCGAACTATGCCATCCAGCGTTCGTCAGGTGTCTACAAGAACTACTACGGTTATTAATCTTTAAAAGAGAACAGATATGAAAAAGATATTCAGTATCATGATGCTGCTCTTCATGGCAGTTTCCACCGGTACGCTTGTTTCTTGTCACGATGACGACGGCACCGGCAGCGGAACCACCAACAGAGAGTTTATGACGATGTTCATCACCGAGAAGACCAGCGACAAGGGCGACGACTTCCCCTACTATTGCGGTCTCGACGGTGCTTATCCTCACGGCAACACGATTCACCTCTACTGGTATGGCGTGAACGATTGTGCCGGTTATCAGATTCAGATGGCCCTGCAGCCCAAGGTGTCAGGCGGTGCCGACGCCTGGGCCTCCATCCAGGGTACGAGCGACCTGTTGCTCGACACCATCGTGGGTCCCGACGTGCTCGACCTGCTCATCAAGGACTTGCAGTACAGCACCACTTACAGCTTCGCCATTCGCGCCCTCTCCACGCTGGACGACAACGTGACCGACTTCTCGCACGCGTCCAACTGGTACGGACACGGCAACGGCCGTCAGTGGCAGGAGTACCTGCAGATTTCCACCAGCGAGCGCTATGAGACGCCGTTCGTGGTGTACGTCAACCAGGCTCAGACCACGGAGACCACCATGCACGTGTACCTCAACACCAACATCAGCGATCTGGGTCTCGACCTCACCAACGAGGAAGACCAGCAGAAGCTGGCCAGCTACTACGAGAACTTCAACATTGATGAGGACGGCAACTTCCAGTACAAGTACCTCCGCGTGCAGCCCTCTCCCAACAACCCCAACTCTACCGTGGGTGACGGCTGGGAATACTACGAGATTACCGATGAGGACCGCGAGCGCGGCTATGTGGTCATCGACGGTCTGACGGCCAACTCGGTGTACGTCATCGACGTCATCGACCCGACGGTCGACGTGGCCGTGGACGCCAAGTACAACACCTGCACCGCCCGTTCGGACGGTAAGCCGGGCGACCCGATTCTGCTCCTGCACGACGACCTGATCAGCCAGTACAACAATCAGAACGTGTCCGAGGACGTCCAGTACCTGCGTTCCGACGTGTTCGCCCTCGCTGACGAGTACGACGCCGCTCCGCTGTCACCGGTGCTGACCGACTTCATCTCCAACACCGACTATGCCGAGGGGCAGACCTACTACCTCGAAGGTGGCAAGACCTACTACATCGACGGCAACGACATCACCTGCAAGGGCTTCGTGCTGGCCACCAATCCCGACGACGTGGCCGAAGGCAAGCGCGCCAAGGTGATTTGCGGTCTCGGCAAGAATTCCAACGTCTACAGCGGCACCGACGGCGAGCAGTGGCAATACGCATACACCATGTTCATGTTCGGCCGTCGTCCCGAGGCCGGTGAGGGCGGTGAAATCTACATGAAGAAGCTCGCCTTCTACGACATCGACTTCGACAACCCGACCGCCCTCAACTACGGTGACAACCAGGCGGGCGTAGGTACCGTGGCCGGCAACTACTTCTTCAACATGTACTCCGACGGTATGGCCGTGACGCTCGACTCGCTCGTGATGGACAACTGTACCTTCCGCCGCTGCGTCCGCGGATTCATCCGTGAGCAGGGCGTCAACTACAAGGTATGGAACCACGTGCTCATCCACAACAACCAGTTCATGGACTGCGGTTACTACAACTCCAGTGCCGGCGGTTACTGCTGGATTGCCGGTTCGGGCAACAACGCCCAGTCGAACCTCTACAAGGACATGCAGGTGACGGAGAATACCTTCTTCGACTGTCCGTTCCCGGCGTTCTTCAGCGAGGAGAAGACCGTGTCCTGGAATGCCGGTTCGTGGAACATCACGTTCTCCAACAATACGCTCATCAACTTCAACACGCGCGCCAACGGTTCCATCTTCAAGATGCGCTACCTGCCCGACGGCTCCGTCTACAACGTGAAGAACAACCTGATGGTGCTCTGCAAGCAGAGCGGCGACCAGCGCGTGCTTCAGGCCTGGGGTGCCGACATCCGTTACACGATGACGCTCTCCGACGGTACGTCCGGTCATGTGACGCTCAACTTCGAGAACAACTGGTCGACCAACAACGACCTGACCAACGGTTCCATCTTCAGCGGCAACGCATGGACCGCCACGAGCAACAACTTCGGTAAGCTCGTCAAGGAAGGCACTGCCACGCTCAATGGTTCGTTGGAGGTCAGTGTGGCCGACATCTCCGCCACCGACCTGATGTACAGTCCGTGCCCGCCGTCCGTGGCCCTGACTTCCAGCAGTCAGAACATGCACCGCGCCGACGTGCTCGACGGTACCGACACCGACCGTATGATTTATCGCGTGGACAACACGGCGCCGAAGTTTATCGCCAACCTCTACTTCAAGAACACGAGCAACGACATCTACAACAACAGCGTAGGTGCTGCCCGCTGGCGCAACAAGTAATCCATAGAATCAAGGTAATTCCTTAAAAACAGAACAACGTATGAAGACATTCAAAATTTCAGTTCTTGCCATGGCCATGGTGATTGCCGGTTTGAGCCTCGGCTCTTGCAGCGACGCCAATGAGTATGAAGACGCGCAGACGGGCAATCCGTCGTGGACGACCAACTATACCGACTCGGCGGAGATTCCGCATCCGGATGCCATCGCCTTCACCAAGTGGGTGCGCGGCTCAGGCCTCAAGTACAACGCCTATGGCGAGGAAATACAAGGATTCGTGGAGAGCATCGACTTCCTCACCGCCGACTCCTGTCAGGTGAAGATGAGCGAGGGTGTCACCACCGGCACTTGGACCGACCAGTCCAACAACGATGACGTACCCTATTACGAATACACTTATTCCAACCTGACCGGCAGCGTGGAAATCCTGGCCTTGGTGCAGGATGAGAAGGGCAACGTTTCCAAGACGGCGATATTCACGGGTGTCGTGGTATCGGGTTCGAAGGAAGTGATGACCATCGTCCACTACGGTGACACGCCGGTGCAGACCTATCTGGTGAAGCAATAACCCCCTCTTAGCCCGTGGCGGCGCCTTCCGGGCGCCGGCCACGGGATACTTTGACAAGATTCTTTTTTCAAACAACTATCATTCACTTAAACAGTTAAATTATGAAAAAACTTTTATGCTCAATTGTGGCCCTTTTGGGTTTCACGGCTGTGAACGCTGCGACGGTTGACGACCTGAAGCAGTGTCAGCACAGCAAGATTTTCGTGATGGACAACTATACCGGCAACGGTACAGGTTCACGTACGAAGGCCGGTCTGGCTTTCAGCGGCTACTTCTGGGATGTGACCGGCGGTAGCGTGACTAACAAAAAGGGCAGCATCGACTTGTCCAACCAGGCTACGCTCGAGGGTTACGAGTTTGTAGGTTGTGAAAGTTCCGTGGCCGCCACGCTCGTAGCCAAGTACGGCAAATACGGCAGTCACCTCAATTCGCTCCGTATCAAAAACAAACAAGACGTGTTCGCCCTAAAGGTGACCGCCGGTTCCAAGGTCTACTTCCTCGGTAAGTCAGGCGGTAGCGGCGTGCGCTACCCGAAGATTGCCAGCGACGCGGATATGAGCAATGTACTGACTAAGGCAGCAGCAACGACTGCAGGTCCTTGGGTGTATTGCTACGAGGCCACTGACGACCAGACGATTTACGTCGGTTCTGAAGGCGGTGACACCTTCCTCAGCTACGTTATCATAGAGGCCAACGAGCCTGCCGGTACGCCGACCGTGGAAGTGGGCGACATGCAGTATGACTCCGAGAAGGGTCTGTATTACATCGAGGTGACCTGTACGCCCAACAATTATGTGATTGACGGTGTCGACCTGGGTGAAACGTATTGTACTTATACCACTGACGGTATTGACCCCAATGAGAACAGTGCACGGTATTCCGAACCCATTCGCTGCTATCAGGATTGCACGGTGAAGTTCCAGGCTTGCCAGGACGGTGCGGTTATCGATGGTGCCACCAACGAGGGCGCTGTGGAATTCACCTTCAACGCTCCGACGCTGACCACTGACGGTGCCAACTTCACCATCACGACCGATTACAACAACGCCACCAACTACTACACCGTCAACGGCGGTGAGGAGACGGCAGGCGACAGCGGTACGCTCGAGACTTCCGGTACGGTTACGGCCTACACCAAGATTGTGAACGGTAATTATGCTACCTTCACCACGCCTACCGCTACAAGCGAAGTGTATGTGCTGGAACCCATCAAGTCTGACCAGACCGTTGTCTTCAGCGGCGACGCCGTAGAGGATGCAGACGCTACTGCGGCTTCTACCGACGGCAGCACCGTATACAAGGTGGAGAACGGCACGATGACCGCCACCAATCCTGAGTGCTTCTATCTGAAGAGCACTTCCGAGTATGGCGCCGTTACCAACGAGGCTTACCAGGTGGACGGTGAGGATGCTTACCTGAAGATGACGGGCAACTCCTTCCTGAGTTTCAAAATCGCCGCTGGTGACAGTGCGCTGGTGATCGTGACCTGCTCCAAGAACTCTGCCAAGAGTCTCGAGGACGGCGGTGACAAGACTTGCGCCGTGAACCTGAGTGGTACGTCCTATTCCAATGCTGACGTGACTGCCGACGGCGGTAACGTGATTACCTTCGACATTACGAAGCAAGATGCAGATCAAGTTTATACCTTCCAGAAGTACAGTGGAACCGGTAACATCTTCATCCACCAGATTCAGATTCTCTTTAATAAGAGTACCGGTATCAAGGGTGTGACCGTTGACGCTGTCGAGGATGCTGACGCTCCCGCATACAACGTGGCCGGCCAGCGCGTATCCAAGACCTACAAGGGTATCGTCGTGAAGAACGGCAAGAAGTATATCGTGAAATAAACTTCTTTCCCTATATATAAAAAAGGTGTGTCCCGAGGGGCACACCTTTTTTGTTGTTACATCATCAGCGCTTCCAACTGCTTTTCCACAGCCCTTCGGATAAACGCGTTGACGGAAATGCCGCTCCGCTTGGCATATTGGCCCACCATGCCGTGAATTTGAGGTGTCAGCCGGGGGTTGAGCGAACCGGAATAACTTTTATGAGGTTCGACGCCTTCTGCCTGGCAATAGGCCAGGTAATCATCCACCGCATCATGAAAAGACAGTTTCAATTCCTGCACGCTTTCGCCTTCGAAATTGACCAGACCATCAATTCCTTCCACTTTACCGTAGAAGACATCATCTTTTTCGCTGTAAACCACCGAACCGATAAATCCTTTATACTTCATCGTGTTCATGATTAGTTTCCTCCACAATTATTCGTTTTGTTCGTATTTGTTCTGCTTGGACTTGCCTTAATGCATACATCTTTACAATGTTTCTTTTCTTTCTTCGACATATTCGCCTGCAAATGCAACTGTTTTTTAGTTGCAAACCAACATTTTTTGTAAGTTTTTTCCCAGAAATGGTGGTGTAGTCGGGGTGGTTTGATAATGGCCCACAGACCGTTTACAAATTATAACGCCCGGTATTGCCGGGCGTTATACGTTTATATATTTTCGATTTCATCGGGCGAAAGACCAGTTGCTTGTTGGATTTGGTCTATGGGAATGCCGAGGGATTTTAACTTTTGGGCAACGGTGATAACACCTTCTTTGAGCCCTTCCTCTTTGCCTTGTTTAAGACCCTCCTTTAGACCTTCCGCCTCACCTTTCCTGAAACCTTCTTGGACGGCACCGTCATACATGGCCTTGTTGTCACGGTATACCTTCAGCGCCATGGTGTATTGATGAAACTCCTCCTGACTGAGTTTGTCCAGGTCGCCAATCTCAGCCAACTTCTTGAATACTTGGCTCTGTGCCGTCCAGGGCATCCTATCCAATACATCCATATGCTTCAACAGATAAATCCATTTCTCAAAGTCAGTTACGCATTCAGCTTCCTTGTTATGAAA
>Ga0181612_151806_pt1 | contig 12220 bp, 6 predicted proteins | sample HoacroProtozoa21_FD_119630 | JGI IMG/M metagenome (GOLD analysis project Ga0181612, IMG submission 119630) | Hoatzin crop microbial communities from Cojedes, Venezuel. Combined Assembly of Gp0051906, Gp0051904, Gp0051908
TGGTCTAGTGGAAGGTGTCCCTGCCCATGGCAGGGGGGTTGGAACTGGATGATCTATAATGTCCCTCGCAACCCAAACCATTCTATGATTCTATGACACACCATATATTGGGTATGGAGAAGGAGTACTCTTAGAGCAATAACAACAAGGAATACTAAGGATTTTAATTTCACCTTGCATGCATGTCCTTCCATTGCCTTGAATACTCTTGCAGCGTAAAAGCTCATACAGCTTAGGCTTAAGTATGAAGGTTAGAGCATTCAGGCTTACCAAGAATGAACTTGGAGGAGCAGGCATCCTGCGTGATACTTGTTCCATGCCGCATAGCTCGTTTGTGGCAATCTTTCACACAACCTTAGATTGTAATTGTTTCTGTAAAAGGTATTGCTCCACATATGCAAAGCCTGCAAAATGTTTTTTCGTTCCTCCAAATGCAACAGGGATCTGCACCAGTCTGAGCTGCAAAAGATTGGAGAATTATTTTTCAGACCTGTTTTTCTGGGTGCCACATAAACCATTTAAGTAAAAGAAGGATGTACATCGTGCTTGCAGATACAGACATTGACGTGTTGTACGATCATCCCTCCACAATGGAAGGGAAACCTTGCTCACAGCTTACTACTAGGATGTCTCTGGGGAAAGCGAGAGGACCTAGCAGCTCTGCCTAAACGCTAAATTTCAAACTGCCAGTGCAGCCCATGGCATTTTGCAAAGATGACAAAAGCAGTTCACAGCTTAGAAGCAGATATATTAATGGAGTTGACTGAGGCCACTGACTACAAGTGCTGGGCTTTGAAGGCTCTTCTTCTCCACCTGGCCTACAGCAGTTCCTACTGCCAGAGGAAGAATCCTCTCCTGGAGGGCAGTTTCTGGGCAGCTCAGGTGAGCCACTACAGCTGCTACATAGCAGATGAGTCAACTCAGCTGGGCCAGCGGGAACTTGCAGAAGTGTAGCCATGGCTCAGACTGAAACATAGCCAACAACTGAGCTCCAAATCTGTGATGTGCATGAACCCAGTGACCTGCTCAGCCTCAGGTGTCTTGTGGGAGGGCACTTAAGTTGAAAGATTTGGGGGGGGGGGGGGAAAGACGGGAATCAGAGCTACTTCTGTGATCAGCTTCAGCTGACAAATCTATTGTCACAAGAGAAAAAAAAAAAACTAGAAAGTTATTTCCCTTCCAAATATTAAATCTATATGAACCTTGACGTTTCTGGGTGTGAGACCAAAGTCTAACTCCAGGTAATAGCATATATGCTCTGTATGTCACTTACAAAATACATACAACCACCAGGACACACCAGTTCAGAGAGGCCCATTAGTCATTTGTGTGTTCACAACACACTTCCCGCTGCTTGAACATAGCTCCTCCGGCTTGATGAAGCACACACAGAATACCATTGTGATTTTTCTATAGAACGCTAGCTGGTATCAAGAAAATGCAAATACTGTACAGCGCTATAAGATCCAAATTCACAGAGTACTGTTGTAGCTGAATTGTTTGAGAAGACATATGGCATCCCAAGTGTAACAGATAGCTGAATCTCAAGGGGGAACCATTGTTCATTCATCTGGACCAAGTGACATTCTTTATGCAAGAATAATTCCTGATTAAAGGGTGAGTTTTAATGGAAACTAATTAGGCAACCTCTTTAGCCTGGGCATAATGATCAAATGAGCTGTCACACAGTACCTGATACAATGATCTCACTTGGTACAAGATTTTATTCCTTAGCAATTACACTCCCACGTTGCACTGCATGTGTTTATTGCCTGGAGCACACATGTCAAATTAAAGAGCAGCTTATGCACCTGATATTTAATTATTGCCTAGCACTACAGACAACCGGGAAATGTCAAAGCGAGCAGTCCTGCACTGGAGCAACTAAAACTGATATCTTCTTTGGCAAAGAAAAAAAAATACAGATAAAATATGTATGGACAATTCAGTTGTCTTACAATTCACAGTTACAAAAAATGGCCTCCCAAACCTTAAATAATTTACCATCGTGCTCAGTGCAGAGAATTCTGTCAAAGCAGAAGAGTACGCGAAACAGGTTCACCGTCTCATGTGATTATTTGTCTTAGGTGCATCTTTGCATGAATAAAGTGTTTACAAGAAAATGGTGGGATCTGACCTGTTTTATACCAACTTCAAATACCACCAAAGGAATCATTTATTTATTCAGGTATGGACTAATTCACAGGTGTTAAAAGAAACATTCATTTCTACAACTCTGTTATCCTGCAGTCAACTTAAAAGCATCCTTAGCTGACTGGAAATTTTCCGAAATTCCTTCATAGTCAAATCACCTCCGTAATCCTAGTTGTAATAAGGCCGAAATGAAAAGCCGGCAATACTAAGAGATGTAAGCAAAGTGTTTCCAGCAAATTGAGACATGCTAATCAAAAAAGAAAGTTTTATGGCTGAGATGGAGGTGCTGACAGTAAGGTGAGGAAAAATCCATACCGCCCCAAGTTCTGAGTGCAATTTTTAATAAAGAAAAAATGTGCGCAATACAAAAGAGCTTCTCTTAGTCATTGATCTGTAATGGAACACCCAAATAGAGATGCAATGGTATCCTGTGGCTAAGAAAGTTGTGTGTGTATCTTGGACCATTCTAATCCAAATAAAGGAATCTAATTACCCGTAATCTTAATTGCACAGTCTAATACTAAAAAGGCTTAATAAGAGTGCTTTTGTATTTACAAAACTGCACAGCTTGTGAAAGAACCCTCAAAACATTTGGCAGGAATCCCAGTCGAGGTATGACTGACTGGAACCTCTAATGACTACAACATGTAAACAAGTGTTTTGTTTCGACTGATAATCATTAACTTCCAGTGTCAGACTTGTCCCACAAGGTTTTGTTCACTGCTTCACCAGCCTGCTTTACAAAGGCATCTGGTGCTAAGGGGAAGGGGGGGCGAAAAGTGCAGAGTGCTATACAGTGTTGTCACTCTTAAACTAAAGTGGCAGTAGGCAAATGAAAGGGTCATGAGGTAAATGCTTCTAACAAGGAGCAAGCTGCTGTGATAATTCCCACCATTCTTTGATGGTCCCTCTTACTGTGTGACTTAGTGACATAGTGTGCTAGACCTCCTGGTTATTTTATTTTATTTTGTAATGAAGAAAGGTAATTTGAAACAGAGCCTTTCTGAATTATTGTTTCATGCCTTGGTAGCTTTCAAAATTAAACACGTGGAAAAAAAAAAAAAAAGAAATTTGGTTTCCCTAACTACTGCAGTACTGGAACAATCTAAGTGCTGCATTAAAATTAAAGACAGAGGAGCAGTTGAATACACTCCTACCAGGACAAATCTGGTATCCTAACAGAAGGGAAGCACGTCAGAAATTACACAAACTGCACTGGTTAGCTCAGCTTTGAAAGGGTGCTCAGTAACCGTCATTTTAAAAGTGAATTTCAAACGGCCAGATCCTCAGCTATAGTAACTCTACTAAAATGCAGACACCATGCCTACCCGGATTTCTCATCATTCATTCACGTTATTATTAAAGTAGTTATTGTTAAAAAAAATTTATGTAGAAACATTAGAAAAGTTGTAAAAAAAATTATGTCCATTATGTAAAGTGTTGGGTAAAACCTTGCAGTCTATAAACAAAAAACTGGATAGCCCGTATTTACATTTTCAACCCTTTCTTAGCTCAAGAAGTGCAACTGCTTTGGTAATTTTTAATCATGCAATTGTAGATAGCCAGTGTTTAGTAAAAGAGCAGGATTAGCTTATAGATTGCACATCTAGTACTTCTGTGGCTACCTGTAAGTAAAAGGTCATTTGTAAACTCCATTTAACTATCAATACCACGGAGACTAGTTTCAAAGCTTTACACTTATTTCATGCCCTGCTAGGATCTTGCCTGTGTAACGAGCATTTCCTGATCAGTCTTAGCAGAGCACTGAAAAGCGTACCGCTCACAGCTCTCATGATTGCATGAAGCGATTTATGCATGCAGCTCTCCAACAGCTTTGATATATAACCCCGCGGTATCAGGTAAGAGCTGTGAATCAGCCTGGTTAAATTTATTTAAAAAACACTTGGCAAAGCAAGTTTGCAATTGTTTAATTTTCATTATAACTGCTGCCTCACAAGATAATGAGCCCTCATAACAGTGTTTTATATAAAAGCACATTATGCCTTTACACAGCACACACAAATGGCCAGTGATTATTAACAATGTTAAAATGTCAGTAGAACCAAGCCAGCATAACGGCATACATTTAGATGCCATAAAAGCTGCAAATGACTGTTACATTGTTTTAAAGGAAGCATCTTAAAAAGGCATTTACAAATAGAGGAAAGAAAATTTGTAATGAGGAATAGAAATTTACGATGAAATGTCAATCAGATTTGACTTCATGAAAAGCATTAGCCACAAGAATCAGCTAAGCTCATCATTGCTGCTATTAGTACTCTGTTTTAGGATTAGAGACAAAATGCTCCATAAATAATTTTTTATTTTACCTGTGACTTGATTTTTTTTTTTCCATGCCATGTCAGGATTTCAGTGTCTTGAAATGCTTTAAGAAAACATTCTCAAAACTTCGGAGAGTCCAAATGTGCACATTAGCCACTGATGCAGGGTTTGAAAAAAGGTCCAACATTTAAAAGAAAGTCTAGCAAAGAGTAAACGGTCTAGACAAGGTAATCACTATCTAAAGTATTACAAATATTTTGGAGGCTTTTAGCCTCAAAATGTCACTCAGGGCATCATCTTAGATACAAGTGGGTCTTATTCCCATTCACTGAGGGGAAAATTAATATGGTAAGAAATTTTAATCACAAGGATTCGCGTTGTTAGGCTGTTGTTGGTTATTTACACCAATCCTCCAAAGTTATTCTTGTGAATTTGAAGTTATTCAACTAATTTATTAGTCTAGGTTTAGGTTAATATTATTTTTAAATTAGAAAGAAAATAGGATTGTGGGGTGAGGTTTTTTGGGTTGTTTTGTTGTTGTTGTTGGGAGGGTGTTGGTTTTTGGTGGGGGTTTTTTTGTTTTTTGTTTGTTTGTTTGTTTTAAAGTTACCACTATCTGTCAAAGAAAACAGCATCATCTAAAATTTGTCAGAAGAATTACTGTTTTGCTCCATGTAACTCCCAAGCTCTACAAACCCATATAAGTTAAACAAATTGTTTTTAATTTTAGCTTCTTCAGTTGCCAGGCCACATGCTGCATTTAATTTCATTTCGTACATTAACAAAAGGTGTTCAAGAGCAAATGGGTTGTGAATGTTAATTTTTCCTCCCCTAAAGATACGGTTTCATAAACCTAAACCTCCAACCCCTTTATTAAAAGTGAATCTAAACAGAAATGTGAAATCAAGACTGTTCTAATCCACGTAATCAATTGCCAATAATTTTTTTTTTATTCCTATTATAATTTTATCTTACACAGACAGTAGCCTATTCAAATGTGATATTCAACAAACAGTTGTATCTCTCTCTCATTAACCACAGTCCTAATTTTTTTTTCCCTTGGTTATTATAAACCAAATATTTTAGAAACCGACTTAGATAGCTCACAATAAAAATTGGTACATATGTATTATTAACATAAAGATTTTGAACCAGGAAGACAGAAGATATTTAAAACATGTCTTTTAAAATATTAATATTTCATTGCTGTCATTGGGCACCCAATTGCAAGCTGAGCTACAGCGGTAAACTAGTCTTCCTTAAACATGCATTAAACAGATATTGTTTCTCTAAAGTTGGAAATCTGTAATTTGTCTCCAGTCAGCGTTAACATTTACCAGGTTTGTAATACATACACATGCAACCAACAAAAGCCTGAACATTAGCAGAGGCATTAAGAGGGCAATTAATTCAGCCACGTTAGTACAATGTGATCAAAAACAAGCCATCAGTATCCTTAGGACAACACATTTCAGGTCAAACTTTACACACACACACAGAGGCACGTATATATATATACCCACACAGAGGCACACTTAAAGAAGCATATATCAGACAGACCCTTCCTTTATGTTAAGTATAAAAAAAAGCATCAAAGTAACTATTTACACTGGCTGTTTCATTTATTTGCAATGTAATTTATTTGAGGTCAGATTTTAAAGCTCGTTTGGTTTTTGGTATGTACAAAAAGAAACCATTGTCTCACTTTGTATATACCGATTGCCTGGCACCACCCAATGGCAACCATCAGAAATGCAGATCCCAGTTCTTCCAGATGCATGTAGAAAAATTATCAACACTTAAACATATTAAAGAAAACAGGCAGTAGGCGTTTTGTCAAAAATAATAAACAGCTATTGCTTCAGAAACTAGCTAGCTGCTCTTAATAACATTTTAAATTGGTTCAACAAGTGTGATTCTTGCAAAAAGTTTACTGATGTCCAAAATCCATAGCAAAGCAAATTAGTTGGTTAGTGAATGCTGTATTTGTTTTTTTAAAAACATCATTAAATGATCACATTTCTTATGAAATCAAAGCTTATAAACAGATCAGAATTATTGTTAAGCCTTTCTGACAGAAAAGCTCACCTACAGCACTTAACTACAGAGTAAAGTGTAGAAGTTAATCAATTACAGCAACTAGGGAAAGAGAAATAGATGGATTGAAAGCAGAAAAGAAAAATCTTTAGTGATTTCTTAACCACTGTAAATGTTATTCAAGCCTAACTTGGTCCTTGATACACACTAATTAAATAATTAAAAAAAAAAAATACATGCACACACATACACTCCTCAATCAAATGTAGAAGAGTAAAAAAATTCCAGTGGCTCCTCCATTCCTCCAACAGAACAACAAAAATTACAGTCTGTAGGATCAGGAAAGCTGGCCATTCGCAATGAAGAGGCAAAGTCACAACTTCATCCCCTGACTGTCTTAGTCAGAGTCTTTGCGCAACTCCAAATTAAATTTCCAGCATACAGAATTACAACAAAATGTACAGGCAATATAAGGAGCCCAAAACACTTGTTCAAAAATCCTTGGAAACAACTCAGTTTCTTTTTCTCAGAGAAGCTGCTAAAAAGCAAGTTGGTATTGCAACGTATTTTCATCACTGTTCCACAAGCTGTTCTGGTGCATAGTTTGCTCCTCATTGCCTTCCTTATGAAGGCTGAGCTTTATCAAGTGTGTTAATCATTTCCTGCTACTCACAGAAAACAATAAAAGAGAGCAAACAGTATTTAGGCTTGTCCTTTTTTTGTTTAAACATACACATAAGCAATTTGCAAAAGGATGAACTGGTGAGGCATATTCTTTTAACTGACAGATTGCTTACTATAGGCTTTGCATGGAACTGAACATACTGAACATCTCAAAATTTAAGACCTGATGGATCTCAAGTGGTACATACACACAGCACCTGCAAAATTCCACAGAAATGAACAGTGCTTTCACAGGAGAAAATAAGTCTCAAATGCCATCACGGAGTACAAATGCTGTGGTAGCTTTATTTAATTTCAGATAAGCTGGACGTTTCCAATGTAAAATGAAGTGAATTGAATAATACATGAAGTTTGCTTGCTCCTGTGTTATCTAGTTCCCTTTAAAGCTGTTATGCCTTACTTGTACACTTTCATTATTTCCAAGTACTTCTGTGGAGAATGATCTAAGTATCTGTAACATTGGATATTCCTGTTCCTAAGGACAGAAAGATGAAATGATGACCAATGTATGTGTATGTTGCAGATATTCCTGCAATAATTATAAATTGTTTTAGTTATGACAAAACCTGTGATCCTTAGCTGTCAGGCTCAATAGTGCCAGTCTAATGGAGGTGAAACAGCCTGTTTAGAGAGATTGCTCTGGACATGAGTGCTAGGAGAGGAAATATTTACACAATTTTTTTTTCTGCAGTTCAACACTGACAACTAAATCACAGATTCTGCACGACAGCTCCATACAAGAAGAACGATTCTGCAGCAGATTTCACAACCCGAAAACCACAAAACACCTGCGGTCATGAGAGTAGCACTTCCATTTCTGCAAAAGCTTCCATGGGAGGGATTCAAAATCCTTCAACAGATTAAGGCACACACAACACTCCAGAGGTGAGCAGATATTACTGTGTGCGCTTTATAGATAGGATGGAGGTACACAGGGATTTAATATTTTCCCTGGATCAGATGAAAAATCTGAAGCATCTTGTGTCTTACTCACTGAAACATCCTTCCTCCCTTTTGTTTATTCTCTAGGCAATAACCATGCTAATGACACAGGTTCATAGAATTCACTGAGAGAATGGAAAAGGCGCACAATATGTTCTTACGATGGTGGATTTTAACTCAGAAGGCATTATTTGTCAGAAATTCCACAGCTTCAAAAGGAAAAGAAAAATAACAGCAAAGCTTGCAGCACTAAATATAATAGTACAATTTATATGTTCTTTTCACAAGTATAAGCTGTTTTCTAAGGACAAGACAAAATAATCAACCCTATAGAAGCAGCTTGAGTAGTCTAAATATGTCCCAGTTAAAATTGTTAATGAAGCTGCAGAGCGAATGCAAATCTACAAGTCCCAGAGCTGGTGTAGCACCATGTAATTTCTAAGTTAACAGTGCCTGAGAAGTCCCCTAGCAGCACACCACAATCCCTGCTAAGGAACGGAGTGCCCTTATAGCACATTAGTGGTCTACACAGCAGCGTTCAATCAGCTACTTTAACCCGAGGAGTGGCTTTTTACTTTGTGAGGAGTCTAACTCTACTGGAGGGATTTGAACTGGAGGCCCTCGGATCCTAAAGCAGCAACATCACGAACACAAGCAAAGGCAAATCTCCAGCACCTTTCAGCTGAAGAGGCCTGTAAAAACAGACAGAGTCTCTTCCTTGCAGGGATACTGGTTACAAAGGGTGAACCATTCAGCCAGGTTTAACAGAAACCAACAGGGAAGAAAAAACCCACACAGAAAAAAGGGATGCTAAATTATAGAGGAACAGTAGCACATACGTTATGCTCATTCCAGGTCAGAGTTCACAAGGAATTAAATCCCGGTAGAGCTCGAGTGCTTTCAGGTACCATCGGACCAAATCCTCCCATCTTTAATGCTTCCTTACAAAACAGCAAAACTGCCAGTGACCTCCCACGCTATTTTCCCCCACTTAGGAGAAGATCTGGAGTGCTAAAATGAGAGGGAGACGCAACAGAACTATTCTGGCTTACAGACAGAGGTTTCTCAGCACATCTTCTCTCCCTTAAAGAAGCAGGAAAAGCACATGCATAAGAGGATAAATGAACAGGAGAACAAATATTTCTTATGAAAACTAGAGGCAAAAGATGACTTGTTTTCCTGCTCAGTAGCAGGACATCTTCCCATGCTGCTGGAAGACTTGGAGCGCTTGTATGCGTCGTCCCCTGGAAACAGCTGCCCCCCGCCCCGCTGATGCCTGCTTCCAGGTGAGCTCACCAGCTCTGAACTTCAGCACACTGGGCTGACGGGAAAGCCGAAAGGCTTTCCTAGGGTTTTTGGCTCATGACCTCTAACTTTTTGGGATGATGCCAAAGTACAGCTCTTTCTGTGCTTGTTGGCTCAGCAGCCCTAACAGACTGAACTAAAGCACAGGCCTCTGAAGGACAATTACTCATTTATGCACAATGAGCATACAACCTTACAACAACCAGGACAAATACAGCACTTCAGGGTCAGGCTCTGCTTTTGGATAAACATGAAGTGAATAACACAGAGTGCATATCATTTAGATGATTTTGAGCAAGTCAATAAAAAGCACGTGCTTACGTGGAAAAGGAAACCATACCCCTACTTGACATAACGCAGCAAATACTGCTCACTTGTGCTCTATTTCTGCATTGCATTTGTTACATCAAAAGGGAGAAGTCTTCACTGCCACATACAGCTCTCCAAGAGACACCCTGGCTCAGAGAAATGAGTTCATACACTGACAGACAGCAGGAGGGATCCTCGAAACTCCCACAGAAAAGTTGCAGGATAAATAGGGAGCACTTGGATCTGAAATTTATGTAGTAATATATAATATTAACTCCAGCCAGAGTGCATAGCCTTGCCAAAGCTTGATTACTGTTAGGTGATTTTGGCAATGCTACTTACAAAGGTTTCAATGGAATCCTGGGCGACTCAAAATTAAATGTAAAAAAAAAATTGTATGGACTACCATCTACCTTTAACCCCTTGGGCAGCAGAGGAGATGAATCAGGTAGCTGTTATTGTAAAGGCAAGGAGGTGTATTTAAAAGCGGTTTTAAAGCTTTATAAAAAGGAAATACTGATATAGAAGATACCATGAAACATCACCTGGCTAACAGCTTATTCTAAAAAGCAACACCAAAGAAGTGAAAAAAGCCAGTGAGTATGGGAAACCAAGAAAAAAAATGCATAGCATAGGGGGTTCTGCCATTTCAGCTAATTTCTGTGTGTGTTATTCGTTAAGTCTTTTGTCTACATCTACTGATAAAAGGCTTTAATCTCTACACTTCAATTCCAAATCTCTATGAATGACAATTTAAGGCATTTTATTTACCTCGTATTTTTAAAAATGGGGTAATTAAAATAATCTGGTTTACACTTATTAAAAATAAATTATTGCATATTTTAATGTTTTTCCTCCCTGCAACTTTTCTTAATTAGTTATTTAAACTGCGTTGAAAATCCCAAGCCAATACATTTCAATATTCATTTTTCTATTTCAATTTTTCAAAAAAGAAGAAAAGTTCCCCTCTTTAAGCTGAAAATTCAATTAAAAAAAGCAGATTAAATACTCATTGGTGTTATTTTACATCGTTCACAGAGGGGTTTTTTTTCTTCAATATTTATTAATGACGACAATGTTGCATGTACCCATTATCTTACATCTATTAGCGTCTTTCATCTGAAAGGATCTTGAAGAGCTCTAACAAATGAACACTTTTGTAACTAAGATGAGAGACTGATTCACCACTCAAACCCAAACCTCTCTGGAACAGAAATCCTTCAACTGTTTAAAAGTCCACAGCAGTGCTATGAAGAGCAGCAAAGAATGCCTTAGCGAACCTTAGCAGAATTTAGTGCAACATAGTCCCATCCCCTCTTGCTCCCATTGGATCCTAAGGTAAAATTCATAAAGTAAATACATCAGCTGTCAAGGCTGATTGGCAAAGTGTAATTACTTCTGTTGAACTCTAAGATATCAGGCCTTGTATCCCTAAATAAAGGATTAGTAAACTACATATTCCCAAATTAGACATGGCTACACATAATTTACATAATTTAGTAGCACATACTTTCAATTATGTTGCTGTTTTACTCTCTGAAGAGCACTATCACAAATCCTACTAGTGGACTACTTCAGTATCAGCAAAGAATTACCAAAAACTGACCGCCATACCAGAAAAGATCCTCAGCAGATATAAGCAGGGTTTAGCTGTACGTCATGGCCACATGGCACGCTACAGCGGAGATATTCAGTCCAGCAAAGCGCTATGAACCAAGCTTACAGGGTCCGCTGCAGAGACACAACTCAATCTGCACTGGTGCATGTCAGACCATAAAATACAACTGGACAAACTCCATATGGACCAAAAAATTCAAATTAATACATTGCAAAACATCCATGAAGTTCTTTGGGATTTTTTGGTTGGGCAGGTTTTTTAAGGCTCTTATACACTTTATCTATAGACAGGTGCTACAGAAATGTTTTACTAGCATACACATACAACTGTATATGGTTTATATTTAACTGTAATTACAAGAACAAACTCGGTAAGCTTATGCAGAAAGGGACTGTGTTTAAAGCATCCCTCCACACCTTAAAAACCAAAAAGTTTTTGCTCTTTGACTTTCCATGTCTTTCCACCATGGCACAGACTTAACTAACTTTTTCCAAAATTAGGCACATGCTGTACTGGGTTTGGCTAGGATGGAGTTAATTTTTTTATGTCTATAGGCATGAAAGTTCAGTGTGGCATGCTTTTTCTACAACACTCAAAAAATACATATTTTTCCATAATTTCTGGATTTCTACCTCATGTCTTTAGACCAGCCACTGTTCCTTGTGTCATCTTTTGTTCCCACAATACTAGCGATGACTAAAATATGTCTAGTTTGGCCAGCCTATTTCTAGGGTTTCAAGCAGATGTCCAGTCAAAGTTTGAGGGTATTTTCCCCCCCCCCCATCAGTTCCACTACTTTTTCCAGTGCAGACTGGTGTATTATTCACATGGAAAGTAAGAAGGTGAAACATAGAATCATAGAACAGTTTGGGTTGGAAGGGACCTTAA
>Ga0181612_125208_pt1 | contig 12219 bp, 10 predicted proteins | sample HoacroProtozoa21_FD_119630 | JGI IMG/M metagenome (GOLD analysis project Ga0181612, IMG submission 119630) | Hoatzin crop microbial communities from Cojedes, Venezuel. Combined Assembly of Gp0051906, Gp0051904, Gp0051908
CAGAGGTCCCTTCCGACCCCGAACATTCTGTGATTCTGATATCTCTGCTGCATTTCATGCATGAGTCCTATGTAGCCCGGTGCCAAACACCCCGTGCTGATGAGGATTTCTTCCCTCCTTTGTAGAGGAAGCTGTCAATGAAGTAAAGCGTCAAGCGATGGCCGAGTTGCAGAAGGCAGTGTCGGAGGCCGAGCGGAAAGCTCACGACATGATCACTTCGGAGCGAGCCAAGATGGAGCGCACGGTCGCTGAAGCCAAGCGCCAGGCTGCAGAGGATGCACTAGCTGTTATCAATCAGCAGGAGGATTCAAGCGAGGTAAGGGCTTTGCCGGGCAGGTGTCGCCTGTGGCTGCAACCAGGGGCGTATCTGAGCTAGCTTTGGTCTGACGCAGGCTGTTGGTCTGACAAGGGAGTTCAGTGCCCGCTGTTAACTGATTGCGCAGTTGCTTCGGATGCGGATTTCAGGCATGTGCTGAGCTTCAGATTTTCTTGACTAGGTTGCAATCTGGGCCCAAAATAGGTAGTGAACTGGAGCTGTGTTCTCACCTCTTAGCTGCTGTTCAGGGTTACATAGAATGCGCACGTTTCTGTTCTAATTTAGATTTTCAGTTGCTTTATTTTAAAGCTCTTCAAACTACGCTATGGAATAGAGAACAAAATTGCTTTGTGGAAAATATTTCTCACTGAAATCTAATTTAAACAAATGGTTCATTTAAGAGCTTGTAGAGTGAGGTGGCTAGAAGCTTGTCTGGGGAAAGTGTTGGATGTAGAAGCGATTAGCAAAAGATGATGGCTCCTGTAGGACAGAATGTTGAAAGTAGATTTGCAAGTGTTTCCTGATCTTGAATGTGATGCTTTGGCTTCAGGGAATATATTAGAGTTGAGGAGTGGGCAAACAGCATTTGGAAGGAGGAAAAATAGACTGAAAGCAGCAAAGAGTAGAACTCAGAACAAGTATATTAAGCCTTGATCTACTTGATCTGAGAGTGGCAGCCTGGAATTGCTGCGGTACCGGGCATCCAGCATCATGACTAGCTGGAAGCTGGGAGTGAAAGGGCAGCGTGTGTTTGACCAGTGCTGCAGCAGTCTAGATAGCAATTAATTACGTCTGTTACAGAAAAGCAACATCCTAAGTTTAAAATGCCCTTAAAAACAGTCATGACAAAGAAGTGATGTCAGTTAAAAGTTATTTGTATATAATTTTTATCTCTGAAGGCCACTGAAATGAAAGAACGTTACTTTCGTGAAGTATTTATTTTTCTGGTGCTAAGATCTTCGCTGTAGTAAACCACTTTTTAATGTAAATTCGAAAAGGCGGGGAGTTGGAAAAAAGAGTAGATAGTGGTACCTATTGTGTGGGGACACAGATTTGTGTACGCTGGTGTCAAAGCACTCTTCATGGGCCAGATGGGCAGCGCTGTAGAGGAGTCACTGAAGTTGAAAGGTGCAGATCAGCTAGCTGCAGCGTGCTGAGAAAACTGGCAAAAATCACGAGCAGAGAAGTCAGTGCCCTGCTGCAGTATGCATCGTAATTTGAGGGAGCGTAAGATTTTAATTCATACCAGGCTTCTCCGGAGATGAAAGACCATTGTGGGATCACTGAATGCCCAGAGTTTCTCCTTAATGTGTAGCAGATGAAGAACAAGGAGACAAAAGGAATTGATTTTCGGCATCTGAAAGTTTCTCAGGAAGAAAGGGACTAGGGGAAGTGTATGTACCCTTTAAGTACTAACTGTTCCATTGTAGATTAAATGAGACATAAATTCAATTTATTGGCATTTTATATCTGAGATGCTCAAGGACAGTTTTTCCTCCACTGTGCTCATAGAAAGGGCATTTGTCTAACCTAGCATCATTAAAGAGCTGTCATGTTACGTGTTTGTGTATACAAGAGAGTCCTATTGTGAAAACCAAAATTCCGAAGGTAAATGCCTTTGGAGGAAACAGCAGATTAAATCTGTTTAGTGAACTGATACAGCGTAGGCAGGACAGAGGAAGGACGATTCGTGCGGCCCATTCTTCCACAGGCAAATACACATCCAAAGGAATGCGTAGAGAGTTTGTGTGCTGTAATTCACTCCTGAGCAGTCACAGCGCTGGAAAAAGCTGTCTAGCAACAGACTACTTCTTCTCCAGCAGAATTGCTTAGGAGGTTGTTCACTTCTTGGAAACAAGGCTATAAAGGAAGGCATATAATTCTGTTAATTACGTTCTAATGAAATGTGGCTCATGGGGTTATGGATGTTCTCGGGGCTGTGTATCCTTAGGGAAGGATACAAGCCTCCTGGACCCAGAAATGACATCTAGTGTCCTGGTCTTGCAGCTTTCACCCCTGTGGTCGTGAGTGGCACATCAGGGTGGCTGTTATGAGGCGAGAAATGCACGTTTTGGTAAACCTGCTGAGAGAACTCAGGTTTGCTCAGTTTGTGTTTACAGGTGCTTAGTTAATTCTGAAGGGAGATGACAGGGATGCTTATCTGAGAGTTAGGTATGTCTATTAAGTTTTATAATTGGTTCCTCTTCGGCTTCTCTCGAAACACTTGGGGCAGTGCTTCTCACAACTATGTGTTAACTCAGGCTGTCAGTTTTTTTGGATAACTCCTGTAAGAATGGACCAGACTTTTCCTTCATCTTTGGGGCAGGAGATCAGTTTACCAGTGTTTTAAAAGTGTTTCTTGGAGATGAGACTGTGTGTTTATCACGGCTGAGGAACAAAACTTCCCCATTGCTTTGGTGTTCAGTATCTCTCGATCTCTGTGAACGTCCCTCCTCATTTGTGGAGGTTGTAAGTCTCCGTAAACTTCTTGCTGTTTACATGTTTCAGCAGTATGTTTCCAGCAACACGGATTTCCAGGGCTAGAATATTTCCAGTTCCAAGTATGAGAATGCTGAAGTAGCAGCTCTTGCAGTCTGACGGGTTTAGAGGAAGGCTGAGCATCACTCCTCATTTCTTGTCCTTGGCGGGATATTACGCCAAGGCCTGCAAGAGAGCTCAGTATAGGCTGCTATATAATCTCCATGCAGTTCCTGACGGAGAATATTTCTCCCATGGGTGTCATTTGTTCTTTTGGCTGCGGAAACTATGAATGGAGATGTGAATTTGGCACCAGATTTCTAATGTATCAGATATAATTTTTGTCTGATATGGCCACTCCCTGTCTATTGGCAAGGTTTCTCCCTTACAGCTCTTCATTTGTTCCTCAGTAAAAATGCAACCTGGAGCTCGCTGAGGCTTTTTGAAGCTGCTCTGGTGTGAGAACTTTGTGGCATGATTTCTATTGCAGTCTTCTCCAGAGTTCAAAGTAATAACTAGTACTAAGACTGAAGATTTTTGTGATTATTATAATTGTAAGATAATATGTAGTCTCTTCATCCAAGACCTTTCAGAGGTCTCACAAAGAGAAGTAGATTGGGTTTTTTGATACTTTTTGTTCTTGCTGGGGGTTTTGTGGGTTGTTTTTCCCTAGTTTTGTTTGGGGTTTTTGTGTTTTGTTTTGCTTTGTTTTCAACCCAGAAAAAAGTAACATTGGTGACTGCCAGATTGTCTGCGAGAAGACAGTAAAGCTGGACTTGTTGATCTGACTGGAGCAAAATAAAGGGGGCTTAAGACAGTGAGACATCTAACAGGGGAGGTGTGATATTTGGAAGCATCTGGAGTTTTAAGAAGCGGTCTGCAATATTTTGAAAGTCACCACAGTACATAGTATAGTTTTAATTTCTGACCCTGACCTGGTCCCTTACTGAACTATTGTTTGTTGCTTGTTTTTTATTTATTCAGTGTGATTCAGTTTGCAGTGCCACTACTTCAGTGTCTGTACATTTGCTTTCTAAAGATTTTCATAGTTTCTTGGCATAAGCCCTTGTGAACTGACCAGGACATGCTCATTATTTTCTGTTATTATAATGAGATTGGTTGAAGACCAGCGAACAGAGCACGCTGCTGTTGGAAAGCAGAAGGACAGGAGAAGGTCTACCTGTCAGCATGGCTGTTCCTGAATCACAAATTATTTCTTTACCAGTTCCTTACAGTTTGAGAAAAGATGACCCATTCATCAGTAGTTGACTTGGCTAAGTACAGAAACATGTGTGAGCAGCCTACTCTTTAATGACAGCCGTGCTTGCTTTGGCTTCAATGTACTGTTGTGCAAATCAATTTTAATAGCAAGGGTGAACAGCTTAGCAAAGAGACTGGCTGCCCAGATTGTAGGGGGGGGAATCATCAAAACATTTGTCTTTCTGCTCTGGTATAAAATGCCACTGAAAAATCGGACAGTGTTCTTCCTCACTTTTGAGCAGGGTGGGGGATGGGGGTGTGGAGGGAACGCGAATGTTTTGGTGTTCTCTACTTCGAGCAGATGCTGACATCTGCTCGGATAAAACAAGTATGTAACTGGTCCAACACTGCTTTTAAGAGATGTGTAATGTTAGGGCTTGTTTATATTGCAGCAGTTTATGCTGTGTGTGAATATCACACTTACCTGACATTTTGAAGACAGCTGGGTTCAATCTCTGCTGACCAATCCTTTGAGACCAGGACTGTGCCAACAAACCTGACTGAGCATCAGATGCTGTGATTCAGGCAAGCCTAGTTTTTAGGCTGGTGTTTAATTTAAAACATATGTCAGCTAATGTTTTAATTCTTTTGGCCGGGCATCTCTTAGAACGTAGCACATCGTCCCCTGCAGTGGTGGGGGGTACAGAGGCGCCAGAGCCATGTGTTCTGCACAGGATCAGTCCAGATGTGATGGGAATGTTGGCACTGCCCCAGACTGCGAAGCCAAGCCTGGCTAGCTAGCTTGCATGTCTCTTCCGTATGCTGCTCCACACTTCTGTTTTCAGGATTTAGCTTCTCTCATGCTGACTTGTCTGAACATAGATGTACTTCACACAATAAACAGTGGCTTGGGCAAGCCTGGAGTGTTCAGTGATAGGTGCAACTTAACTAGAAGCATCTAAAGGTTTGAATATCTTTGTATGGAGCGCTGCATTTTGATGCAGCGTGGGAATTTCCAACGGGTTTCCATTTCTAACGGGTCTTGGATAGAATTTTCATAAACAACTTTGCTGTATTTTGCACTGATGTTCAGTGGCTCATACAGTCCTCATTTACGCCACTGTGGTTTCAGTGATTTCTAGATGTTGTTTTTCTTGTGGTTCGCAGTGACAGAGTTTTGAATGCCATGGGAACTGCAGAACTGGGAAAAATCTGGGTTCTACATACCCAGCCATGCTTCCTTTCTTGGTAAACTGGGGAAATTCAGAATTTGTCAAAATGACCGAGCAGTGTTTGACACTGTGTTACGGCATTTCAGAGTTCATCATCTCTTTGACATGTCAAGTCCATTTGGGTTTTTTTTCTTCTTTAAGCAACTTCTACCCTGAGTCTCAGGTGGAGTTGTCAGAGGAAAGCAAATAGTCAATTGTAGGTGAATATTTCAATGATGAAAACAACAGGATGAGCGAAATTATTGACAAGTATGTGTCCGGGTGCTGGAGACCACAGAAATGGGGATCATTTGTTTTTAAGAATTTTCATGATGGCAAACAGAAGTTTCTGAGTTCTGTTGTTTGCAGATGGAAGCCTAAGTGCATGGGAATTAAGAATCTGACCTAAGATAAGGCTCTGACCTAAGACTGATGTTCCTTGTCAGTTGAAAGAGTAGGATGAAATATAATCGGTGGCATAGATTCGAAGCGAGATTCCCATCTGGTGTAATTTAGCCCAATTTCATTGAATTAATCCATTTTCAAGATAGTCAAGTTAAATTGAATTATGTAGTCTGAGAAACTGGCCTTTTGCATAACCTCGCTGTTCCACAGGAAAGTCAATGCAGAGTTAAACTGTAATCCAGTTCTCGTAGTTGTAGCTGCATCTGGAATGCTATAAAGCACGAGCTGGAAGTGCAGTGTAGTAGGTCGCTACCTAAAGACAGAGAAGATAGACCAGGAGATGCTTTGAGGAATCTGCTACTCCCTTTCCCAGTGCGTGATCAACTCTAGCTGTATCATTCCTGTAAGAATGCTATTCTTGTGCTTTAGTGATGGAGATTCTCCAGTGCCTGTAGGCAATTTGTGCCTGTCCTTAAAAAGGTTTCTCGTAACATCTCTTTCCAGTTCTTCTTGCAGATGCTTGGTCCCATTTCTTCTCCAGTCAATCCGTGTAGACGTGGTCATTGCCTACTGCAGTAGCCTCTGACATGCCTGGGTGCTACCGTCCCCTCTCAGAGGGGATTTGATTTGCTGTAATTAAAGTGTATCGCCCCAGCCTGGACAGTACCTCAGGCTGGGTCTGCTGGGTCTTGCCAGTGCTAAGAGATGGAGAGTTTTATACAGGTGTAAAGCAGTCCATAGTCCCGGTCCTACGCCCTTGTATGATGGTTGTCACGTTGTCACCAGCACGATGCTGTGGTCCCCTGTTATCTGAGGTGCTGTCTGTGCGGTTCAGCCAGGGCACTCCGTTTTGCTGGTACAGGAGTTGCTGCTTAGGCCTTGTAGTGAGCTCTAGAGCTTCCCAGGGGGGCAGGTACCTTCAGCATGCTCAGTCCCATAGTGAGTTCAAACTCCATCCACGGTATCTGGATCAACTGGGAATATGTGAGCAGGGGCGTACAAAGCACAGCCTAGGCCATGAGCTGGCATCTCGAGCCTGGCTTTTCTCTGGTAGAGCACTGGGCTCTGGAGCTGCCAGCAAAGTGAACAGAAGGCATCTGTTGTCGAAGCTTGCGGTGCTTGAGCCTGATCTTCACTGCTGTTTTTCACTACTTACACATGGGAAGGAACAATGAATGGCCCCAGTGGTGAGGGCTTTGTGGGACAGGGAGTTCTGCCCGTTAAATCCATCTACTATCGCAGTGCAAGCTCCCCATGGCATGTGTGCTTTTGTTTATGCTGATTTGCGCTGTAGTAATTTTTAAATGCAATAAGTTGTTGCATAAATGTGAGCTGTAAAATTTATTTTGAAATTCTTGTGTGTTTTATGTGCTTTTATTCCCACAATTACACTAAAGCTGTAATGACCTGTTAAATTAGAAATAATGTGTCCAATGGACAAAATCACATACTAGACAATGTAGGGCACATTAAGTAATCATGTAGGAGCCAGCTTAGAGCTTTGTCACTTTGTTAAAATCTTGCACTTATGTGTCACTTCTCATGTTCTGTACAGGCTGGTAGTTAATTGATGACTATTTTAATAAGAAAGTTGAACCAATACTGTTTAAATTACTGTTTTCTGACATCAATACAGATCTTGTGGTAAGATACTGAAATACCATGCGGTGGCTCTGGTCACATCTGGAGACAGTTCTGTCTGTGCAGATAGGCCTTCCCCAAAAAGGGACGCAAAACGAAGATTCCCCAGAAGTTGGCCTATATTAACTAAATAGAGATTTGAACAGAAAAAGTGTGACGTCCTGATAAGAAGTCCAGCACAGTTAGAGCACGCACTTCAATGTTTCAGTCGGATCCGCACAACGGAGGGATTCCTGCAGCTGGTCAGGTTATTCCGTGGGAGGAGAAGTGCCTCTTCAGGCAAGCCTGCATGGGGGTGTTTTGTACATGTGTATTTGTTTTCAGGTGAGGGGGTAAAGGGAAAGATGGGCCAAACCTAGGACTGGCGATTTAGTTGGAAGTGAATAGCTGGGAGGCCAGCAGGCATGGCAGTAGGTGGAAATTCTGTGTAAGCACAGTTGGAGCACAATTACACCACGTTTACCGATCACAGTGCAAGCATCAAGCTGGCAAAATGAAACCTTTGCAAGTACGATGCAACTGTTGAGAAATATTAATATGGTAGAAGAAGGAGAATCCAGGTATATCACAATTTGTTCTCTTTGTGGTCAGTAGGATGAGGCATTGTATCTCTTTGAAATGCTAATACAAACTTGCTGGGTGATTTTGGTGTATGCGTAAATATGTCTGTGCATGCACATGTTCAGGTACAGTGTTCTAAATTACTTCTAGTTATTTTTCACTGTGGAGATAAAAGGCCTTTTAAAGAAAAGGTGTTCAAGAGTAGTACAGCTACCCATTTCCAAAGGTGGTTTTACCTCTCCAGCACTGGACAGAGTTTGAGAAAAAAGAACCTGAAACAGTAAATACTGAATCAAAACCAGGTGATGCCAGACAAGGAGTCTGAATTCCCGACATTTAACTACCAGAAACATCTGTTTCTGTGTGTTGGTAATTCCACCTTTTTTTAAAAGTGTTTTTAAAGATGGGAACAATTTTATGAATTAAAAAAAAAAAAAGTCCCCAACACATGTATCTGTAATTACCTGGTTTAGTCTGTGTGTTTAATCAGTATGAATTGAGAATGCCGCGTACATTTGATTTCAATCTCAAAGAGCAACTGAGCACTGGACAGTTAGTCTTCCCCCATCTGCCAGTATGTGCCTATGCCAAAAAAACCAACCCAACCAACCAAAAAACCGCACAAAATGAAATGAAAAAAAAAGGGGGAGGGGTGGAACTAACACACGAATATTTTCTAAAGAAGCCACTTGACTCTGATTAAATGTCTTAATTTCCTTAAAATATTGTTTTGGATTTAGGTCTTTGTTTGATTCTGAAATTGGTAATTTTTTTTTTTTTTATGTAGTTGAGGAATATCGCTTAAAGATTGGCTGTGTTCCAGCACCCAGCTGGCATAGCTATAGAGAGTGTGAAAGTGAGTAGCACACGTATTCTGCGGTGGCTTCCTCATCCTGCAAGAGATTTAGGCTGCAGCTTAACTGTTCACTGCCAGAAGTGCCACTGGGACAAATGGCATTGCTCAAGTCGATTAAAATTTTAAAAGTTTTCCTGGGGTAATGAGTCTTACCTGTCTGCTAGGTCTTTTTCTCCCTTTCTTGTCTTCCTTTAGGCCTCTGCTTTTGGAGAGGCACTTTTGGGTTTGTGTGCATGCTTCATTATTTGTTTTGATAAATCTGGCAGAGGAGCTGGCTGAAGTTTTACTGAAGCTTTCTGTTAGTCAGCTCCAGGTGACTGGACGTGGGATCGTACTTAGAGTTTGCATCGCTGGTACTGGCAAGTAGCTGCTTTTGTTCCTGCCGGGTTCCTGAGGGCCGGAGTGCCCCAAGGTGACTGGAGCTGCTGTGGAACAGGTTCAGCCACCCAAGGCAGCACCCAGTGAGGGGTTAGGCAGGAGGTTGACTAGAGGTTCTCTGCCAGCTGTTTTTCATGTAAAATTTAGGACACAAGTTAATTTCTTGCACTTCTCCCCCTCCTCTTTTGCTTCTAGAGTTGCTGGAACTGTGGCCGGAAAGCTAGTGAAACCTGCAGTGGTTGCAACACAGCACGATACTGCGGCTCATTTTGCCAGCATAAGGACTGGGAGAAGCACCATCACATCTGTGGACAGACCCTCCAAGCCCAGCAGCAAGGAGAGACACCAGCAGTGAGCTCCTCCGTGACGCCCAGCAGTGGGGCCGGCAGCCCCATCGACACCCCACCAGCAGCCACTCCTAGGTCCACCACCCCCGGAACCCCATCCACCATAGAGGCAACTCCTCGTTAAAACTGAACTCGAAACTCTGAAAGCAAAAACACATCAAAAAATGAAACCAATTCCTCATCCTCAGATGCGCAAAGATTTTAACTGAACTGTCGTATTTCAATACTTCAATAAGAAAGAACTTACTGTATCTTGAGGTGGTAGAAAATATAGAAGGCCAGTAACGGGTCATAATGACTTATTGTGGATAACAAAGATATCTTTTCTTTAGAAAACTGAAAAGAGAGCAGAGAATATACACAAAATGATAGATTTGACCTCCTCCCTGTTATTTTCCAGTAGCTGGGATTTTAAACTAGATGACCTCATTAACAGATGCTTTACCAAACAGCAAACCAAGAGATTGCTAATTGCTGTTGAAAGCAAAATGCTAATATTAAAGTCACAATGTTCTTTATAACAATAATGGAAATTAAAAAAAAAGAGAGAGAGAAAAAATAACCCTCAAGGGCATGAGCGTTGGATACAGCAGTAGACATTTTAACAAGAAGATGAATGGCGTCCGTGGGTTACTGACTGAACTTTGAAGACCCGCATCAAAACGCGCAGATGTGCAGCAGATTGGAAGGAGACACAGATGTTCTTTTTTTTTCCTGTTTCTGAAAGAAGTAAAATAATATCCAGGTCAACAGAATGAAAAATGAAGGATGATTTGCAGTGGGATGTAGGACTACGGCAGCAAAGAAAAAAAAATGCCATAATACAAAAGGCTTTTTTTTTTTCCTTTTAAATACAGAAATAAGGGACACAGCCTGCAGTTAATTAGCATCCTGGTGGCTTTGACATCAGCCAGCTGCTCCAACTAAACCTTTCAACATTTCTTCACTTTTTTTGCAAGGTTCCACAGAGTATGACAATCGGGTCTATTCCAGCTCATTCATTTTTGTATTGAAAATTAATAATAGTTAATAATACAGTGGCTCCAGCTCCAGCCCCTTTCCAAACTCTTTCCACCCCATCCCGTTTGGATTTTTAATTAAAAAAAAAAAAAAGAAAAAAAAAAGAAAAAAAAAAAGAAAAAACCCCCCCCAGGAGTTCTCTTGGGGTTAAAACACTTCTGTCCTGTGAGGTTTCCCAATGGTGTTTTTCTTGTAAATGTGTTGGACAAATGTGAAGATGCATTGTAGTTTAACCATGCTCACATTTAGTCTTCTTTATTCCTAGTTGGTGAGAAACCTGTATCTTTCTATGCTGCTTTTATATCTGTATGTATTAGTGATATTTCTCTAGTAGCTTAAAAGAAAAAAAAAAGAAAAAAACAAAACAAAAAAACCTTTTTTTGTTTGTCCTGAAGAAAAACAAATGCTATCTATTGGAGCTGCTATTTCACTCTGTTCTAGAATTTTTTTTCTGAAAACTAGCATGCTTCACGGAATGCTAACATATTGGTGTTTTTGTAAGAGGGATGTACATAAATGTATTTTGCACTGTCACAATGACTCCCTAGGCATGCTTTTTTTTGGGCAAACTCTTTTTAAATATGCTAGAGCCATTTCACCAAGTTTATCTGTAGCATAGAGTAGTGGTGGATTTTTTTTTTCCAAAAATTCACTAATAGGGACGTTTTTATAAAAAAATAAAATAAAATAAACAAGATATCATACTTTAAAAAAAGGACAGTGCATGCATATCACTGTAAGGTCGTTAAGTCTTTCTGATTTTACAAAAAGAAAATAATTAGAGCTCCTAATGCTGAGGCGTAGAATGACAGCTTTAACACTGCTGAATGCCAGGTTATATACAGTATTATTACAAAAAGGGAAGTCAGCCAAAGACTGATCTGATGGACCAAATCTGAATTTTGAAAAGCACCAGTACTATTTTCCAAATGATCAGCAGGTTAAACATGTTCAGCAAGGTATAGTGTGAATCCATTAACCCTTCATTGTCCAGGGTCCAGACCAGAACTACTTGTTAGTTGTGAATACTATAGCCCAGGATCCGGTTCGGTGCTTTATGACTAAATAAGAAAAGTGCAGGCTGGTTACGTTTGATTTTCCTTGTTGCTTTTCCAAGGATTGAGATAAAATGCCCGTGCACAGCGTGTTAATCGCTATTTGAAACATTTAATTTCAGAGATCACTTACACGTAGCGCCTCATGTTATTATCTCAAATACTTTTAAAAATGGATTAACATTAAAACCACCAGGGTTTTCACTGGGGACTTGAACCATACCATCCTGGCACTGACCACCGGGTCCGCAACGCCGCACCCCGTGCGTGAAGGGATTGCTTACAACACCCGCGCCTCGTTGCCAAAATTGGAAATTGTCATTTTTCTCATTTGCCCTTGTGAATCGATGCTGACATTTACCCAGCACATCAGCTGAGGGCTGGTGGGCCTGCACACCTACCTGATGCGGAGATAAAGCACATGACCGGCCTCCAGATGGGTTATATCTTACCATGGTGCTCCCAGACTCATTTGACCTCACTCTGGTTTCTAGTCTGCTTGTGACACTGGACAGTCCTTTCTTATAGAGCTATTCTATGTTCTAGGTTACGAAGGGTTAAATAATCCCAAAAATGAGGTATGTCATACCCATATGTCTTTATTTCTAGAAGCTGTGATGTATGTGAAACAGCACTGTTACTCTTAACACTAGTGTGTAAAATAAGGATTAGTACAGTATGTCTCATTACTTTGATTCAGGGCACCCGGAGTGAAAATAAATAAAAAAAAAAAAAAAAAAAAAAAAAAAAA
>Ga0181612_147047_pt1 | contig 12219 bp, 4 predicted proteins | sample HoacroProtozoa21_FD_119630 | JGI IMG/M metagenome (GOLD analysis project Ga0181612, IMG submission 119630) | Hoatzin crop microbial communities from Cojedes, Venezuel. Combined Assembly of Gp0051906, Gp0051904, Gp0051908
CACTCAATCCCCTCATCCAGATCATTGATAAAGATGTTAAACAAGACCTGACCCAAAACTGAGCCCTGGGGAACACCACTCATGACCGGCCACCAGCTGGATTTAACTCCATTCACCGCCACTCTCTGGGATCTGTCATTCAGCCGGTTCTTCATCCAGTGAACAGTACACCCATCCAAACCATGGGCAGCCAGTTCATCTAGGAGGATACTAGGGGAACAGTGTCAAAGGCCTTACTAAAGTCCAGGCAGACGACATCCACAGCCTTTCCCTCATCCACTAGGGGCGAGTCACCTGGTCACAGAAGGAGATCAGCTTCCCTAACCTGTGGCTCCTCCATGTTACTGTTCCTTGCCTGGGAACAGTAAAAAAAATATGGGAAATTTCTGCCTTTTCTGTTTTGTCTGCCATTAGATCACATCCAGCATTCATCTACGGACCCACATTTCTCAGGGTTTCGTCACGGAAATACTTGCAGAATCCTTTCCTGCTGCTTTATGCCTCCTACCTCAGCTCCAAATAGGCTTTGGCCTTTGTGATTTCAAGTTGCCTTCTCCAGCAATAATGAAGGAGGAATTAAAGTTACCATATGAAGTACTCTACAGCAGAATTACATTCAACTTCCAGATCAGAATATGCATAAGGTTAGAAATCAAATTCTATATTCTTTGATGGAATGATGTTGGCTGCTTCTTCACTGTCATAAAGCATTGCATGTTGAAACTTTCCTCCAGCAGGGAACGCAGATGACAGGTTTTTGTAAAGTCTCAGGAAGCATTGCAGAAAAAGCAACAAAAACAGGTAAGTTTTTTATGATGTGGTGTATTAGTTATTTTGCAGTAGGCAAAAAAAGAACACAGCTGCCGATGATCTTTTTAATTTACTTGTTAAAGTGAATGGAATTGAAATAAGCTTTCTTGTACTATGCTTTTCAGTAATGAATAGAAACATTTTGAAATTTGCATGGTATTGTATTATGTAAACCAATTAAACTTGAACTCCAGCAAAAAAAAGGCAGTATTAGACCACAACTGCAAGGACACACTGACTCCATAATTTGATAACTCTTTCAAGCATATACTGAGAAAACAAATGCTAAGAATAAACACACTCAACTAGGATGGAAGATGTCAAGAATATTTAAATTAAAATCAGAATTATTTTATCTTAAGTAACATGGGCATCTTTGTCAATGTTAATACACTCCTTTTCAATGTCAACCTTAAGATTCACACTTTTCTCTAGTCAGTCCATTCATCCCTCACCATAATCACTGATGAGAGGAAGCACCCCTATGCCTATGTGTCCCTTTTCAAGTAATGCTGCTTATTAACACAGATTAGGGATCACAAAAGACAACGGAAAAAACATTCAAACAAAAGTTTGACAAAATAGAAATCTTCACAGATATCTAAAATACTGAACAGAAGAGATACAAATTAATATGCTTTTATTAAAAGACTTTACTTCTCTGTATGCATACATGTGTGCTGCTATACCAAAAGGAGCCACTGACTGTATTCACACATGCACAAACAAAGCAAACCGTGCAGGTGCAGCTGTAATGCCCATGTATATTAACACCACAACATTCATGAAACAACTTTTTTTTAAATATTCTACCAAATGAACCAAAAAACCATTAACACCTATTATCATATGACATCTTCACATCAGGGAAGGTTTCTAATGAGAGGGACTACGTGCTATGAGAACAACTACCGGTGAAAAAAATTTAAAAGGCAAACATTCAGGTGCATAAGTTAGACCTACAGAAAAGCTTGCGTATTTTTTCCCTCTTAACAGTTGGCTTCATAAAAGATATTACCTATGCCTATAAATCTTGCATTATAATTGCAGACTAACAGCCTACCTTGTTAAATAAAACGCAACGCAAAAATCATCAAGGGACACTATTTATCATTCAAATTTACAGTAAGAAACCATAAAATGGTTCTTCGCATGACCGCAGATAAACTGAGGAGTAGATACAGTTCTCAACACAAGAAAATAAGAAGTTAAACTGTATGTGGTGGGAAAAACTGAGAAGAATAAGCTTCGCACGAATGTCATCAAAGATGAAAAAGGGAGGGAACACATTGGGGTTTCTGTTCAGACTAAACAGATGACAATCAGACAGATTTCTTTCAATCCTTTTATTCCCAATGCATAAAGGAAATGCAACTAGGTATGGTCTTCACAAACCAAAGTGCACTAAAACCACCTGGCCGTGGCAATTCTCTCTCCCTCTCACACAGAAACAATCTAGCGAGGTTTTAAGTATTGGACAATTTCTCATGCCAAGTAAGGGAATACAGACACATACCACCCACACACCACTCATGCAGAAAGTACTTATTCATTTGTATCTATCTTTTTACACATTTGTGGTATAAACTGTAGTTCTCTTTCTCAAATTAAACAAAAAGCACTTTGTGGACTTATCATCAGCCTTTCGATATTCACCTATTACTAAAGAAGTAAGTGTATTTATTTCAGTCATTCACTTAGCTTAGTTTTTCTGCATTTACGTAGGCATCACTGTGGCACACGCTACCAATGAATACATATTTCTGTGTCTGACAGTGAATCTGGCACACAAAAGTACAGCACCAGTAGCAATGCCGATTCAGTATCAGCAAACAAGCACTGCGTCAAACCTCAGTTTGAGTGGCTATCAAATTTACTATGAACAACTGTGCATTTTCTACAGTCCATCATCCAGCCTCAGCATGAAAACTCTCTAAAGGGGATGGCGGTGCTGCATATAAGCTGTGGGGTGCTTACAAATCTTCGTAGACTGCAGTGGAGAAAAGTCACTGTTACGTACACCTTTTACAATGCTTTTCAGTCCCAACATGCATCACAGTGGTACATCTGGTCCCACTTTCAGAGACAGAGGCACGTACCTCATGTTATAGCTGGTTTTGTAACACATTTGTTGCGCACACAGAAAGGGCGTAGGATGAAACTATATTGTTAATTTAATCTCAAGAATTTATTCACTATTTAAATAAGGCTTTAAAGCCTACTAGAGAATGTGAAAGCAGGAATGTCGGCTATTATACAGGTGCAGCAGCATATGCAGTGGTCAAAGGTCTCAGAAAGGTGCCCATGCCAGAGCTGCACCTAAACTCCCCTCCCACAGTTGTAGTCAGACAGAAAACAACCTACCACAGGTTTTTCCATGCCTGAAAATCTTTAGCCAGTCGAACAGCATCTTGGAGCTGTACCAGAAGGCTGCCTTACATTGCAGCAGGAATGCATAATGTTTGGTTGGTCTCTGCCACAATTTGTGTTAAACCAACAAACAAAAACTTAATCCAAAGAATCATCTATTTTCACAGCATAGGTTACTGAAAACATATAGTGAGAGAAACAGTATCCTCTACTTTCTGTGACCTAGAACAAACAGAACAGCAAAAACTGTGTTGGAACAGGTTTTCATGTGCAAGCACTGCTTCGTGGAACAAAAATAGAAGTTTTTAAAATAAACCTAAAGAGACAGTTTAAAGGGTCCATTTTTCCCCTCCAAACAAAATCAGTAATCCTATGTTAATGCAAAATTATTCAATTCTGGAATGTCAAAGTTTTGAAGATACCAATTCATGAAAAATTGTTATGCTACTGGTTGACAGAAGAATGCAATAAACCTTCTATTCCACCACACTTAGTACAAAACTGAGAATTCTCAAGTGAATCTCCTGACTTACTATGAAGAATCAAGCCTATTCATAGTATCAGATGCACTTACCCTCAAGAGCTCTGTCAATAAAAGCTTCAGATAGTGACCTAGACTGACAATGAAGCAAACAAAGATGGGTATAACTATGTACAGGAAAGATAGTATTGGGGGGGAGGAATCCTCAACTACTTTGAAAAAGGAAAATAGTATTTTCCACGGTACCAGCTGTAACACATAAAGCACAGAGGTACTTCAGTAAATAACTATATACTAAAAACATAAACAGGATTTTACCAACACATGTTTCTACACTGGAATCAGACAGGGGGTGAAAAAAAACATTTACCAGTTTCAAGGCAGCATACAGTACAATTCTTAAAAAAAACTACTTACATCAAGATTCTGAAGACTACAAAATACATAGAAGTGAACAGATAAAGTCAGAAAAATTTTCCATTCCGCTTTTTTTTTTTTTATTTTTCACTGAAAAACTTTGTTGACAAATGCTTAGCAACATGAACATAAACTAAAAGATTTCCTAGAAGATGCAGAGGCTGGTAATGGTATACAAAAGGCTCGATTTAAATCTTAATTACACAGCCAGGCACATAATTGCACTGTGTTACTGTTGGGGTAGACAGATAATTGTGACCACGGGATAACACTGCAACATGAATTGCAGGTTAGAGTGATAGAATACCACAAGAACCAGCAAAATGTAATTCCAGATTAATCAAATCATTATATCGGAGGGCGCGAGGTGCCCAAGGAAGGAAAGCTCACCACAGACGGGTACTAGTTACTCCTAAAGAGATGGGACTGCCTGAAGCACGTAACAAATAATGCTTTATGAGGACCCAAGGCAAAACAAATGTGGGAACTGAAGGAACAGAGATGAAATTTGAGAAGTACGGCTCATATTTTGAAACAACTGAGGAAAAATACTACAAGCTGCTATTTGCAATACGATAATCCAGACCAAAGAAACCGAGCAAATACTAATGGTGATGGAAATACTACTTTATGTGCTGTCAAGTAGATATCCAGTGCGATTTTTCACTTACAAAAGCTGGTGTCACAAGACATTATTACCCAAAAAGGTAAATTTCTGCACCTGAGAAAACAAGATTTTATACCACATGGTGCAAAATAAGGGGAAAAAGGGCTGTGACCAAAGCCACCCCCACGCAGCCCCCCACGCACCCACAATGAAGGAATTCTCTGAAGAGATCAATAGAGGCTACATGACCTGAAGGCTCAGGGGAGAATAATGGCATGATTGATCGCAGCTGCTGAAAAGGAAGGCACGCTCATCTCGGTGCCAAAGGAAACCCAAGGGTGCCTCTGTTTTAGACAAACTGACTACATCAGCAGAGTATCTGAACCGTTTGCAGAACTGCCTGTCCCCAACTGAAAGGAATGCAGAGCCAGAGCAAAACAAAACTACTTTTCAGGGTGCTTCTGGTTAAAATAGCATAACTTCTATACGTATTGGATCTGCTTATAAGTGATAATCCTTAACTCTAATCACGAGTATCTTCATCTAACTGCAATAGGCGTTTAGGTTATTGTTTTACACTTTTCTGCAGAGCCCAGTCATTCCCTCAGCAAGTGACTTCGCCTGCTGCGATTCCACCCACGATCGGTGACCAACGAAGCCGCACTGGAACAGCAGAGACCCAGGCCAGGGTCTCGCACCCCCTGCCAGAGTGGCCCCGCTCCCCGGCGGTGCCAGCCTTCAGCTCCAGGTGCGTCTGGCAGCTCCTCTGTGGGGCCCAGAGGGTGATGGAGGAAGGAGTAAGGTCACCATCGTGGAGCTTGCTGGATAGCTTTATATGAATTATATGGAGCACTTAATGAACCAAGTAATAGCTCAGCTTTGCACCAAGTTTGCAAGACCTCACGACTAAGCCTTGCCAGGCTTTCTCTGAATCTTGACCTGCCTGCAGCTTTGTTTTCTTTGGTTAAGCTGTAACAGCGATTTTTTTTTAATAGAGCAGGTGCCTCCAGCTGATGTGTTACGACTGTAATTTATACAGATAGAAGTACTGAGGAGCCATTCCACGTAGAGCCGGGTATTTGATGCCGCTCACGTGATGAGATACAGGCCCGGCATGAGAGCAGCAGCCTTCAGAACTGAAGGCAAAGTAGCACAGCACAGGCACGAAGGCCACAGCGACGGGCCACCAGCTTGGCACTGGAGACCCCACGGCTATAAACAACCCAGCCAGACCAGCACTGGGGGGGTATACATGGTTAAGCCCAATCTAAATACCAAACAACAAACAGAAGAGCTCTGAAGAGAGTTGTGGGCTTCAGCTGACTTCAACACACACGTTCCTTTCTGGCAACCAGGAGATGCTCAGCGTCATGATGGTAGGCATATTCAGGATAATGAGAGTCACTTTTATATCGGGTCAATCATATATTGCAATTGCTAGACTCCGTTAAGTGTAATTTCTAATTAAATTGTGATTTGAGTGCATTGTTGTGTCACTGTGCTAAATAAAAATCCTCTGCATCTGCAAGTAACTTCAAATTAATTAAACTGTACTATGTAAAAGAACATAGTGAAAGAGTATTGCATTAAGACAAGGTCTCAACAACAAAAAAAGGTAACATCCTAGAAAAGAGATTTAAAAAATTAAGCCACTATCATGTTATCATATCTGCTCCTTCAATTAAAAAAAAAACAAAACACCAAACAAAACAAACAAAACCCAAACAAACTAAACCAACCAACCAAAAACACTCCACCAAAATACTTCCAATGAAATCTTTTTATAAATAAAAAGAAGAAAAACCTCTTTGGGCCTTAGGACTTGGATTTGCTGTTTGCATAGAAAAGGAAAATGTATTTATACAGAGCAGCAGGGAACCCAAGCAGAAAGTCTGGCTCCACTGTTATGCATGTTATAGGTTATACATGTAAAGCCTCCCTCCAAAACGAGTGACCTTCCACCAAAAATGCAATGTTAAGCTTGAGGGAAAGAAATATGAATTAAGCAATTAATTTGTGTAGGACTTTACCATGAATTGTCAAATTTTTTTAAAGGTTAATGTCTTTTGCTGGCCTTTTATCCCTTCACACTGGAAAGGTTCTCAGAGGCAAGTACAGAGTAAGTTTCTGTTACCAGAAATTTCGGAGATAAATACTTCATTTTCACCACAGAGGAGGAAAAAAAGAGAAGTACTTGCTACACATTGTTAAAATCAATTTATTGTGTGATTCTAAACTGGTTTAGCGCTATCATAACTACGTAACTCACCCAAAGTTAAGCTTCTTTGGGTAGTAATCTACCTTAACTCTCAGGTGTCGATCTAAGTTTAAGCTTAGCTTAGCATTTGCTGAGTTCTAGTTTTCTTGTTTGTGAACAAACAGAATCGTAACATATTTTATCAAAGCATAACATGCATAGCATTGACCTACCCGTGAAGTAGTTTCTTCTAGGAATACAAAAGATTTAAATTACACACAGAAAGACACAGTTTCTTTTAGCAGTAAATATATCAAGGGTAGAAAAAGCCATCATGTGAGAAAACACACAGAAACAGATGGGTAAACACAATAGAAGTATTCAAGTTTTCAAAATGACACAAAAGGAGCAAAAATCGCTAAAACAATGATGAAAATTAAATCTCCTTCAAAAATCCCTTTCAAAACTGAAGTTGTAAGAGCAAGCTTCACAAAAAGTACTGGCAAGACAAGCTAAAAGAGAAGGGTCACTGTGGAGTCTGGAGAGTGCTTTTCGTGTTATTCTTTCATTTCCAGAAAAGAGAAGACAGAAGAAATAAAAACAATCACTGACTGAAGTGTTCACAGTTTGGTCTTTTAACGGCATTTTCTTTTCCCTATAAAAGAGGTATGTCGTTTTTGAAAGCCATGGGCCTCACAGCCTCATACATTTTCTACTCAAACAAAAATTATTGTTGATGGATATCGCTTAATTCAAGCCCAGAAAGAGAACAATACTGAAAACAGGTAAGACAGGCAAGTCTCAGGAACATAAAGCATGTCGAAACATGACTGTGACTTCCTTTTAGACAAAGGCAGTGGGGCAGAGCTGGGGGATACACCCAAAACCGCCGCTCCCCTGTACATCTAAATAGAGATGTTATGCTGGACTTTCTGAATCGATTCTAAATACTACAAAAAAAGTTGACTAAACCCATGGTTTGAAGTATATTTTTACAGCAGCTGTGCTAAAAAGCCCAATCCTTGAAAACAAGTTGGCAAATTGATCCAACCACCCTTCGCCAAAAAAGAAAATACACTCAATCTTCCATAACACAAAGCTGCCTTCTCCTCTTTTCAGATGGTTATTTTCAACTCAGTTAGCTTCGCAGCAGCATTCCCCACGTGGCTGCGTAAGTCCACATATATCATATTTTTGTAATTTTGTATATTTGGAACATTTTACGTTTTTAAAAGCCTCAATGAATTATATCAGAGAATAAGAAGTCAATTATTTCAAAATGTTACAAATGTAGTATGTTAAAATGTTAGAAATTTAATGTACTAAAATCTATATACTATTGAAATTGAAATCAATATTATTAGCTTCTTAGGGTATCTTTACTCCAAGTTTTAAATTCTCCCACTAGTGGCAAAAAGAAAAAGTTAAGGCAGAAGTGCTTGCGGATCAGCAAATGTGCGTTCATATACTGTCTGCATGATAACAAAGGGTATTTTGCCTTTCTTTATGATGCCCTTTAATTGTGCTTTAAATTATCATTAGACTGAGCTGTCCCTAAGTGGCATTCCACCCAGCTTCTCTGAAATTCTTGGCTTTGAACCACTAATTTTTCAAGATTACTTTAAGTCAAAATAACTTAATATTTAACTCTAATTTTATTCTGATAATTGGCATTTTCTTCCCTCTCTTCAAAGATGGTTTTTGCTGGGAGGATATATTTTCTCAGTACTCTTCTATCAGACTAAATCTTCACAGAAGCCTTTCCACTCCCAGCTCATTTGAAACAATGCCAGAAATATCTATTTTGGATTATCATCATATCCTTTTCTCACTGAAGTAATCCTTAGTTTCTTCAGACCACATCTCTGTGGCTACTGTGTCTCTGGCATGACTTACAGGATACGGGGTTCTGAACGGGCATTACTTGTCCAGGTCTCCATTCTTGTAAACAGCCGTTTCCTGAGAAGCACAGCATGAATACACTCACGGCTGCTCCAAAGAGCTATGTGAAACCAATCCCAGACTAAATCAAGAACTTGATAATCCATACAGTAGGGCATACAGTAAGTATATTAAACGATTTCCTTCTTCACTAGCCACTGTGATGACTCTCTTCAAAACTTCACCACTCAACTTGCTATTTCCAGTAGTGGAATCGTACATCTTAAAAGCAACCTCATCAACTTGAGGATGTACCCAGAAAGCACTAGCTGTGTTCACAAAGCTTCATATTTCATTAACATGTTGGTCCATCCAGCAACTCAGAAGTATTGTACCCACTGTATAGACTTGTGCTGCTCAAAACATATCATACAGCCAAGTCTAGTTCTTATCTAAAATCAATAAATTAATGAAAATAAAAGATGGCAAAAAGGAAGAGGAATATCTCTCTGGAATATTTTAAAACCTCATTGGAAACAAGGGAGTTCTATAACTAAGGAAGTGAATACATTGATGCGCTACTTAGAGGGATGATGAAAGAAATATATATTGATTGAATATAATTAGCATGGGTCTGAAACAGAGCTGCTAAAACTTTTAAAGGCAGAGATACAGTCTGATGTTTGAGGGCAAGCAAGACATGAATGTATCATAATTGAACCTATTTAGAAAAGCTACAGAATGCTTAAGGTTACTAGAGTAATTATTGGTTCCTGTAAGGCAAGAATGACATTTTTTTCTTTGTGAATATCATGTATTACAATATGGCATGCATCATACTACTGAAAACAGCTGCAAAAGTCACTCTGTGATCAGACTTGAGGCCCAATACTTGCATGACTGCATGAAGTGTCATGACCTGCTGGTCAGAGTACAGGGTTTCACAAGTCTCTTCTGGCTTTAAAACCTTAGAAAACAGTCTGAAATGAAACCTCCATATAGATGTGTGATTTTGTTTTAAAACTTCAATCATGATATAGACACGGGAGAAAATCTGGCAGAGCCAAGAGACAAAATTAGACCTCAGCTTCTGCAGCCATTTTCTATCTGCGGTTTTATTTACATATACATATATAAGATGCGCATGACATACGTAACTCTCTTTCCAAAGTGTACTAACACCTAACATACAAGGTCACTTAAGTCATGTATATTATCTTAGTTTAACACTGACACGCATTACAACACTTTGTCATTATTACGCTGTATGTTTTTTTTAGGCTAGTTTTAACCACAATTTCTTGACAAACAAGTAGCTTTACAATGGGAAAAGTGATAAGTATTTAAAAGTAACAGAAGTTACTTCAGAAAAAACTTAAGTCTTCTAAAGCCAGGATGTTTTTAACCCTAAAGATGACACACTCATTCTTCTTCTAACAACAACAAGAAGCTATCAGCAACCATCTCAAACCTAAAGTCTTCAGTTTTGTCTGGAATCAGCCTTAGGTTTTAAAGAACATCTTAATCATTTATTTAAACAGTATGAGAAATAATCCAAAAGTCCTAGAGCCTAAGCTTCTTCTGGAGTGAGGGCGTGCTACCTTTTCACAGCATCAGGGGAAATGAAGACAGAGATCTGGAAACACATAACTTTATTTGACATAGGTAGATTTAAAAAGGATTCAAAAGAAATATTAAACATTGCAGAACTTGATCTTTGCATAAGTTTTCTGAAAGGGAAAGAGCTGTTCTCTGAAACAGGCTACTGCTAAGATGGTAAAGGAAACCAGAGTCATAAAGAAACTAAAACAAATGTATACTATTTCTGAGTTGAATACAGTTGTCAGTGCTTCAAGACGGATCTCACTCTTAGGAAATTATTTTATCTCATGTTCTGCAAGTGTTTTTCTCAAAAAAATCTGCCAAAACAAGCCTCTGCTAAGTCATTGTCACTACATTCCTCCTTAGCTTCCAAGGGAGCAGTTTCTGTACGCCAAGAACCAAAGCACTGTGAACCACATGCGTCTGGAGACTTCCAGGAAAAGCATCAGCTTTACTACATCTTTACTCAGAAGGTTCTCCAGCAGCTATTTCTGATTTCAAACCAGCAGTAGCAATACTTTCTTCCCAGGAAATTTTTTTAACACCAAGTGGGATCAGAAGTCTCTTGCATAGGTAGAAATTCCCAGTGAGAAACATATCATGCTTTTTACAAAAGAAATAGTTTTATCTATCACGCATGTTCTCACAAATTATAGTCCTGATACCTCGATATGTTTGTTGACGAATTTTCCCATATTTACACATACAAAAGCAGATGACAAAGCAGATACAGAAATGGCCTTATGTTGTCTAAAACCTGTGAAGCATTGGGCCAAATACATTTACCAGTATACCACAGAGAAGAAAAAATCCTTCTTCATTCACAGATATTTAACCACTTTTTATAAAGCATGGAAAACTGAAACTGTTTGTCTAGTAGTTTAATACTATTTGATGATTCCTTTTTAAAGAACTTACTTGTGACTGTCTAAAAATGAACAAAAAACACACAAAAAAAACCCCCAACAGCTTTCACTTTCACAGATGTCATTAACCATTCCTCTTGATGAGGGCAGCTTGAAAACACCTAAGCCAAAGTTCACTGACTGGCACCTCACCATTTCTTAGACACACAGTTTATGATTCTGACCTCCCCTCCAGCAGTGTCTGCTGAGCTTAAGCAAGTTAGCAGCAAGGAGAAAAAAATGGATTCACATTCTTCATCCATCACTTCTTCACAAGTGCATCTAAGAAGTCTGAAACCCGAAGTGATTCAGCACGATTGTCCAGAGGTAAAACACAAATGAAATGGCTTGTACGTTAAAGCACAGAGTTCAAGATTTGAATTTACTAAAATCAGCCTAACTCTTCAACAACAAATTACAGGTTTCAATTTCTATTTTGACAGAAATCCTCACCTTGAAAAGCTCATGGCTAAATCTTCTGATCCAGTCATGACCAGTATGAATGCTACTTTACATTTGACATATCAAGCACAATTTTTTAGACCCAGTAAATCTGCTCCTCAAAATAGGATAGCACAGGGACATGTATTCTTCAAACTAAGCACAGCAAAGCTTCAGATTCTCTGAATATATCATTTATGTTTCACATAGGAGATATGTCGAGCAAATAAATACATCTATGACTTCTCTGTGCCTTCCTTCATGTGTCCTGCCCTCTTCAAAGACTGCAAACACTTATTAGAGTCTTCAGTATCATAAATCCCAGTTTACTCTGTTGCAGTCACTCAAAGACACGGTTCTAGGTATTTCATGAGAAGTAACACATGAAGTTGCCACAAGTGGTCCAAAACAATTTAAAAAGGAAACTTTTTAAAATTAAGCATCAGCACAGATGAAGAAAATGTGACATATTTGATTCATTGAAATATACAGAATCACAAAATGTTAG